>Ga0180007_10005105_pt1 | contig 13511 bp, 15 predicted proteins | sample MM_PC_MetaG_FD_121122 | JGI IMG/M metagenome (GOLD analysis project Ga0180007, IMG submission 121122) | Groundwater microbial communities from the Aspo Hard Rock Laboratory (HRL) deep subsurface site, Sweden - MM_PC_MetaG | ecosystem: Environmental > Aquatic > Deep subsurface > Groundwater... | reverse complement strand
GGGGTCTCCGTCCATAACGCAGCATCTGCTGTGGCTGTCATCGCCTGCTGCATCCCCAGGTTTTGCGTTGCAATCGCGGCCTGGGTTGCATCGCGGTTCTCCTGCAACTGTGGTCCCAGTACAAGCGCATAAATAGCCATGCAGACGAGGGTCAGGAAGACCAGACCAGCAAGTACCCCCGCCACGATCAAGAATGTTCGGTTGTTTGATTCCTCGGCAGGCGGAGGCGCAACACCATCCAAGTTGAAATCATTGCCATCGTCTATCATTGCTTCCTCCTTAGTATATTATATCATCCAACAAGTTCGAGATTAACCAACGGTATGACAACTTGGTCGCCGTTGTGAAGCTGCACTTCAGCGGCTTCCAGGCGCAGCCCGTTTGGAAATGCAGTCAATCCTGGCAACAGGTTCACCAGCGTGCCAATCGCCCCTGGGCAAGGAGCACGACAAATGCGCACTTGCTGATTGGGAGCGAAAATATCCACATCGCGAGGTGTCGGTGGTTCCTGCGAGACGGGCAATGGGATGATCAACTCTGGACGGGTACCGGAATACCGGTCATAGGACTGGGCGTTTATCGCCGCCTCCCGTTTTGCATTGGTGGTGAGGAGTTTAAAGGCCGCCATGTTCATCGGCGAGTGGACAAACCCGTCGATGACGATGACCGGGTAGCGCACCTGCAAGGCAGCCGGGATAAGAGCCGGTGATATATTTGCAAGGATCAACCCGCGCAATGGTAATTCACTCCCCGCTTGCAAAACGCTCGTATCGTTGAGGTATCCGGCCAGGACCACGGACCCCCGCAAGCTGACGTCGATCTGGCGGACCTGGAGAACATCCTCAGGTTGGGAGAGCAGGGGCAACATAAGCCCGCTGTCTATCCGACCGTTGCCCCAGACACCTTGAACTAATGCGCCCGTCACCGAAATCTCCACCCCGCGCTCGGGGAAGACACGCGTCACCGCCCCAGGATAGCCGGCGCGTAATTCAAATGTCCCTTCCCCGACATCAAGCATTACCAACCCTGCTCCAACGGTGACCACCCGGCCGCCCATAGGAGCACGGATTGTCTGTGGGATTATGCCCGTCCTCTGGGCAATCACCTGGTTCTCTTCGATGCGTTCACCGACATTAAAGTGGATCAGGCTTTCCGCCGCAGCGATGGAGATATTGAGTTGCTGGGCCACATCAATGAACAGATGATTCTGCCCGATCTCAGCTTCAGCAACCACATCCATTGGGTTTACTTTCTGAGATAGGTGGGCAGTAACCCGGCCAGGACTCGGCAAATGCCTCTCACGGCGGACTGTGGTCAGGGGGATGATATGAGTAACGGGTGCCAGCATGATGAGGTCAGCCTCCGAAAGTCCACAGCCATTTCTTCAATAGTTCACGCCGCCGGTCGGGATCTGCGGGTAAGCGCAACGGCCGACCGCGGGCGTCGATGACAACACCAATGATGGTGCCATTGACCGGCACCTCACCCCCGCGGCCCGGGCCAAAGCCGATATCCGCCTGGTGCGTAGGTTGGAGATACAGGCGGCCGACATGTCCCTCCGGTAGTGGAAAGATTTCCAGAGCGCCTTGCTTGATTTCCGCATTCATCTCGTTCCCATCGCGATAGATCAGGCGGGCCCGCAAGATCGGTGTCCCTGGTCTTGCCGAGGCGACTGGCGCGACAACTGTCGCAAGCCCGAGAAAGGCGCCCGACTCGAGCACCTGGATGGGCAGCAACTGGTTACGGCTGGCTGCTGCGCCCAGCGCCGGCAGAAGGTAGTTTTGGTCCAGGATGATGGTTGTGATCCCGACAGGCTGGATGGCGTCCAGGAGGATGAGCAAGCTCTGGCCCAGAGTTGGGGCACGGACGATCGTGCTCCCTGCAGCAATGATCGGTTCAAAATACGGCATCAGCCCAAGGGATGGCCTCTGGACGCCGCGGGGAAAATCTTTTCCGGCGGCATTGACCGCCAGATAGAGTACCTGGCGTGCCACGGCATGTTCAATGGCAAGGTCTTCCACAGTCGCAGGAATACTGGAAGGATAGATGGCTTTCTGGTGCAGGTACTCTTGAACCGCATCAGCCGGAATATCCAGCGCCAACCAGCGGACGATATCATCCACGGAAGTATGCTTCAGCAAGCCGGCAAGGTTCTCGCCCAAGCCAAGTTGGGGATAGACATTCAAGGTAAGACGTCCGCCGAAACCACCAATGACTGTAACGGCTGACGCGCCCAGGTCAACACCCAGGATTCCCTTTCGAGAGCTGTACACATCACTGAGAAAGCGGACAATGCGCCCTTCAGCAAAAGCCGTTGAAAACTGCGCACCACTCGACCAGTCATTCAATTCGCTCACACCGGCAAGCTGGTTGCTCCGGATGCGGTTGTAGAGCTGGTCCAGGATTTGCTGTGCCGGCTGCAGGTCTTCATGTTCCAGTGTCGGACGGATGTTCGGGCTGATTTGCAACATGGGGGTCAATGTTTGCAACGACAAACTCACTTCGGCCGCAAGCTTCTGATTGCCCGCATACAAGATCACCGGGCGTTTCTCGGCTGGCATCAGGTGACACGTCAGGCCAATCGTCTCGATCAGCTTCTGGACCGACCGGGTGGCTCCACTCTCCGTACCACCCGAAATCAGGATGATGTCCGGACGCAAGCGGATCAAGCTATCGATCTGCTCCTCAGGCTTCCGCCGGTCGTTCAACCCGATAGTCTCAACCACTCTGGCATACGTCGAACGGGCCAGGCGGAGCACGCTATCCAGGGACACATCCCCCAATAACCCAACAACAGCCACCCTCAGTGCCGGACCGGCAGACACAGTAGAAACGAAGCTATCCACCCCGACACCCTCTTGCATGGGATGCAACAGTTTATGGTCCGAGCTGAGGAAAGTCCGCCCGGTGATCTCCTGCAAATTTTCAATCGCCCAGCGGACACCTTCGCTCACATCTTTGAAGGGAGCGGCAGCAGTGCTCGGCGCTTGCCCTGAAGCTATGAAACGATAGCGCCCTTCCACCACGTCAAAAAGGATGGCACGGGTAGTTACCGTTCCAACATCAACGGCCAGCAGGGAATCAGCATCAACGAGAGAAGAAGGCATAAGGCCTGTCTAGAAGAAAGAGAAAAGATAATTCCAAAGGAAGTAGATCCGCTCGATCAATGCGGTCATCGCAGCTGCATAGGCGCCTGCAAATAAAACGCCCAGGGTTACGCCCACGAAGACTTTGCCTACGGTGGCAAAGGCGGCAATCCATTTATTTCGTACCGGTCCACTCGGAGTAGCCTTTGCCCCAAAGTGGAAATAGATCAGTGTGGTTGCGGTACCCACAAGGACTATACTGCCTTCAAACAATCTCTCGATGAGACTCCCGGAGCGTTCCAGGTCAAAGAGGTTCACCGTTGCTCCAACCTGAGGAAGGATCGTGCCGATGACCGCGCCGCCGATTGCCACCGCCGCGCCGACACCGACCAGAAACGCAACCGCTGGATTGCCCAGACGAGCTGCCCGGGGAGAGAGTTTGGCCAGCAACATGATGCACAGGAAAAATGGGACGGTTCCCAATAAAATTGTAACAAAATTCCCACTGACCAGCGGCAGAAACATCCTTGGCCAGATGACTTGGTACCATGCAACCACAGCTGCATATCCAGCCGAGACTCCAACAAAGATATAGATCGCCAAGCGGAACAGCGGGTTGTCCCCGATCAGGTAACTCAAGACCATGAGCGTGAACACAAAACCAAAAAAGCCGGTGATCAAATCGACAGGAGCAGCGCTCATAATACGTCTTTTTCCTCCCTTAATTTCCGACGGTTAATCAGAACACCGACTAGGCTCCAGGCGCTCCCCAGGGTGATAATGACTACTGCGACAAACAAGCCGATACTGAAAGCATTCCAGTACCTCTCGCTCAGACCGGGCATCTGCACCGCCTGCTCGTAAGACTTGCCGCCGGCCAGGCCTGTCACCAACCCGTCAAGCTGTCCCGAATCATAATAAGGCCGGATCATCGGCTCTGCTTGTGCCGAAATGACCATCAACAGCGGCGTTTCCCCCAGGTACGGCGCGGTCTGTTCAATCCAGGTACGGCCTGTATCCGCATTGTCAGTTAAAACAATCACAGCCGCAAAGTCGCTGACGGTGCGGATATTTTGCAAAGCCGGCAACTCCCAGGCCGGATCCCCTCCCACTGTCAGGGGTGCCGTGCTAACCGGGTCAACAGCAAAATACAAGACTCCGGCAGGACCCCCGGCGAGATACCCAAGGTTGATGTATTCTCCACTGGTCTGGTGCCCATAAGCTGGCCGGGTGATTTGCATGAAATGTTCGGCCAGGATCGGGCCTGTCGGCGAGGTTGAGATAAATGTCAACTTTGTGTCCAAGAACAGCAATTGGTCGAACACGGGTGCAGCCGCTGCTTCCAGTTCTCCACTGAGCGCTGGTTCATAATCGAATGCCAGCAAGACGGTACCGTTCGCCGGTAATGCCCCGATGGTATTGAATGCAGCGATCAACTCTGGGGGATAGAGGGTGCTGGGGGGGGCAAGTTGCACACCGGTCAGGAACGGAACGCTGACTGCCAGGAACAGCACCGCGGCAATCATCCAACGGATTATCCGGACACTCAGGTCACGCTTCTTTTTCTTCGCCGGCTGGGATGTTGCCTCCTCAGAGATCATTTGCTCCAACAGGCTGGCATAGCGTTGTTGCTCTTCGGTCGTCTGCAGGGTTATCGAATATGCTGGCGGCTTTCGCAATGGACCCAGACCAGGACTCGGTGGCAAAACACCGCTAAGACCCGCCAACGGGCCCTGCTGTTCCACCATTCCTTCTTCAGCAGGTTGGGTGACCCTGGCTTCGGCCACTACGGACTCAACCGGTCGCATCGCCTTTACCCAGGAGGGGAGCTCGGCTGGGGCCAAGTCTTCAGGTTCCTCGTCACCAGCTTGCCCGGCAAACGCCGGCGGGGTCTTGCTGGCGTCCGGTTTGAGTTTGTTGATCCAATCCGGCATTTCCATGGAGTAGGCTGCATCAGTAGCAGATCCCGACATTGTCCCCTCATGATCAACAATCAGGGCAGGAGTGCTTTCTGACGGTCCCACCGAGCGTTCAATATCTGCCAGCCATCCAGGCATCGGCTCAGTGGGTTTCTCGGTCTTCGGGGGAAAATCTGCGGCGGCAACCGGCTGGTGACTGGTTTCAATATTATTGTCTGCCAGATCTGATTCTTCTGAGGATGGTTCTACGCGGAAATCCTGCAACCAATCGGGCGTTTCCGTTTTGTTGGAGACAGGCGCAACTGTCACCTCATCCACCACTGTTTCCCTGATCGCGCTGGCAAGCCAGTCTGGCAGCGCATCGCTGGGCACTGCCGGCGTCTCAGCCGGCGATGCTGCTTCAGGGGTACCCTGCGGCTGCAGGCCAGCCATCCAGTCCGGCATGCTTTCAGCGGGGGCTGCTTCGTCCGGCCGCTGGACATGGGCTTCCTGCGGGGTTTCCGCCTGCGGTTGCAGACCAGCCATCCAATCCGGCATGCTTTCGGCGGGAACCGCTTCACCCGGTTGCTGGACTTGAGTTTCCTGCGGGGTTTCCACCCCCGCCTGCAGACCAGCCAACCAGTCCGGGAAGACCACTTTGGGTGAGGGTTCGGTAGCCGGTGTCGCTTCAGGCTGCTGCGGTGTTGGCATCTCGGAGTCGAATTCATCCGCCAGCACATCTGCCCCGGCAGGCATGGCAGGAGTAATCTCAGATGTGCCACCGAGACGTGCGAGCCAATCCTCTCCACCACTCTGATCCATCTCATCCGGCTCAGGCGACGACAAAGTATCTTCGGTCGCCTCCGCCCGGATCCCGCTCAACCAATCCGCTGCCTGTTCAACTTCGTCCGCAGGTTTCTCTATCATGCCAGCCAGCCAGTCGCGCAGGCCAGCGCCAGTCTCCCCGGTTTCGCCGGTTGACCGGTCGTCGCTGGCTTCTACTGGACCAGCCGGTGTCTCAGCAGGGGTTTCATCCTGAGTATCCTCCTGGCCGCGCAATGAACGCAACCAGGCAGGCAGTGCCTGTTCCAACTCACCGGTGTCCTTTTTGGTCGGTGCTTCCCCGGGACGGATCGGGCTTTGGGGCGGGAGGGTTACCTTCTCGAATTCAGCTGTGGCTTTCTTGACCGGGGCTTCGCCGGGGCGGACCGTTTGACCCTTCTCATCCCCTGAGACAATCAATGGTTTGAGACGTGCCTGACAGTGCTGGCATGATTCCAGGTTATCCGGATTGAGCTTGCTACACATGGGACAGCGGGTCTCAGCCATCACTTACCACCATAAGGCCGGTCGACACCGAATAAGATGCGCAGACCAGTAGTCAGGATTCCCAGGGCAACTCCGATCAATATACCCCTCGCGCCAGCTGCAGCCAATACCTGGGCAATAAATGGGCGGATGAGATCGCTCAGCAACGGGATCTCCCCGATAAAAGGAAGGGGGGCTGTGCCGAGTAACACCAGCATTGCAGTTCCCAAGAAGAGGATCGAGAGCATATCCACCCGGCGCAGCAACCGGGCGCTCGCATATGTCAGAGATACCGCCAGGACCGCCATCAGGCTGGCTTCAATCGGTAGTTGGACCATGTTAAACACGCCGGTCATCAATTTCGATTGCGGACCGGTGACCAAACCGATGATCAATGTCACAAGCATGGAGACGACCAGAACCAGGCTGTAGAATCGACCTGCTTTTTTCTGGCGGAATTTCTGGGCGTGGACTGCAAAAAGGTTGACAACGCCTATCCAGACTGCGAACGCTGCCAGGATGACCGCCCAGTTGAGGATGACCACGCGAAGGTTGATGAGCAACGGCAGAGCCAAGAAATACCCCGCCAGGACAATCAGGCCGGTAGCAATCGCAATGGAGGTAGAGAAAATCCCTTTCAATCTCACAGCAGGCCTACCAGTTTGAGCAGTGCGCCGAAGACCATCAGACCGATGATGATCCAGCGGAGGATATCCTGGGCAGTCAGGCTGGCAGCATGGAATGGCCCGGCATCCACATAAGCCCCGGCCGCGAAAACTTCCTCCCCGATCAACGGGTCTTGAGAACTGGCGTACATCACCGCCTGGGCTGCCAGGTTGTCGCTTGCAGCCAGGGCAAAAGCGTTCTCCCGGTCTGCCGCATCTGTCAGCAATGCGGCTTCAAGACCGAAGTGCCCGATCAGCACATTGGTCGAGACGTTCTCATCACGGATGACAGGCAGAGCCCCAGCAGCATAAGAGAAAGGCGACAGGCCGGTCAGGCGGCTATTCGTCGCTTCATAAACGCCCCGGCTGGCAATCTGTCCGGCGGCCTGAAGGGTATCTTGCGAAAGCAGGGATAACGCCGCATCCCCCGAAGTAGCAATCGGCGGCTGGTCACTGGCGGAGGTCAATTCCGCCAGACGGGAAAGCATACTCAAACCGGCAAAATCCGCCCCGCTCTGCGGCGTGGTCAGGTTGCCATGGCCCAGGGCAACATGCAACCGTCGCCCGTCCTCTACAGCCCGCCCTACCCCGCGGCGCAGACGGGCAAAGCTCGAGATTTCACGAAAGGTCGGCGGGGATTTGCGGCGAACATACGCCACTGCAAGGATGATACAAGCAGCAATGAAGACGATTCCAAAACCGCCCAAACCAAGCCACATCAGGATTTTTCTCCCGCGCGCAAGAAGGTTACAAAAGCGCGCAATTCATTATCATCCGCGAGGAGATCTGCAAGCCGATCCACCTGGGTATGCGAAAACGACGGGCGCAGGAGCGGTTCCCCAAAATACAACAACTGCGCACCGATCGTAGTTAATGGGCCAGCGGCTTCTAGAATCCAGGCGGCAAGATGAGCTAAGCCGCGGCGCTGAAGGAAATCAGCCCAGGACGGCCACGAAGCGCGCGACTCGGGAAGAGGATTCATGTGCATGTAACTTGTTTGTCATCAGTATAGCACAACTTACCTGATAAAGTAGAACAGATGAACGCTTGTAACGATTTTATATCTTTGCGTGTGCCCGGTCAAGCGCATTAATATGGTATGGAATGGTAATTAAGTAGACAATTGGTGTTTTTCGGTTGAAATACACTCAGCATCCCCGTTTATGTGAGAGCGTCTTCTACCCGGAGCGCCTCATCCACGGCAGCCCTGCCAGCAACCAAGCGCTGGTTAACTTTCATCTCCCCGCATCAGGCATAGTATAATGGATTTGAAAATTCCACAGATTGAGGTGCCAATGATCGAACAAAAAATCCGCATCCTCGTTGCCAAGCCCGGGTTGGACGGTCACGACCGCGGTGCGAAAGTGGTCGCCCGTGCTTTGCGCGACGCCGGGATGGAAGTGATCTACACCGGCCTGAGGCAAACGCCAGAGATGATTGCGGAAGCCGCATTGCAGGAAGATGTAGATGCCATTGGGATATCGATCCTTTCCGGCGCCCACATGGCGCTGGTCCCGCGCATCATGGAACTGCTCAAATCGAACGGGCAGGGGCATGTCAGGGTCTACATCGGCGGGATCATCCCGGATGAAGATGTGCCCAAGCTGGAAGAACTGGGTGTCGCGGGGATTTATGGTCCAGGCACATCGACAGAGGCGATCGTTAGGGATATCCGCAGCATGGCAACCAGGTAGTCTGGGGAACCAGGATGACATTGGCCGACTCTGTCCTGTCAGGAAGCCGACTGGCGCTTTCCCGCCTGCTGACGCAGGTGGAGAATGGCACAGTTGAGGGATATACTACCCTGAACCTGCTTTTCCCAAACACCGGCCAGGCCCACTTAATTGGCGTCACCGGCGCGCCAGGGACCGGAAAATCCTCCCTCGTCAATCAGTTAGCCCTCCAATACCGCAAGCGGACGAAAAAGCGTGTGGCAGTGATCGCCGTTGACCCTACCAGCCCCTTCACCGGGGGGGCCTTTCTGGGAGATCGTGTTCGCATGCGCGACCTCTCAGGCGACCCGGACGTATTTATCCGTTCGATGGCTTCGCGCGGCTCCCTGGGCGGCCTTTCGCACGCCACGGCTGCCGCGGCCCAGGTCTTCGACGCAGCCGGCTTCGAGATCATCTTGATCGAAACTGTCGGCGCCGGCCAGGCCGAAGTGGATATTGCCCGACTGGCGCATACCACTCTGGTCGTTGAAGCTCCAGGGCTGGGCGATGACATCCAGGCCATCAAAGCGGGCATCCTTGAGATCGCCGATATCCTGGTTATCAACAAGGCCGACCATGACGGGGTGGAGAACACAGAGCGCGCCCTGCGCGGCATGCTTGAGTTGGCCCATCCGGTCAAGCGAGTCTTTTCCCACCACGGCAAGCTGGAAACCCTGGAAGGTGCATCTGAACCGGACCTGGAATCCTGGATACCGCCGATCCTCAGAACAATCGCCACCGAAGGGACAGGGGTCATAGAGTTAATCGAGCATATCGAACAACACGCGCATCATTTGCGGCAAACCGGGGACTGGCAGCGGCGCGAACGCTCCCGCCTCGAAAACGAATTGAACACGCTGATCCAGGACGCCCTGGCCGAGCGGTTCCGGTCTGGAATCTCGGTGGAATGCTATCAGCAGGTCCTAGCCGAAGTAGTGGACCGGAAAGTCTCGCCCTGGCAGGCGATGAAAGTCTTGCTCAACGGAGGTTGCACATGATCTACGGAAACCGGATCAGGTTGCGCGCCAATGAGCGCACAGACCTTTCGCTTTTCACCCGCTGGCTGAATGATCCCGAGGTGCGTGAGCACATCAGCCACACCCTGCCTTTCTCACTCGCTTTGGAGGAACAATGGTTTGAGAACATGCTCAAACGACCGCGGGAAGAGCATCCGCTAGGAATCGAGATCCAGAGTGGTGAAGATTGGAAACTGATCGGTAACACTGGACTCTTTGATTTCGACTGGCATGTCCGCAGTGCTGAGCTGGGCATCCTCATCGGTGAGAAAACTTGCTGGGACAAAGGCTACGGCACCGAAACGATGCGCCTGGTGCTGAAGCACGGTTTCGAGACCCTGAACCTCAACCGGATATACCTGCGTGTCCATGCCACCAACGGGCGTGGCATTCGTGTCTACGAGAAGGTCGCTTTCGTCCACGAGGGTAGCCTCCGCCAGGCAGTCTACCGGGAAGGTCAATATCAAGACATGCTTCTGATGAGCATCCTCCGTGAGGAGTGGGATGCTGCCAAGGTATAGGTGGTGACATGCTCTCTCATTCAGCCGAGATAAAAATGTATGGCGGGATCAAGCTTTATGCTGGAACCGGCTCGCCGGACCTGGCCCAGAAGGTAGCCGATTACCTGAGCGAATCCCTTTGTGGGGTGGATATTGTCGAGTTCCCCAACCAAAACCTTTTCGTCAAATTGCACAGCAGCGTGCGCGGGCAGGATGTGTACGTCATCCAGTCGACAGGCATCCCCGTGCACCGGAATTTGATGGAACTGCTGATCCTTCTCCAGACCTTGAAATTGGATTCCGCCGCCCGTATCACGGCTGTCGTTCCCTACCTCTGTTATGGGCGGTCGGACAAAAAAGATCAGCCCCGGGTTCCCATCACTGCCCGGTTGATCGCGGACATGATCGAGATCGCCGGAGCAAACCGTTACATGACCCTCGACCCGCACGCCGGCCAGGTGCAGGGATTCTTCTCCATCCCTGGGGATGTGCTCACAGCTTTCCACAGCATTACCGAGTACATCAACATCAACCTGCGTTCCACCATGAAAGAACCGGTCGTTGTCTCTGTCGACCTGGGGTTTGCCAAAAAAGGCCGCAACTTTGCCGCCAGCATCGAGGCTCCAATCGCCTTTATCGAAAAACGAAGGCCGGCCAATGATGCCAGCGCCGAAGCACTGACCCTGATCGGTAACGTCGAAGGCCGAGATGTCATCCTGGTGGATGATGAGATCGATACCGGCGGGACCATCGTCCAGGCCATCAACCTGGCCAAGGAGAATGGCGCCCAACGGGTATATGTAGTATGCGTCCATCCCATCTTGTCGGCAAATGCAGCCCAGCGGCTTGCAGACCTGCCCATCACCGAGATTATCACCACCGATTCCGTCCCCATCCCGGAGGAAAAGCTGGCATTGATCGGCGGCCACCTGACCATTCTATCGGTGGCACCATTGCTAGGTGAAGTCATCCGCCGCGCCCACGAAGGGCGGAGCGTTGGCGAGATGTTCAACGAATGACCGCAGTGACATCATTTTCAAAATATCGAAGGAGGAACACCTATGAAAGGACATGAAAAAGTAATCGAGACTCTGAATGACCTTCTGGCCGATGAGCTTACCGCCATCAACCAGTACATGGTCCAATCGGAAATGTGCGCCGATTGGGGCTATGATAAGTTGCACGAAGCCGCGGAAAAGCGCGCCATCGAAGAGATGAAGCATGCCGAGAAGATCATCGGTCGGATCCTCTTCCTGGAGGGGCGTCCGGTCGTCAGTGTGCTCAATAAAATCCACATCGGGGATACCGTCGAAACACAACACAAGAACGATATTGCTGCTGAAACCAGCGCGATCAAGGCCTATAACGAAGCTATCAAACTCTGCGTTGATCTGGGCGATAATGGCACGCGCGAGCTGCTGGAATCAATCCTTAAAGACGAGGAAGAACACCTGGATTGGCTCGAAGCTCAGCTTGGCCAGATCACCCAACTCGGTGCGCCGGCTTATATTGCCGAACAGCTTCATTAGGAACAGCGACTTGCGGGCTGGAAGAATCTCTCTGCTTCCAGCCTGTCTCCTTTCAAACAAGGATGGATGTCCTGATCCGAAGAGCCGTTCAGGAGGATGCGCCGGGGATCGCCAGGGTGCATGTCGATTCATGGCGTACGAGCTACGCAGGCTTGATCGCGGCAGAGTTCCTGGATCAGCTCTCCTACGCCAAACGGGCAGAACTTTGGGCGCAGATATTGGCAAAGCCGGAGGATCCGGGGATCATATTCGTCGCAGAATCAAGCGCCGGCGAGATCATCGGATTCGTATCGGCCGGACCAGGGCGGGAGAACGACCCGCTCCATACGGGGGAAATCTATGCCATCTACCTGCTCCAGGAAGCCCAGGGGCAGGGGATCGGTACACAGTTATGGGATGCTGCAGTCCATTTTTTGCTAGAGCAGGGCTATCCATCCCTGCTGGTCTGGGTCCTGCGCGATAACCTGCCGGCGCGCAGGTTCTATGCGGCCGCCGGAGGACAGATATTGCGTGAGAAACCAATCCAGATCGGACAGCAGAAATTGAGCGAAGTTGCTTATGGTTGGAATGCTTTCGATACCCTTGAGGAGGAAAAATCATGACTCTACCACAACTGCGCAACATGAACGACCTGACCAGTTATCTCAAGGCGATGGAAGATCGCATCCGAACGGTTGAAGCCGAGAATGACAGCCTGCAGAGATACATCCAGGAGATGGGCGGGGATGCATCGAAAATGCTTCCAAAATCCGCGATCTACAGCCCGAACTTCCTGCGGAGAGCGTTTGCCATCTGGGGACACTATTTCGTCGCCCAATTGATCATCAGCATCCCGATCACCTGCATCTATTTTGTGGTTGTCTACCTGGTCCTCTCGCAAGGGAACTTCCCGACGTTTTAGCAGTCAAACATGCCTGAACTACCCGAAGTCGAGACCATCACCCGCAGGCTGCGCGCCGAGATCACCGGTAAGACGATCCGGAATGTTGAGTTGCGTTGGGAGCGGACGCTGGCATCCCCTGCCCCCGGGGAGTTTGTCGCCCGCATCCAGGGCCAGAAAATCCGCGCAATCTCCCGGCGGGCCAAGTACCTGCAAATGCAGCTCTCACAGGACTTCCTGCTGGTCCACCTGCGGATGAGCGGCGACCTGACCGTCTCCACCGGCCCTGTACCCGCTGCGAAACACGACCGGCTTATCCTGCGCCTCTCCGGCAACACTACCCTGGCCCTTAATGACCCGCGTAAGTTCGGGAGGATCTGGCTGACGCCCGATGCAGAGACGGTCTTATCGGGCCTCGGCCCCGAGCCGCTTGCAGAGAACTTCACCCCTGAATGGCTCTACCGTGCCCTGCAGGGACGCCGCCGCCAGCTCAAGCCGCTGCTCCTCGACCAGAGCTTCCTGGCTGGTCTGGGAAACATCTATACCGATGAAGCGCTCTTCCTGGCAAAACTGCACCCGCTGACCCGGTCCCACACGCTCACAGAGCGACAGGCCCGGGACCTCTGGGCAGCAATCCGGGCAGTGCTCGAGGAGGGCATCCGCCGCAACGGGGCGAGCATCGACTGGGTCTACCGGGGCGGGGACTTCCAGAACCATTTTCAGGTGTACGCGCAGAACGGGCAAAATTGCCAAAAATGCTATACAATAATAGAGAGAATTGTCATCGGCCAACGCAGTACGCACATCTGCCCAAATTGCCAACAACCAGGAGAATTGTGAACATGGAACTTAATCTAATCACTATCGTTATCCTGTTACTTGTCTTATTTGCCGGTTACGGCATTGGTCTTCTGGAG
>Ga0180007_10005104_pt1 | contig 13512 bp, 12 predicted proteins | sample MM_PC_MetaG_FD_121122 | JGI IMG/M metagenome (GOLD analysis project Ga0180007, IMG submission 121122) | Groundwater microbial communities from the Aspo Hard Rock Laboratory (HRL) deep subsurface site, Sweden - MM_PC_MetaG | ecosystem: Environmental > Aquatic > Deep subsurface > Groundwater... | reverse complement strand
GAGGTCATGGCAAAATCAATGGCTTTTTGTAATGGGGTAAAACTGTCGAGCACTGAATCGGGCCCGCCAAAGGCGTCGGGCTTTTCGGTATCAATGGCTTCCGCCAGCCGGGTTAACCATTCGGGATCAGCGATACAGTCAGAGTCAATAAACAGAAAATATTCACCTTCGGCCTGGCTCATTCCATAATTCCGGGCTGGTCCCGGTCCCTCATGATCACGCCGGTAAAACCGGATTTGAAAGGATGAGGACCGGATCAATTCATCAACAACTACAGCTGTATTGTCGGTAGACCCGTCATCGACCAATAGCACTTCGAAACGAACGCGGGAAAATGTTTGAGCATTAAAAGAGCGGATCAAATCCACGATTTCGTCGGAACGATTATAGATTGGAACTATGATTGAGAACAGATATTTTTTCATCGGTTTTCATATTTTTGGCGGGTAATCATTTCGCTGATCAGGCCCAGCGAGAAAAACTGCATCCCGAAAATTATTAATAGAACACCTAACATCAACAGGGCAACATGATTCCGAAAGGGGTGTCCGAAAGCATATTTTAATATTAACAGGTAAATTTCAGATGCAATTCCGACCAAAACGAAAAGTAATCCCCACAGGCCAAAGAAGTGCATCGGCCGTTTCATGAATTTCATGGTAAAAAGAATGGTCAGCAGATCCAGAAATCCTTTATAAAACCGGCTGGCGCCATACTTAGTTATACCGTATTTTCGGGGGAAGTGTTTGACCTTCATCTCACCGCTTTTAAACCCGCTCATCTTGGCCAGTACCGGAATGAATCTATGCATTTCACCGTATACAGTGATGCTTTTTACTACTTCGGTTTTGTAGACTTTTAGGCCGTTGTTCATATCGTGAAGTTTTACGCCAGTCATCAGGCGGCTGAAAAAATTATAGATTTTTGAAGTGTGTTTTTTAATGAACCGGTCCTTGCGATCCTGTTTCCAGCCGGAAATCAAATCGAACTCACTTCCCTTAATAATATCCGCCATCTGAGGTATTGCTTCCGGATCGTCCTGCAGGTCAGCGTCGATGGTGGCAACAAATTCGCCTTTGGCGGCGGTGAATCCCTCGTTTAGCGCGGCGGCTTTACCCAGATTCCGGTTAAACCGAATAAGCGAAATTTCAGGATATTTCGCCGCCAGCTCCTGCTCAACCGAATAGGAACCGTCCCGGCTGCCATCATCAACCAGAATGATTTCAAAATCATAAGCGCTTTTCTTTAATGCCGTTTGAATATTACTGCACATTTCCCGAATGGAATCAACTTCGTTATATACCGGAACAATCACTGAGATTAAATTTGTCTGACCTTTATTTTCCACAACGGCTCCGTTTTAAATGTTCATGTTCAAGTTAATTTACGTAATTCGATCTGGAATTGGGAGTAATGAATTGTGATTTTTATATCCCGGTTGTTTGTAAACTCAACAGACGTTGGAACCCAGTAATACATTTCAATTGGATTCCAGCCTTTGTATGTAATGATTAAATCCGGATTTGTTTTCAGTGATATCCGGTTTAGTCGATGCAGTCGATCGTAGGTTGTTTTAAACGCCATATTTTTTGAATAAAGCTGCCCGATTAATAGTTCGGCAATATCTTTGAGTGGTAATTGAGGAATGGAAAAATCACCGATATGGGTCGGCAATTCCGAGCCGGACAGGTGTCGGTTTTCCCGTTGCAGCCACAAATTGTAGTCATTCCTGGTAAGAGTTAATGTGGCCAGCTGACGTTTCAGAGGATCTTTTACCAGGATAGTGACTGTATCCATACCGGAATAGGCCAGTTGCGCGGTCAATGTTATGTCTCCATCGGGCGCTTGAATGGCGATCCGGGCGTTGAATGTAAGTGTCTCAATTGATTGTGAGAGTGGCGGAACTGATGCCGGTCGGGGGTACACTGACGGGCCGGATTTGCGGGGAATATTTTGGATTGCCGAACAACCGTGAAGGATTAGTCCAAGGGATATAAAAATAACCGGAAGGAAACAGTTTTTAGTCAGATAATTTATTTTGAAGACGTTCATTGTCGGAGTCAATTTCAAGGGCCTGCCGATAATAGTTTCGTGCATCTTCGGGTTTGTTTAATTTCATCAGGATATCTCCCAGATGTTCCAGAACTTCGGCGTTTGTTGCGTTTATGGCAAGCGCTTTCTCAATATAGATTTTAGCCTCTTTATAGTTTCCACTGAGATATAGAAGCCAGCCCTTTGTATCGATATAGGATGCGTTTTCGGGATCAATTTTGAGAGCTTTATCTACCATTGTCATTGCTTCGTCAAGTCGTTCTCCCCGTAACGCAAGACTGTAGGCATAGTTGTTCAATGCAATCTCGTTTTCGGGATTGTCATTGATAATCTGAGTGTACAGGCTGTCGGATAAGGAATATTTTTTCTGGGCTTCCCAGGTATTTGACAGAAGAATTTTAGCTTGAATATTTTCCGGGTCAATTGCCAAAGCCCGAATCAGGAACTGAGCAGCAGCATCGAAATTATTCTGGTTACTCAGAAGATTTGCCCGCATAATCGGAAAATAGGGCTGGTCGGGGAATCTATCCATGGCCCGATCTGTCAGAACTATTAATGAATCAACTTCATTGTTCCTGCCGAGCAGCAGGGTAAGGCTGATATAGGCTGACTGCCGGTCAGGATAGTCGTTAATCAATTTTTTCAGGTAGTCCCGGGCTTTTTGGGCATCGTCGCTGCGGGCGAGCAAATCACCATAACGTTCGGCAATTTCAATATCATCGGGGACCAGGTCGATTAAGGTTTTGTACAACGAAATCGCGGCGGACAGATTATTTCCGACCAGAGCAATGTCGGCGCGATATTTATAATAATCGATGGTTTCCGGATATGCTTGAATTAAAGTGTCATAATAACTTGCCGCTTTATCCAGTTGTTGCCGGACCAGAGAGATTTCGGCGGCTTTTTCCAGAGCTTTTGCATGGGTTTTGTCGGAATTATAAATGCTTTCATAGACTTCGACGGCCCTGTCCAGTTTCTTGTTTTTTAAATATATTGCCGCCAGTTGGTATCGCAGTTCCAGATCTTCCGGGTTAGCTTCAATAAGATTTGAATATTCTACTTCGGCATTTTTATTATTTCCGGACAGGAAATAAACCTGGGCCAGAATCTCACGCAGTTCATAGTCGGCAGGATCAATCGCCAGTGCTTTATGCAGTACGTCGATACCTCGTTCAAGTTTCCCCAGATTAATATATGCTTTCGCCATTGCACCGTATATTGTCGCAGAACTGTTGTCGAACAACAGTGCATCCTGATACTCCAGAACAGCCATTGCATAATCGCCCTGCATGGTATAATTTTCACCGGACATGAAATACTCAATTGCCTTGGAATCATAGGTTTTACTTGAATCCAAACCGGCAAAGGAATCGTTTGGTTGCGGGTGAATTGCACAGCTTTGTGCCAGAATTGCAATTAATGCAAAATAATAAATACTCTGAATGAAACCGGGATGCTGAGAGTTATTAGAATTCAATAGCGCTCATCAAAATGATGGTTAATATGATGGTTGTTTGCATAATGCAGCCGGATAAATCAGGCCGGCAGATGCTTATTTATAGATTTCGCTGCGGTTACAATTGCAAATGCCAACCATTTTTTCTTTAAAACGGATGGTATCACTGACTGCGTTTGTCTGGGTGACAACATGTTTTACCAGTTCGATCGGTTCACCACAAACCGCACAATGTTTTTTACTGTCTTTCAGTGCTTTCTGGGTTTTATCTGCAAAGCCTTTTGTTACTCGTTTTGCCATTATAGGACTCCTTTATGATTCATGTTCAAACATTATTACCTGGTTTCCCCCGGCCCGTTTGGCGCGATACATCGCCATGTCGGCGCTGGATATCAGTGATGCCATATCATCTCCGTCACAGGGGTATTCGGACATTCCGATACTGATCGACATTCGTTCGGTCATGCCGTCTTTTTCAAACAGAAAACTGTGAATATTTTTACAAATTCGTTCGGCGGTGTTTATGCAGCTTTTTTTATCGGCGTTGATTAATATGACTGCGAATTCCTCACCGCCATACCGGGCAACCGTATCAACGGTACGGACACTGCCGCGAATGATGTTTGCGGATTTTTTCAGGACATAATCACCATGTAGATGGCCGTAGGTGTCATTAATTCGTTTGAATTTATCCAGATCGAGGATAATAAGAGTCAGGTTGGAATCGTATCGCCGGCTGCGCTCGATTTCGACCTGCAGTCGTTCTTTGAATGCGCGATGATTATAAATACCTGTCAAGCCGTCAACCATAGCCAGATCTTTCATTGACTGATAGACGGTCAGGCGGTTGAGGATTTCCGCAAAATTTTTACCAAACAGACTTAGTGTTTCAACATCTTCTTTCGTATAATTGTCGATTTTGAAGCTCTCAATAAGAATTCCACCGACTTCTTTGGCGGCCGATGAAATCGGGATGCCTAATGCGGAACGGAAGGGGATAATTTTTAAATCGTCAGGTTGAAAGCGGAACTCTACTTTACTTTTGTCATAGTCTTTGATCAGGGTAGGTTTATTCTGAAGAATAATGGGTTCCCAGACACCTTTTTTTAAATTGATCTCATGGCCAATCGTATAATCAGCTTCTGAGCCCTCGACATATTCAATAGTCAATGCCGATGAATGATCTTTATTTTTAAATGCAAATGTCAGTTTGTCAAAGTTAAAAAATTTCTTCAATATGCCGGCCGCCTGCTTGTACAATTCGTGGGGTTCGATACCAAAAGTGATTTCCGTATTTAAGCGGAACAGGTCTCTAAAGAAGCTGATATAGACTTCCTGTTGATCGACGACATCGATTTGAAGTACGGCATTGCTAAACAGATTTGAGAAGGCAATCAGCAGATCCAGGTCTTCTTTGCCCCAGGTCTCTTTGTCCACGCTGTCCGTCCCGATGAAACCGACATAGGAACCATTGACGCTGATCGGAACCAGCATCAATGTGCCGATTTTCGGAGGATTATGATAATATTTCAGGTAATCCTGACTAATCTGTCCCGACTGGTACAGATCAGGCTTTGGATTAAAGTGAAAATTGCCGAACAGTTCTCCTTCGCAAGAGAAGGATTTTAGTGGTTGGGTTTTATGGGAACTGCTGCTTTCTTGCAAAATATAGCAGTTTTCTTCTCCGTTAAAAAGGTAGATAAACACCGACTGTGCCATCAGGGAGGCATGAATGATGCCGGTCAAATAATGAATTAGCTGCTGATAATTTTCACTGGTATCAATTTTATAGTGCAACCCAATCGCATTAATTGAAGATTCTTTATCTTTCCGGTTCTTATTGCTGCCTTCAGACAGCATTTGACAACGTTTGTACCAGTTGTTCGTTTCAGTCAGCAGGAAAACCATTAAGGATAAAATTGCGACAAAGAGAAGAATGCGAAAGACGTCCTGAAAGAGTTCGGGAACGTTTACAAATGCGTCCGTCGACGGATAAACGGTAAATAAAAACAGGATAACGATTAACAGGATGCTAACGATCCAGGTACTTTTTAGGTTATTCATACTATTCCATCCATACAGTGCGTAAAAATAACATTAACTGCATGTAAAATCAATAGTAATTAGCGTGGATATTTATAAACGGATTAATACTCTTTTTTCACGGTTTTAATATTGTTCTGAAAATCCGGCCTTGTACGCGCGTTCTGACTGTCAGAATGCTCAAGCGAGTCAGTATAATTTTCTGAATTAGCGTATTGCCCCCGGCTCATGAGAGGAGGGGTGCGAGAATTTTCTGAATCAGGTGTTTTTTGCTGGATTTTTTCCTGAACAATCCGGGGTGGCATCTGGGCAGGACTGGAACCAGTCTGAAATTCAAGAAGGTAGAATCCAATAATCACAGCCACAAGTGCTGCTGCAAATCCATAAGCGAACGATGGGATTCGGTTGAGTGAAAATCCTTTATTAAGGCTTGCTTCTATCCGGGCATTCCGTTCAGCCAGGATTTTTGTCCGGAGATCGCCAAGGAAGTTTTCACTTACCCTCATTTCAGCGAATTGCAGCATACTGTTTTTTGTAGATAATATTGATTGGTAGAGCTGTTTACAGCCCGGGCAGCCGTCCATGTGTTCTTCAAAGGATTTTCGTCCCTGGAATGAAATGTCTTTATCCATATATTGTGATATGATAGTCTTAAACTGGTAGCAACTGATCATAAAACTCCTCACCTCAAGTATCAATTAATTTTTTCGTTTCCTCGCATTTCCTGTAAATCTTCCCGCAATTTCAACCGCGCTCTGTTTATTCTCGATTTCACCGTTCCCAACGGTGCATTGATGATATTACTGATTTCCTCATAAGAAAGTTCCTGAATATCCCTTAAAATGATTGCGGTGCGAAAATGTTCCGGTAATTTTATAATGGCTTTTTGAATTGTCTGTTCATCGAATTTTCCTTCGATCTTTGACTGGGCGTCCCGTTCGTTTGAAGGAAAGTCCATGTCCTTGTCTTCAGGCCCCAGGCGGCTGAAGAAAAACAGCTTGCGGTTACGGCGCTTGCGGAGGATCGTTTTTGCCAGGTTGGCCGTGATGGTGTATATCCAGGTGGAAAATTTGGCAATTTCCTTATAGGCGTAACGATTTTGATAAACCTTCAGAAATGTATCCTGAACAATATCTTCCGCTTCTTCACGGTCGAGAACAAATCGATATGCGAAATTCATTAACCGGTTTTTATACCGGTTGACAATTTCTTCGAATGCGGTTTCATCGCCGGCCTGAAATCGGCGAATTAATTCTTCATCGGTAAGCTTAAAACTATCTTTCATTGGACTAATTTATCACTTTAAGAGTTGATATATCAATGGAATCATGAGATTTTCATTTTTAATTGACATGGTTTTAGCTTTTAAATCAGCCTCCAGCATTAGAGTAAATAATGCCTTAAAATCATGTTCCCTGTAGTTGTTGTATGCCCGTTCATACTGTTGCCGTCGCAATTCAGCCGGGTAGTAAGAGAGGGTTTTAGTATTTATTTGCTTAAATGCCCAGACATTTGCGAAAAAGCTGTACAGAGATGAAATAAAGTAGGGAGTATCGACGCCGGTTTCGATAAGAGTCAGGCAGATGTGAATAGCATCATGCAGATTTCGTTTTTCAACGGCTGTTAAAAAGTCGGTCATCTGAAAACTTTTTTCTCCACCGATCACCGTACGAACAGCGTCAATACCAATCTCTTTCTTGTCTGCAATGAAAACGGATATTTTTTCCAGCTCGGCAAATGCATGACTGAGCGAATCATTCGTTGAAAGCACCAATGCTTCAAGAGCATCCGGAGTGATGGACAAACCATTTTTCTTTATCTTCCGCTGGATCAGCGCCGGAAACTGATTTTCCGGGGGCGACCAGATGGACAGAGTTTTTACGGACAGGTGTTTTTTAACACTGGAAAAGAGGGCCGATTTTTGCCCTTCGCCGGATGTTAAAATTAATAAGGTACTCGGTTCGGGCCGGTCGAGATATTTAAGCAACGGCTTTCGGTAAGTGGATGACAGTTTTGGGAGTTCTTTATAAATTACAATCTGCCGTGAGCTGAACATGCCGATATTGACCAGACTCTGTATGAATGTATCATCATTCTTTTCTGTCCCGTAAAAGGTCTGTTTTTCAACTGTTCCCTCGCTGCCCCGGACAAATGCAGCCGAAAGGGTATTGATTGCCTCTTCTTCCAGATATAAGTCATCACCATATAACAGATATACCGGAGCCAGTGATCCTTTTTCAATCTTTTCCAGTTCGTCCAGTATAAATGCCATTTTGGTTCCTTTTTTACGTTTATCCGATAAACAGCAATACAAGCAGCCCGGCAATGAAACAATAGGGAGCAAACCATACAAATTTTCCGCTTTTCAACACCGAAAGCAGAAATCTGATTGCCAGGTATCCTACTACAAAAGAAAATAAAAAACCAACAAACATGGGTGCGATGCTGATTCCGGAAATATCGGATGTGATCATGTCAATAATATGCAGAAGGGTGGCTCCCAGTATGGCGGGAATGGCCAATAGAAATGAAAACCGGGCAGCGTCTTCTCTTGAAATACCCGCAATCAAGGCGCTGCTGATCGTAAATCCGGAGCGGGAAATTCCGGGCAGAATGGCGATCGATTGGGCGAGTCCGATGAGCAGGGATTTTTTAGGCGTCAAATCCGCCGCTCTGTACTTAATGAAGCGGGTGGATAAAATCACAACCCCGGTTATTAATAATGTTACACCGACCAACTGAGTGTTATGAAAAACCGACACAAAAAAATCTTCCAGAAACAGTCCGGCGATAACCGCCGGAATTGTTCCGATGATCACAAAAATGCTCAGGCGAAAATAGGCGTCATCCTGATAGGTTTTTCCAACATTTCGGTGAGTTATTCCGCGAAAAAAACTCGTAATCATATTCCAGATATCATTGAAATAGACAGCCACGACGCTCAACAGTGTACCAAAATGGACAAAAACTTCAAAGGCAATATTGTCCATTTTCAGGTTTAGTAAATGCTCAAAAATGACCAGATGTCCTGAACTGCTGATCGGTAAAAATTCAGTAAGTCCCTGGACGATTCCTAATATAATTGCGTCAACGTACCCCATGCTAAGCAGACCTTTCCGGGTTGAAATTTATGATTTTAGCGAACAAAAGTGGAGTTTTAAATAATTTAATATCAGGTAACAATGTGTTGGGCAAATATATTAAAAAAAAATGATTGAGGAAACAAATTTATTTTGAGTAATCCCACGGATAAATCCGTAGGCTATTCCTATAGCACAATGGTATGGATACACGGATAGGATTAGCCCCATGCTTTAGCGTGGGGAATAGGGGACGACGACCATAAAACCAATGAACCGATTTATCGGTTTACTTCATCAGCACCATTTTTTGAGTTTTCACGTATGACCCAGCCTGAATGCGATACAGATAGATACCTGATGATACCTGTTGACCGGCACTGTTCCGGCCATCCCAGTTCATCTCGTAATAGCCCGGTTGCTGATGTGTTTGAATAAAGGTATCCAAAAAGGCTTGTGCAATCCGGTAAAGATCGGTCCGGGAAAAACCGTTTTCAAAGCGGCTCATCGTCGGCTGACTGGCCAAGGAACCCTCTAAGCGATTACATGCCATCTTCAAAACCGGGTCATCTTTAAGGTGATCACAATCATTGGCATCTTCATATCCGGCCGCAATTTGAAATACACATTGCGTCAGCAGTTGCCGGACACTGTGTTGAACATAACTCTGATGCCTGCGATCAGGAAGTACATCCGCAATCCGTTGTATGACACCCAGTTCTGATTCTAGTTCCCGAAGGAAAAGCAGTCCTGCATCAGATGTAACATCGCCACCATTAAAATCAGCAATCACTTTTTTTCCAGAAATTGGTTTAAAATGAAGAAAATGTTTTGTATCTTTCATCATAGCTGTTTGTCCAATTTGTTTTGTTTCTTTTATTGTTATAACTTAATTTAAAACAATACTTTGTTGGATCGAACAGATATTTTTATGAATTATTCAGGACAGAAATGCTTCTCTCAGAAATCGGTGAATTATTGTAAATATGCAAAAAGATCCGGGATGATAAGGGTTATTGGAATGATGTGGCAGAGTATATCACAGACCATTCCGAAGCGCTTGTTTAAGTAATTCCATTTGGTCATAATCTTTAGATACGAATAATCCCTTTCTGATAATTCCGCTTGACATCGACAAAAATATTGCATAAAATTGCAAACGTTTGCGGTCTCATTCTTAATTGTTTTTTAGTATTGGAGAGTATGAAGTGAGGAAAAGCCCGGTAACTATAACAGATATCGCTAAAAACCTGAATATTTCACCATCCACAGTTTCAAGAGCATTACGAAACCATCCCGATATTAGCACACGAACAAAAAAAAGGGTTAACTCTTTAGCAGAAGAAATGGATTATCATCCTGATTCAATCGCTCAGAGTTTAAAGCAAAGAAGAACGAATCTTATCGGTGTTATTGTTCCTGAAATCAAACATAATTTTTTCTCAGCTGCAATAAGTGGGATTGAAGAGATAGCTTATAAAGCTGGATACGCAATCATTGTATCTCAGTCTAATGAAAGCTATGATAGAGAACGTATAAATGTACGCGCATTAATCTCGAACCGGGTGGCTGGATTGCTCATCTCAATTTCTCAAACAACTGAACAAAGCGACCACTTTAAACTTTTGGAGCGCCAGGAAATTCCATTTGTCTTTTTCGATCGAGTATGCGAGGATATCGAAGCAAGTAAAGTAGTGGTTGATGATTTCGACGGAGCCTTTAAAGCAGTTGAGTATTTAATTAACTCAGGTTACAAAAGAATAGCACATATTGCAGGACCGAAACATTTATCAATTAGCCAATGCCGCCTTAACGGCTATTTATCGGCACTTAAAAAACATAAAATTTCATACGATGAGAATCTTGTTGTTTATGGTGGTCTTAATGAAGAAGATGGAGTTAAAGGCTTTCATAGACTATTACAGTTAGATCAGCTTCCGGATGCTCTTTTTGCCGTAAATGACCCCGTCGCGATTGGCGCATTTGAAAAAATTAAGGAACACGGCTTTAAAATTCCGGAAGATATTGCGCTGATCGGTTTCTCAAATAATCCTATTACCCGTTTAATAGAACCATCTCTTACAACAGTTAGTCAACCGGCTTATGAAGTAGGTAAAAGAGCCGCGGAACTGTTAATAGAGCAGATTAAATCCGGAGAAAATTTTATACCAAGAAAAGAGATGTTGAAAACCGAATTAATAATCCGAAATTCGACATAATAAATATTTAATCGGGAATAAATAAGTGATTAGTAACAAATAGGGGATATGCTGAAATGGAGCAAATATTATTTGGTTGGTATGACGGTTTAATTTTCTTTATCTTTTTTCTAATTGTTGTGGCTTTCAGCATGTATAAAAGCCGTAAAGAAAAAACCGGAGAAGATTATTTTCTTGCAGGTCGACAATTAATCTGGCCCTTGATTGGTCTATCCATGATCGCGGCTAATATTTCTACAGAACAATTTGTGGGAATGTCGGGACAGGGCGCCGGCTCTGCCGGGCTGGCGATTGCTTCTTATGAATGGATGGCGGCGATAACGATGGTTATTGTGGCAATTTTTCTTTTGCCTCATTTTCTAAGAGCGGGAATATATACTTTTCCTGAATTTCTTGAATACCGGTATTCACCAACCGCAAGAAACTTAATGGCATTTTATACAGTCTTAATCTATGTTTTTGTACTTATTGCATCTGTTGTTTATACAGGTGGTTTAACGATAACTACTCTTTTTAGCGGCATAAGACCTTTCGGAATAGAAGTAACTTTAACAAAAGCTGTCTGGCTTGTGGGTATTATTGCTGCAATATATACTATTTGGGGTGGGCTTAAAGGTATTGCCTGGGCCGATCTTTTCTTTGGGTCCAGTTTAATATTAGGTGGAGTAATTACTTTAATAATTGGATTTGGGAAAGTCGGGGGTGTCGGGAATTTTCTTGAGGTAAATCAGGATAAACTCCATATGATTCTTCCGGCCGATCACCCTGTATTACCATGGACAGCGCTGGTTTTTGGACTCTGGCTGCCAAATTTTTATTATTGGAGTGTCAATCAGTTTATCACACAGAGGACTTTAGCGGCAAAAAGCCTCAGGGAAGGTCAGTTGGGAATTATTTTTGCCTCTTTCCTAAAACTTATTACCCCATTTATAATTATTTTTCCGGGTATCATGGCCTGGCAGTTATATAAGGGACAGATGACCGGTCCTAGCGGTACAGACGCAGCTTTTCCACTTATTATAAGAAATATTATTCCAAGTGGATTCAGAGGATTCATCTTCGCTGCAATAGGTGGCGCAGTAATTAGTTCACTGGCTTCAATGCTGAATTCCGCTTCAACAATTTTTACAATGGATATCTTTAAACGTATGATTAATAAAGATATTTCTCAGGAGAAAATTGTTACAACCGGAAGAATTTCAACTTTTGTTTTCCTTGTTATCGGATGCTTAATCGCGCCGATTTTGGCAAGTCCGGCTTTAAAGGGAATTTTTACTTATTTGCAGGAATTTCAGGGGTTTATTTCACCGGGTATTTTAGCGGCATTTGCGTTTGGCTTTATATTTAAACGCGCACCGAAAGCTGCGGGAGTGAGCGCTCTGGTGCTCAACCCCATAATTTACGGTATTTTGCTCGTTTTTTGCGGCACCTTACCTGTTTTTGAAAATATCCAGATCGTTCAAATTGCCTTTCTAAACAGAATGGCGATCACTTTTATCATTATTGTGATTGTTATGTCGGTTATTACTTTAATTAAACCACTGGATAAGCCGGTTATTATGCCTGAAAGGAAAGAGTTTGATATGAAAGCCGCTCCGGCGGTGAAATGGTTAGGCGCGACTGTTATTGTAGTGGTTTTATTACTGTATGTAATCTTTTGGTAGGATACATAGGATTTTTACACTGTAATTAATAAATATATGTAGGGGACTGGAAAATGAAAAGGAATCATGGACATCTTTTGTTTGTGTTGATTTTAAGTTTGCTAATCATTGTTGGCTGTGGTGTTAAAACTCAATGGGCAAATAATCCTCAACAGCTTTTATCTCAAGATGAGATACAAAATGAAATTTCTATCAAAATTGAAAGGGTAAATGAATTTTTAGACGAAGAAGGATTAAAAGGAATTCTTCTAACTCAAGTCCGAAATGTTTACTGGCTGACCGCCGGTCTTACAAATAACCAGATCGTCCTAAACAAAGATATTGGAGCCGCTTCACTTTTAATAATGAGAAATGGTGAAAAATATGTCATTTGTAGTGGCAGCGAAGCGGGAAGATTAATGGATGAATCTTTAGGAAATCTTGGTTATGAACTAAAAATGTTCAATTGGTATGAATCTAATCCTTTAAAAGATGTCCGCGAAAAGATCATTTATGAATTAGCTAAAGATGGGAGAATTGGGAGCGATATTGACTATCCGGGATCAGTTTTAAAATCGGATGAATTTGCAAAATTACGCTATAGTTTAACGGATACTGAAATAAAAAGGTATAAATGGTTGGGTAGAGAAACGACCGAAGCTGTTGCCGAAGTTTGTAAGATACTCAAACCCGGGATGGACGAATTCGAGATTGAATATATGACCGCCAATGCCCTGCGCTCACGAGGTATTTTCCCCACCGTTCTGTTAATTGCGGTGGATGAACGTATCTACAATTACCGTCACGCGCTTGCCGGTGGAGCAGAATTGAAGAATTATGCTATGGTTAATGTTGTTGCGGAAAAATGGGGAATGCCAATAGCTGTCACTCGTTTTGTCCATTTTGGTCCGCTCCCTGAAGAACTTGCAAAAAAACTTCAGGCAACAGCGATTGTTAATGCACATTATGAAGCTGCCACGATTCCGGGGAAACCGCTAGCCGAAATCTTTGAAGAGTGT
>Ga0180007_10005103_pt1 | contig 13515 bp, 12 predicted proteins | sample MM_PC_MetaG_FD_121122 | JGI IMG/M metagenome (GOLD analysis project Ga0180007, IMG submission 121122) | Groundwater microbial communities from the Aspo Hard Rock Laboratory (HRL) deep subsurface site, Sweden - MM_PC_MetaG | ecosystem: Environmental > Aquatic > Deep subsurface > Groundwater... | reverse complement strand
TTCAAAGATATCTAACACATCTCCCTCATCTAGGCCATCAGACATGAGCATAATAGAAATGCCCGTCATCTTCTGTCCATCCAATATGGCCTTCTGTATAGGGACAGCGCCTCGATACTTAGGAAGGATAGAGAAATGCACATTAATACACTTGTATTTAGGATATTCTAGAAATTCTTTAGGAATTATTTCTCCAAATGCCTTACATACCACTAACTCTGGTTTCGATTTGTCTAAAGCCTTTTGATATAACTCTGGTTGCTTCTCTGTATGAAATACAGAGATACCATTCTCTAAAGCATATTCCTTAACTTCGGATGGAGTAGAGATTTGCTTTCTGCCAACAAGTTTGTCAGGCGTGGTTATAACCCCAACAACATCAAATCGTTCATCTTCATCAAGAGCCTTCAAAGTTGCAACTGACTCCCATCCAGTTCCAAGGAATAACGTTTTTACAGGTTCTTTAATTAAATCTCTCATATTACTAATTTTAACTTAATCCACAAAAAATTGATATAATACGACGATGAAAATGTCAGAATTCATATACAATTTACCAGAGGAGAAGATAGCTAAATTCCCACCCGAGGTAAGAGGTACAACTAACCTCCTTGTTTTAGACAGAAAGAACAGAAGTTTAGATCACAAAAAATACTTCAATATTTCAGAATATATACAAACAGGAGATGTAGTTGTCCTGAATGAAACCAAAGTTGAAAAACGAAGGACATTCTTTTTAACTGAAAGTGGTAGAAGATTGGAAGTCCTTTTCTTGAATAGAATAGGTGACGGGAGATGGTATTGCCTCATAAAGGGATCAAGATATGTAAAACCGGGAGATATATTAAAAGGAGAGGAAGATGAGAACATTAAGATACAAATTAGTGAAAGAAGTGGAATGGGATTTTTGGTCAAACCAATAGCGGAAGAGGGGGAGAAGATTTTTGACAAGATTGGACATACTCCAATACCACCATATATGAAGAGGTCTGATACAAAAGAAGATTATGTAAGATACAACACCATATTTGCACGTCTTTTGGGCTCCGTAGCGGCCCCTACAGCGAGTTTAAACCTTACAGACGAAATACTAGCCCAAATACAGCAAAAAGGCGCTAAAATAGCTAAGGTAGAGCTTAAAGTAGGCTGGGGAACATTTGCACCAATTAGAGAAGAGAATATTGAAGAACATGATATCCATAAAGAGGAAATAGCTATATCCGCAGAATCAGCTGAGATTATTAATCAAGCTAAAAGAAAAGGTAAGAAGGTATGGGCATTTGGAACAACAGTAGCTAGAACATTAGAGAGTGTAAGTAATGAGGAAGGATTGATTAAGGAGTTTGAGGGAGAAACTCAGTTATACATATACCCAGGATATACATGGAAGTGTGTTGATCACCTAGTAACTAACTTCCATATGCCAGATTCTAGCCTCATTCTTCTAGTTTCTTCATTTGCTGGGACAGAGAATATTAAAAAAGCATATCAAGAAGCTTTGGAGAATGATTATAAATTCTTAAGCTATGGTGATAGCATGTTAATAATATAACTATGAATATACAAGATTTTGGTAAAAAATATGTCTTTATGCCTGATGCCACTAGAGGAGCGGTGCGGTTTTTGACGACTGAGCAACTTAAGGATACAAAAACGGAAGCAATTGTTACCAACACGTTACATTTATTAATGAATCCTGGAGCGGAGAGAATGAAAGAACTGGGTGGTATAAAGAAGTTAATGAATTGGGAGGGAATTGTTTTAACTGATTCTGGCGGTTTCCAGGTATTTTCTTTAATACATTCGGGGAAATGGAAGGGCAAAGTACATGAAGATGGTGCTACTTTTTACTCACCTTGGACAGGGGAGAGATATGATCTAACCCCAGAGAGTTCAATTGATATTCAAATGAGTATAGATTCTGATATTTTAGTAACCTTAGACGATTGTAGAGGTACAGATTTAACTAGAGAAGAAGCAGAAATATCTGTAGATAGAACAATCAAATGGGCAAAGCGATGTAAGGATCATTTTGAGAATGTATATGGTGGTACTAAGGAAACAGGTAAGCTTTTGAGTTGTGTTGTACAAGGTGCTAATTTCATAGATTTAAGAAAGAAATGTGCTGAAGAATTAACTAAGATAGGGTTTGATGGATACAACTTTGGAGGGTTTGTAGTGGATAAGGAGGGAGAGTTAGTGATCGATGAAATGAAAGCGGTTATAGATAATACCCCAAAGGATAAGTTTAAGTATGCAATGGGAGTGGGGAAGCCTGAGGATATTCGTAGAGCCGCAAAGATAGGATATACGGTTTTTGATACTGTACTTGTTACTAGAAACGCTAGACATGGTACTTTGTATTCTTCTGATATTGATGATGAGGTTTTAAGGATTACCAATCAGGATTATGCTATTGATGAGAGGCCTATTGATTCTAAATGTGATTGCTATACTTGTAAGAATCATAGTAGGGCATATGTGCATCAGATGCTTAAGGTGGGTGAAGCTACGGGTATGACCTTAGCTACTATACACAATTTGAGATATTACCAGAGGTTGATAGAGGGACTAAATTCTAGTCTCTAATCTTGTCGTTGAGGAATTCCCATAAAAATGATATCATTACAAAGTCCTATGATTAAACACTTTTATACTATTGAATGTATTTGTAATGATTGTTAATTTTATGAAATCGATTTCTAATAAAATTAAAGAAAGTAATTCATTAAAAAGCAGCCCTTCGGCTGTTTCATTTCACAAAAGCGTTTAAGGGGACATATTAAATTTTAAATAGAGAGCATAATGGAAGCATTAGCAATAATTGTTGCCATATTGGCAAGTGCTGGAGGCTCTGTCGCTGTACTTAAATACGTATTTAAGTGGGTAAACGTTAACAAAATACCTGAAGCAGAGATAGAAGCAGCCGCAAAAAAAATGATGAGTAAGAAGTTTGAAGATGCCGAAAATGAAATGGCAGAACTTCGAGAGAGAGAAGAGAAGAGATTAAAAGACATGCGAAGAGAGAATACGGAGCATGAGGAAATCTTAATCGAAAGAGAAAAAACCTTAAACAAAAGATCCAAGATTTTAGATGACAAGAGTGGAGAATTAGAATCTAAAGAAGGAGAATTAAAAGAGGCTTTGAAACGAGTAGAAGATACTCGAACTCAACTTAAGACAGAATTAGAAAAAATCTCTGGTCTTCCAAGAGAGGAAGCTACTGAGAAGTTTAAGAAGGAAATAGAAGAGGATCTTAAGGGATTTGAAGCTCAGAAAATTAGACAAGCTGAAAAGAATATTGAAGCTATCGCTGACGAAAAAGCAAAACATATCCTCGTTGACTCAATGCAGAGAGTTGCTACCGACTATGTTGGTGAGACTACTACAAAGAGTATTAAGGTTGAGGATGAGAAAGTTAAGGGAAGAATCATTGGTAAAGAGGGTAGAAATATTCGAGCATTTGAACAGATCACAGGAGTTGATGTCATCGTAGATGAATCTCCAACTTCCATAGGTCTTTCCTCATTTGATCCATTGAGAAGAGAAATAGCTTTTGTAGCTATGACTAAGCTCATAGGAGATGGAAGAATCCATCCAGGAGCTATTGAAGAATGTGTAAGAAAAGCAAAGAATGAAATTTCATTAGAAATTAAGAAAAATGGTGAAATTCTTGCAGAAGAAGCAGGATGGCCAGATATTGATATTGGTCTTTTGAAACTAATTGGTAAGATGAAATATCGAACCAGTTATGGACAATCTTTGATGTCTCATACAATTGAAGTTATACGATTAGCAGAGGTATTGGCTGCAGAAATTGGTGCAGATGTAACTTTGGTAAAGAGAGCTGCATTACTTCATGATGTTGGTAAAGTTCTAACTCACAAGGTTGATCTCCCTCACCATCATATTTCAGGACAGGTAGCTAGAAAGTATCTATTAAATGACAAACTTGTTAATGCTATTGAGTCTCACCATCTTGATATCGAGCCTACATCTGTAGAAGCTGTTGTAGTATATCTTGCAGATGCAATCTCTGGTTCAAGACCAGGTGCTAGAAAAGATAGCTACGAGCAGTATATACAGAGAATCGAAGGTATCGAAAATGCTGCAAAGGATGTAGCGGGTGACAAAATAGATGATGTCTTCGCTATCAGAGCAGGTCGAGAATTGAGAGTAATTGTTAAACCAGTTATGGTCTCAGACGATGAAGCAAAGGTGATGGCAAAGAAAATTGCAGAAGCTATTGAGAAAACACAGAGCTATCCAGGCAATGTTGAGGTCACTGTAATTAGGGAAACAAGAGCAGTAGAAGTAGCAAGATAGCCTTTTAGGGCGTATCTTCTAGTAGTTATTGCTATAGGGGAAGCACAGTTATATGCTTCCCCTTTTTGTTCGATATACCAATGCTTAGCTGAAGTTTCTTTAGATAATGAAACATATAGCTATGTGCGTGGAAACGCTTTAATAAAGGCAAAATCACTAGTTTTTTGTGTTTTCTAACAATTTAAGCTTAGCTTTTATGTTTCAAATTTTGAATCATTCAGAAAGCCCATCGTAACAAAGTTTTTGTACATATCTGCATCGGTCCTGTAGTAAAACATATGCTTGACGATTAGCTTGATATAACCTATTTTTAAGTTGGATATGCACAGAGACCCTATTAATATTTGGCATCTGGCATAGTATCTCTTAAGAAAGGAGGCCATCATTATGTTGAAAAAAGATTTAGTTGATAAAATTGCATCAACAGGTTTAACAAAGAGACAAGCAGGTGATGCTTTGGACGCAGTTCTAGAAGCAATCTCTGGATCTCTAAAGAACGGTGAACCTGTTCTTTTGACAGGTTTCGGTAAATTTGAAGTCAGAACAAGAGCAGCAAGAACAGGAATCAATCCTAAGACTCTTGCAAAGATTCAATTACCTGAGACAAAAGTTCCAGCATTCAAACCTGGAAAGGCTTTGAAGGCTGCAGTAAAGTAAGTACCGCCGGTATTTATTTGCAGATAAGGTAAATGAAAAGGACCCAATAAAATGGGTCCTTATGCTTTTTAAAATAGATTCAGAATTTTTCTTAGAAATAACTCGACTATTTCGTTTAAATACCTTAAACTGAATAAATATATAAACGCCCAATATGAAGAACTTCTTTATTCCAACTCAACAGAATAAGTACAAACCTTACCTCTTAAGAAAAATAGCTTTGGTAGCGTATTCCCTTCTTTTAGTATTTGTTAATAGTTTTGGTGGAGTGTTTGGCATAGATCAAGCACAGGCAAGTAATATTACACCAAGCAATATCATATCGCTTACAAATCAGGAGAGATCTGCAAATGGCTTAAATACACTCAAAGATAATTCCAAACTAGCTGCAGCTGCATTAGCTAAGGCAAACAACATGTTTGAAGAACAATATTGGGATCACTTCGGTCCTAATGGAGAAACCCCATGGCAGTTTATACGTGCCGAGGGCTATGACTATGTCTATGCTGGAGAAAATCTCGCGAAAGGTTTTCAAACTGCTGAAGGTGTACATGAAGCATGGATGGCAAGCCCAACACATGCAGCCAATATTATGAGTGCAAATTACAAGGATATTGGAGTGGCTGTGGTCCAAGGAGTGCTCCTAGGGAAGCAAACGACCCTAGTAGTCCAAATGTTTGGAAATCTTACTACAGAGGTCGCTAGTGCCACCGTAGGTACCACTAAAACAACAACGTCAGGTGGAACAGTCATTGGAACTGAACATGGAGATATCAAAAGCATCATGATTACATCTCCTTCTCAATCCTCAATATCTACAGACCCAGGGATTAATGTAAAAGGAGAGGTCACAAATAGTGATGGTGAGTATACAGTACAAGTATATGATCAATCAGAAGTTGTTGGAGAGACATCATCAAACAGTAGTAACTGGGAGTTTGACAAAGGAAGTGACTGGTCTGAGGGATCTCATATTCTTAAAGCACAGATAAAGGGGGAAAGTACGGTATCTGAAAAAGTTGATTTTACAGTAGACTCAACTCCTCCTCAGATTTCTACTTCTTCCATATCTGTAAAACTCTCAGATGATGTATATGTATTGAGCTTTAAGATAGATGATACATGGACAGATTTGAGAATAATAAATGGATCTGTAACGATCCCTGTCACATCAGAGAATAAAACAGAGATAATTGTTGAAGTCCCTGTGAAGGGATTAGGAAACAAAGTTGTAATTATGGCTTCCGATTTACAAGGAAATATTGCTCAATTGGATATTACTGAATATTTCCCTGATGAAGGAAGTAGTAAAGGTGCGAGTATATTTTTAAGTCTTACGAATGCAAACGTAGGAGATCAAATCAGTATTGGGATTGTTTCGTTGATCTTTGTATTGTTGTGTATTGAAATTTTTGTATACTGGAAAAAGGGAAAATTAAAAGATATAACAGGAGACTTATTTACGATAGGGACATGGTGGTTAATATTAACAATAGCAATATTTAATGGATTTACAGGTTTAATTAATTAAAGATTTTACTGCCCAGTGAAAAAATATAGGTTAAAAGTACAAAACGATATTATATATCTATTCATACTCCTAGCTATAACGGAGTTCTTCAGCTATTTAGTTCTAAATACAAGAGGCATAGCTCTCACGATAACGGGTGGATTAGGGGTGTTACTACTCGAAACTTGGTTCATCAGGACATTTAGACTATATTCAGGAAGAAAGATTTCAAAGTACAGCGATGTAATTGTTAGGATATCTCTCAAAGAGAGATTCTTTAGCTACTTTGTGTTACCTTTACTCTTCTATATCGCTATCCTTGCCTTTCTTTACTTCAACCGAAATGTACTACTTGGTCACGTTGTTTTAGGAATATGTATGGTACTTTTCCTAATCCTCTTCCTGAATGTAAAAAGTTCTCTGAACAAAATCTATTCTGTAGCTAATGCAACTAGGGCTATCTTCGATTTCATATGCATAACCATCCTATACCTTCTTACCAATATCTTTGTAAGAGTAGGACTTTCAATGTGGATTTTTGCCTTAGTCCTCTTTGTTACAACATTGGTACTTCTGCTCTTTTCATTGAAGCTACATAAAAAGCTGGGTTTCGTAGAAATCCTAATATCCAAACTTAGTGCTATCTTCATAACCTGTATAACTGTAATCTTCTGGAGTACAAACATATTTGTAATACCTCTTGTTGCCGCCTTAGCCTTCTACCTAGTCATATCAATGTGGAATATTAGATTCTCAGGCAAAATCCATCTCGTAGATTACATACTTCCATTTTTGTATGTTGTATTAGCTTTAATATTAATACTTACAATTTAATGGCTAAAAAAATAGTTGTGAAGATAGGGGGATCGATATTGTTTGATTCTAACCTTGATATTAATTTCCCAATATTAAAGAAATTTAAGGATTGGTATATTCAACATAAAGAAGAATATGACAAGATTGTCATAGTAACAGGTGGTGGTGCTCTTTCAAGAGATTTACAGAGAAGAATTGGAAACAATATTACTGAAAAGGAATATCTACATAATATTGCTATGTCTGTCACTCAAACTAATGCAGCGATAATACAGGGCTATCTTGAAGATGTTGATTCATATATACCTAAAAGAATAGGTGATGCCTATGAATTTCTACTGGAGGAAAAGAATAGGACGTTGATTAGTGGAGGATTGAAAGTGGGTTGGAGTTCTGATATGGATGCTGCAATCTTTGCAGATATGTTAGATGCAGATACTGTTTACAAGATCTCAAACATAGATTATGTATATGACTCTGATCCAAAGGTAAATTCTAATGCGAAACCATTTACTGATTTAACATGGACTGAATATGCAGGACTATTCAATATTACCGATGGTGCGGTTCAAGAAGCTAACAAAAATATTCCAATTGATGTTACCTGTGCACAGTTTTGTTTGAAAAAAGGTATATCTTTCTTCATATGTGGTGGCGAAGTTCTGAAGGAAAAAGCAACTGTCGAAGAGATTATTAAATCAGGAACACTAATTCATTAAGCGATAGCTTCAATGGTATATTCGTTCTTTCCTGCTGGGGTAGATATGACAACCTTTGCTTTTAATTTCTTGCCCATGATAGCTTTACCTATAGGGGAAAGATATGAGATTTTTCCTTCTAATGGATTGGCATCATCTTCTCCTGTAATTTCATACTTTACAGTTTTACCATTTTTTAGTGTAACAATATCTCCAACACCAACAATGTCTTTTCTTTTGTCTTTAACAATCTTAGTAGTCTTTATCTTTTCCTTTAGTTCTAAAATTCTCTCTTCATTAACATATTGGCTTTCCAAGGCCATAGCGTAGCCATCATTCTCCTTTAAGTCTCCTTGATTACGCATTTCGTTGATAGTGTCTGCAATTTTGGAACGTAACTCTGTCTCTCTCTTTACCAACTCATCTTTTAATTTTTTAAAACCGGACAGTGTTGTTTGGTATATGTTTTCTGCCATATATCCCGGTGTTTAATTTAGTAACGGAACATATTAATATTATGGGTGAGATAAGTCAAGAGATACAAAATATACCCATTTTATGATAGAATTACAGCCGTAAAGCCGCTATCGTCTAACGGTTAGGACGTATGATTCTCAATCATATAATCGGGGTCCGATTCCCCGTAGCGGTACCATATATTTAAAAAATATTTTTCCAATGGCAAAAGTGTTTAATATAACAACATCTCAGGATGAAAAAGTTATTAAATTTTACAATCAAGCAATGGTGGAATTGTGTGAATTCTATGATATCCAGTGGAATGAAAATACTCCTTTAGTGCATATCGTGCCAGATAGGAAAACGTTTAATGATCTATGGGAAGAAAAAACTGAGAACTGGGTTGTTGGAGACACAATGGGAACTAACAAAATTTTGTACATTCTTTCTCCAGATGCTTATGAAAAGGATAGCATTCATAAATATTCGGATGGGGAATATTTTGGATTAATTAAACATGAATTGAGTCATCTGTTTTGTCAGATACTTTTTGATAGTTTTGAGCCACTCTGGTTTACAGAGGGCATTGCTGTATATACATCTGGACAATTAGAGAGATATGAAAAACCAAAGCAATTTTCTAAGTTTCTTGAATTTTTTGAAACGTTGGGCGATGAAGCATATAGCCAGGCTGGATTTGCAGTTGAGATATTAATCAAGAAAATAGGAAAAGTGAAATTCTTAAAAGCGTTAAAAGAAATAAAAACACCAGTAACGGAAAAATCATTTAAAGAATTCTTTAAAAAGAATTTCGATATAGAATTAAGTTATAAATGGTTTAATGAAAATCTATGAAATTCGATATCATAACAATCTTCCCTGAAATAATAGAAGAATATATAAACAAAGGAATAGTCAGTATAGCCAAAGAAAAAGGATTGGTAGAAATAAATGTACACAACTTAAGAAATTGGACAGAAGATAATCATAAGACAGTAGACGATACCCCATGTGGAGGAGGACCAGGCATGGTATTAAAGGTAGAACCCATATTCAGAGCAATACAAGATTTAAAAAAAGAAAACACAATAGTAGCCATAACCACTCCAAAGGGAGAGAAGTTAGTACAAAGTAAGTTAAAAGATTTTTCAACAAAATCCGATCTCCATATGATAATCCTATGTGGAAGATATGAAGGCTTTGATCAAAGAATACATGACAACCTAGTAGACTATGAATTCTCGATAGGAGACTATGTACTTTCAGGAGGGGAATTGGCATCATTAGTCCTAGTAGACGGAATTACAAGATTACTTCCGGGAGTCTTGGGTAACGAAGAATCCTTAAGTGATGAGTCTTTCAATGATGGAGAAACATTCGATTATCCTCAATATACCAGGCCAATTGAGTTTAATGGTTGGAAAGTGCCGGAAATACTACTCTCTGGAGATCATGAAAAAATACGACAATGGAGAGAGTCGCAGAAAGCCTCTAATAGGTAAGAATTCACACTATATTACATAATGTTTGTAAGAGCTATATAATAGACTATAGAGTTCTAATTTAAGGACCTAACAATATGAAGAAAGAAAAAATATTACTAACCAAGGAAAAGAAAGTTGCCTTAGAGTTGGAATTAAAAAATTTAATTGAAGTTAAGAAACCTGAAATATCCGCAGCCTTAGCTTTAGCAAGACAGAATGATCTAAGTGATGATACTGATGATTTAAGTATAATGTTGGTAGAAAAGGAATCAATTGAGGATAGGATAAAAGAGCTTAAAGATTTGATTGCCAATTCAAAGATTATAGATAAGAAGTTTTGTACCCCCAATAAAGTAAGTGTGGGTTCTGAGTTTAAGGTAGAATTCAACGGAAAAAAACAAGATTTGAAATTAGTTTCCACAATGGAATCCGATCCAATGAAAGGATATATTTCTGAAGGTTCTCCTTTAGGAAAAGCTTTGTTAAAAGCTCAAGTTGGAAAAGTTGTTTCCTACAAGGTAAAAGGAAAGAAGTTTGAATACAAGATTTTAGAGATTTGCTAAATCTTCAATCTTAACTCTTTCTTGCTTCATTGTATCTCTGTCTCTAACTGTTACGGTATTATCCTCTAAGGTTTGATAATCTACCGTTATACAGTATGGAGTCCCAATTTCATCTTGATATCGATATCGTTTACCAATATTACCTCTAGCATCCCAAAGTACCTTTTTGGTATCTGTAAGGTTTTCAAATATTTCTCGAGCTTTACTTACAATCTCTTCTTTGTTAGAAACCAATGGGAATACCGCAGCTTTGTATGCAGCTATTTCTGGATTAATCTTTAATACAGTTCTAGTTTCTCCATTCTCTAATGTTTCTTCTTCATATGAATCTAAGAGTAAGAACAAGAATGTCCTATCTACACCACCTGAAGTTTCAACAATATTTGGAATATATTTTTCACCAGTTTGAGGATCAACGTATGAAAGATCTTTCCCTGAGAATTTGCTGTGTTGCGTGAGATCATAGTCTGCTCTCCAGTGAATACCTTCATTTTCTGCCCATCCCCATGGTGCAAGATATTCAACATCAAAAGCTTTCTTAGCATAGAAGACCAATTTCTCCTTAGGATGCTCGTAGAATCTCAAATTTTCATGCTTTCGGTACAATTTCTTGTAGAAGTTCATTCTTTCTTCCTTCCAATATTCAAAAGATTTCTCCATATCATTTGGATGAACGAAATATTGCATATCCCATTGTTCAAATTCTCGGGTTCTGAAAGTAAATTTGTTAGGAGTGATTTCATTTCTAAAAGCTTTACCAATCTGTGCAATACCAAAAGGAATTTGTTGTCTTGTAGAATCTACGACATTCTTGAAGTCTAGATATATTGTTTGGCATGCTTCACCTCTTAAATATGCAGGTAGTTTTTCACCTTCTATAACTCCAATTTCGGTATTAAAGAGTAGGTTGTATTTCTTCGCTTCTGTAAATTCTGTACCTCCACACTTTGGACATTTACCCTCAATATCTTCGGGTCTAAATCTTGCATGACATTTTTTACACTCAACAGCTTCATCACCAAAACCCTTAATATGGCCAGACGCTTCCCAAACTTTTGGATGAGTGATGATTGTTCCATCGATACCAACAACATTCTCTCGTTTATCTACCATATTCTTCCACCAATACCTTTTGAGATTGTTTTTCATCTCTACACCTACAGGACCGTAGTCATAGAATCCTCCTATACCACCATATATTTCAGAATTTTGAAATATAATACCTCTTCTTTTGCAGAGAGATGTGACTTTTTGTAGAAGATCTTCCATAGGTCGAAAGATGAAATTAATATTCTTGATTATATCACAACGGAAAGGACTGACCTAGGTCAGTCCTCCCAAAGAATATGAACGATCCTAACCCTTAGCGTTACACACAATTCTTAAGGTTTTGGATGCCAAAGACCTAAGCAGAAAGTTACAGGCAGAGAAGGTAAAAACGTGGAACTTCAGCCTAAAACCTTGATTCCGCAAAGTTATATCGTTGTTAGCGGATATCGTTTTCAGCCAATGGTTTTGGTAGAAAGTTAAGGGAAAAGGGTAGGCCTAGGTCAGTCCTTTCGAGGCTGATAATGTGCTGAAGCTGTGATATAATCCTACTATCTTAAATTATATGATTCGTTCTCATGGAGGATACACAAAGGAGTGACATGCTCGGACAAAGACAAGTAAGATTAGAGAAAATCGAAGCACTCAAGAAGTTAGGTGTGGAGATATATCCTGCGAAGTCATATAAACAATTTCACAATGGAGAGATATTAAACAATTTTGAGAAGTTCGAAGGACAAGAAGTTTGTCTTGCGGGTAGAGTTGTAGCTTGGAGAGAACATGGACAGCTTTTGTTTGGCAATATAATGGATCAGACTGGAACAATCCAGATCATGGTCAGAGAAAGTGAGCTTGTTGAAGATCTTACAAAAGGATATTTAGGATTTGATAAACTTAGCCTTTTAGATTTAGCAGATTTTGTTGAAGTATATGGAACTATTGGTAAAACCAAAACAGGTGAAATCTCAGTTATGGTCAAAAACATTAGATTGCTTTCTAAAGCATTAAGACCAATTCCACGAAAATTAGAAAACAAGGAGCAGATATTTAGAAGAAGATATCTAGATTTAACTGTTGAACCTGAGAGAATAAAGTTGTTTGAAAGGAAAGCGAAGTTCTGGCAGGTACAGAGGGATATGCTTAGAGATGAAGGCTTCATTGAAGTCGAAGTTCCAGTATTAGAAGCTGTAACTGGTGGAGCTGACGCAGCACCTTTCATTACACATCACAATGCATTGAACCAAGATTTCTACCTTAGAATTTCTACAGAATTGTATCAGAAGAGATTGATAGGTGGTGGCTTCGAGAAGGTATATACATTAGGCCCTAACTTCAGAAATGAGGGTATGGATGATGAGCATCTTCAAGAATACTACCAATTAGAATGGTATTGGGGATATGCAAATTACAGAGACAATATGGATTTAGTAAGAAGATTGTTCTTAGAGATTGCTAACAAGGTATATGGTAGAACCAAGTTTACAACCAGAGGTCATACCTTTGATTTAGCTGATGAATGGAAGGAGATTGATTACACAACAGTTATTAAAGAAAGATTTGATATTGATATCTTTAATGACTCAGATGAGAAGATAATGAAGTCTATTGAGGATAACCATATTGAGATGGGTGGGGATGTGAATAGGAATAGAATGATTGATACGCTTTGGAAAGCTATTCGAGCAACAATTTCTGGTCCTGCATATTTGGTTAACCAACCTAAGATTATTTCTCCTTTGGCAAAATCACATAAGGATAATCCTGAACTAACAGAAAGATTCCAGGTGGTTATTGCTGGTAGTGAATTAGGTAATGGATATTCTGAGATTAATGATCCTCAAGATCAGTTAGATAGATTCTTGGAGCAACAGGCTTTAAGAGAGGGTGGGGATGATGAAGCACAGATGTTGGATATTGATTTTGTAGAGATGTTGGAATATGGTATGCCTCCTGTA
>Ga0180007_10005102_pt1 | contig 13516 bp, 14 predicted proteins | sample MM_PC_MetaG_FD_121122 | JGI IMG/M metagenome (GOLD analysis project Ga0180007, IMG submission 121122) | Groundwater microbial communities from the Aspo Hard Rock Laboratory (HRL) deep subsurface site, Sweden - MM_PC_MetaG | ecosystem: Environmental > Aquatic > Deep subsurface > Groundwater... | reverse complement strand
CACTGACCGGTGTGGGTCCTTCCATCGCATCTGGCAGCCAAATATGGAGCGGCCATTGGGCGGATTTGCCCACAGTCCCGATGAATAGCAGGATGCCGATCAAACCTGCTGCGGAGAGCCCAACGATCGGGGTAGTAGCCTCTGCCAGGGCATGCAGCACCTGAGGTTGGAAAATCTCACGGAAAGAAAGGGTTCCAGTTGCCGAATAAAGATAAGCAATACCCAGGAGCATAAAGACATCCCCCACCCGGGTTGTCATGAATGCCTTTACCGCCGCATTCCGGGCCGAGGGCTTGCCGTACCAGAAACCGATCAACAAGTATGAACACAGGCCCATGATTTCCCAGCCTACGAACAAGGTCAGCAGGTTATTTGATACCACAAGTGTGTACATACCAAAAGCGAACAAACTGATGAAAGCAAAAAAACGGGAGTACATCGGCTCAACGGACAGCACAGTGTGCTTTTTGCCCTTGGCGCCTTTGACTGTTGCCCCATGGGGAGGAAGCCCCTTGACATCGTGGTCTCCTGCGGGTTGCCCGTAATTATGATATCCAATACTGTAAATGAAGATCATCAACACTGTCCAGGCCACAAAGAAAACCGTGGCGGCTGACAGGGGGTCAATCAAGACTCCAATCTTGAGCCAGCCCGCCCCGATTGGGAGCCAATTAATCGCAGACTCGAATACTTCTTCGCCGAAGTGTTCGATACCAAGTGAGCGGATAAAAATGTACATGCTCCCCAACCACGAGAGGCCGGCAGCGCCAACAGCCACAGAATGGCTAAGACCGCGCCTTTTATTGGTAAAGAGCACAATCAAGGCAAAGGAAAGCAGGGGCGGGAGAGGCAACAACCAAATGATCAATTTTTCGAATTCCATGAGATCTCCTACCACTTCATCAGGTCGATGTCATCGGCAACAACTGTGTTGCGTCGTCGGTACACAGAGATAATCAGCGCCAGTCCAACGGCAACTTCTGCGGCTGCGACCGCAAAGACGATGATCGCAAAAACCTGTCCTGTCATCTGCACCGGGTCCTGATAGCGCCAGAATGATACCAGATTGATGTTGACCGCGTTAAGCATCAACTCGATCCCAAGCAGGATGGCAATCGCATTTCTCCGGGACAGGACGCCGAACAATCCAACGCTGAACAAGACAGCAGAGAGAATGAGGTACCAGGAAAGCGGGATGCTCATCTCGACCTCCTAAGGTTTTCGCGATGCAGCTATATACACAGCACCAACCAGTGCTGCGAGAAGCAATATCGAAGCCACTTCGAACGGCAGTACGTATGCATCCGGGGAGACTAACGCATGTCCCAATGCAAGGACCGGATCAAAGTCCGGTGGAATGGGGCCTGCGATCCGGTTGATCTCTGGCTGTCCGACCAAGACGGAGACCAGACCGGCCAGCACCAGCAAACCGATCATGGCTGCGATCCACCAATCCTTGCGGTGCTGAGGCCCCCGGTCGCGCATTTCCTTGCGCGTCAGCATGACTGCGAATATGAATAATATGGCAATCGCACCAATGTAGACGACAACCTGGACAACAGCCAGAAAGCCGGCATCGAGAATAGCATAAAGGATCGCTACACCAAAAAGCGTAGCCACCAACCACAAGGCAGCATGGACGAGGTTGCGGGACACAACTACCATCACCGCAGAACCGATGATCAATGCAGCAGTAAGTAGGAAAACGATTTGAACAGGAGTCATGTCAATCACTCCACTACTAATGATGTGCAGGGGGAACAGGGGCTGGAATGTTCCCTTCTGCAAGCCTGCGCTCCCGCCGGCTATATACTCGCAGGATCTCGATCGTGATCCATGCGATGATGAGATTCGCGCCAAAGATCAGCGAGGCAAACAACCAAGTGTCCAGACCAGATAGGACCTTGTTTAATACCGCAGTAACTACTAACACAAAGAAAGCGAACGGCGTGAGAAACTTCCAATTGAAGGCAAGCATATGGTCAATGCGGATGCGCGGCATCGTATACTTGACCCACATGATCACCCAATAGCCAAACATCGCCTTGGCAAGGAATACCAGGAACCCGACTAGCGGATATTGTTCTAAGCCAAAGAATCGGTAACCGCCGAAGAAGAGAATGGCCATTAAACCGCCGAAAGTGAAGGCATGCAATAGTTCACCGGCATAGAAGAGCCCGAATTTCATCCCGGTGTATTCGATATGGAAACCGGCCACGATCTCCGACTCAGCTTCATTCAGGTCAAATGGCGCCCGGCCCAATTCTGCAATCGAGCTGATCAAAAAGACAAGCGCTCCGAGAGGGGAAAGGATGAAATACCAGATGGGATCCTGCGCCTCGACAATTCCCCTCACGCTCATCGTCCCGGAAAGAATCGTCGGGATCAACAACGCCACAACCATCGGGATTTCATAGGAGATCATTGTCGCTACCATGCGGAATGCTCCGATGAGGGCATACTTGTTATTAGAAGCCCATCCCCCCATGATGATCGCCAATGTACCCAGGGCACCGGTGGCGACAAGGTAGAGGATGGCAACATTCAGATCGACACCGTAAATATTCGATGCAAGCGGCAAGATCGCCCAAAGGAAGATAACAGACGCCAACGCCAAAACGGGGGCCAGGTTATACACCACTTTGTCCGCACCTGTGGGCGTGATATCTTCCTTAATGATCAACTTGATGATATCGGCGAAGGGTTGGAATAATCCATACGGTCCGATCCGGTTCGGTCCGACCCGGTCCTGAAACCGGGCCACAACCTTTCGCTCCACCCAAACCAAGAAAATCGCCAGCATCATCGAAAACAAGATCAGGCTGATGATTCCCAACGAGGCAATCAATACGTTTGCCCAGTCCAAAGCCATGCCCCATCCGGTCAGGATGCCTCGCAACCACTCGGCGATAAAATTGATTGGATCACTCCAGAACGTCATGCGGTACTCCTTAGAACAACGAAAAGGCTGAGAGGAGATTTCCTATCAGCCTTTGGTATTGACATAGGTAGATTAGACCCACTCCAACATCCCTTTGCGCCATACAAAAACCAAACCAACCATCAGAATCAGGATGAACACAATGCCCTCCACAACCACAAAGAGAGGAAGCTGGTTCATCGCCAGCGCCCATGGGAAGAGGAAGACTGTCTCGACATCGAAGACCAGGAACACAAGCGCATAGATATAATACTGTGCTTTAAACTGGACCCAGTTTTCCCCAACGGTCTCTATACCACACTCATATGTGCTTTGCTTGATTGGATTTGGTTTGCGGGGCGCAACAATCCGAGAGAGGATAAGCGGCACGATTGGGACGATGATTCCGATGACAAGGAACAAACCGATATAAAGCCACTCATTCTGCATAATCCGAACTCCACTAAAATCGAAAGTTGTCTTACATCTCCGGATAACGGGCGAATTTTACCATAGAAGGGGCGAGCACATAATTTACCTTCGAATGAATTTCGGGTGAGTTTTGTCATCATTTTCACTCATTTTTTCCGCTCAACTCTCTGACCCGGACCCACACCCAGCGGGAATATAACTCTAAAATATGAAAACCCAATAATGGGCACAGGAACAGACCAATTACCCCTGCAGCTCGGATATGGCTGGCCTTCAGCCCAAGGAATGCCTTCGTTATTGTTTCAAAGGGGAGGACAGCGATAGCTCTTTCGGACGCAGGGTTACCGTCTGTCCCGATGATCCGGAGATATACCCACACTTCGCCAAGATAGTGGATCTCCTCACCTGCTTCATAGCTCCAATAAAAAGATGTGTTCTTACCGGGTGCGAGTGCTTGTTCAGCCATGCCGGGAGGTAAGGCTGCCGTACCGGGTAAATCCATCCGGGTGATAACCACATAATTGACATGCTCGTTTTGCCAGACGTCATCCGCGGGATCCATGGCAATCGATAAACGGACAATCCCCCCGTCCCCGACATTGACGGTTTGAGACCATTCCAAGAATAAAGAAAGATTGCCATTCCGAAGATTTTGTCCCGAGACAGACGAATTGTCAACCTCGACAATGGTTAACCGGCTTGTCAAGGACTGTGGCCAGTAACCCCAGATCAAAAGTCCTACTGAAGAGAGGAATAAAACTGCTACACCAAGATTACGGATGCGATTTGCCATGATTTAATTATATCCTTGGCCTTTCTTTGTGTTAAACTGAGCCCAAATCACATGGGAGCACAAGGAGATTGAATGGGACAATACCCACCAGAACCATTCCGCATCAAAATGGTTGAACCCATCCGCTTGATCGGCGCGCAGGAAAGAATGGCAGCGCTCGAAACCGCAGGCAATAACGTATTTTCGTTGCGTGCGGAGGACATCTTTATCGACCTGCTCACCGATTCAGGTACCGGTGCAATGAGCCATGACCAGTGGGCCGCTATCATGCACGGGGACGAATCATACGCCGGGGCAAGATCGTATTACCGGCTGCAGGAGGTGGTCAAGGATGTCTTCGGTTTTCGTTTTTTTGTGCCGACCCATCAAGGGCGGGCGGCCGAAAACATTCTCTTTGCAGTCCTGGTCAAACCGGGGACGTATGTGCCTTCGAATATGCATTTCGACACAACCGATGCCAACATCCGCGCCCGTGGGGGAAGACCGACAAACCTGGTTATTGATGAGGCTTTCGATCCGGCAAACCTTCACCCCTTTAAAGGCAACATGGACATCGCGAAACTGAACGCTTTCATCGAAAAGACTGGCGTTGAGAACATCTCCTTTGGGATGATGACGGTTACGAATAACGCCGGAGGCGGACAACCCGTCTCTATGGAAAACCTCCGCCAAGTTGCAAAGACATACAAGTCTTTTGGGATCCCATTTTATCTTGATGCCGCCCGATATGCTGAAAATTCCTTCTTCATCAAGATGCGCGAACCCGGATACGCTGATAAAAGCACAGTGGAAATCGCCCGCGAGATGTTCGCCCTTGCAGACGGGATGTGCATGAGCGCCAAGAAAGATGCGATCGTAAATATCGGCGGATTGTTATGTGTCAATGACGAACGGGTACACCAATTGGTCTCCAATGAACTCATTCTCCGCGAAGGCTTCCCAACTTATGGCGGATTGGCCGGCCGGGATCTGGACGCGATGGCAACAGGGCTACGCGAAGGCCTTGATGAGGCATATCTCGCTTATCGCTTACACCAGACAGCTTACCTGGGGGAGAGGATAATAAATCATGGAGTCAATATCGTCGAGCCGCCAGGTGGGCATGCCATCTATGTCGACGCCGGTAATCTGCTGCCACATATCCCCCAGGGAGAATACCCTGGCCATGCATTGGCCATTGAACTCTACCGAGAAGCTGGGGTGCGTGCTTGCGAAATCGGGTCGGTCATGTTTGCCCACCCGGATCCAGATTCCGGCCAAATGATCTATCCCAAGCTCGAACTCGTACGCCTGGCGATCCCACGCCGCGTCTATACCCAGAGCCATCTAGATTATGTGGCCGACGCGATCGGCCGGATCGCCAAGCGCAAAGAGCAATTGCGCGGGTATCGTTTTACTTACGCGCCGGAATATCTCCGTCACTTCACCGCCCGCTTCGAACCGCTTTAGTTCAATCCAAAGTCAATAATCAGAAAAAAGCCTCCATGGGCATCCATAGAGGCTTTTTGTTTTCAGCGTTGATTACTCTTCACAGGCTTTTTTCAGCGTTCCTCATCGTGTTGAATGCAGATATTGCGACCTCAAGCATTCCTTCATCCGGGGTACGGGTTGTCAGCGACTGCAATGCCAAATTCGGCCTGACAATCAGGCGGATAAGCGGGGATTGGATATGCTTGGCTGTCCAGCGGATGTACTCATAAGCAACCCCCGCCAGGACCGGTATCAACAATATCCTGCTAATCATTCGCCACGCGAGTGGAAGAGGTCCAAGCAATGTAAAAAACAGGATCGATAGAAGGACAAGGGTCAGGAGGAATGCAGTGCCGCAACGGGCGTGTTCAAGGGGGAAGCGGTCAACAGATTCCGGCGTCAGGTCCGCGCCAGCCTCGAAAGCGTTGATGGTCTTGTGTTCTGCACCATGATATGCAAAGACCCTGCGAATATCCGGCATGAACCCGATCCCCCAAATATACGCGACCAGGAAGAGCAATCGAAGGAGACCTTCGACCAGATTGCTCCACCATGGACTCAAGTGCAGATATTTCTCTGTCAGCCACCCAAGCCCGGCTGGCGCCAAGAAGAAGACGCTGATCGCGACAACGAAGGTCAAACCAAGGAAAAAGTATAAGCCCGGCCCTTCCAGCTTTTCGTCATCGCCCGATTGGGTGTTGGCTGAGAGAGTCAACATCCGCAATCCAAGCCCGAGCGAGTCCCACAGTAGGGTTAAGCCCCGCAGGAAGGGTATCTTGCGGATCAAAGCCGACTTGTATATCCCAGATAGGGATTCGGTGTGTGTAACGATGGTCCCGTCTGGTGCCCGCATGGCTACGGCACAGGCATTACGTCCGCGCATCATCACACCTTCAATAACCGCCTGGCCTCCATAAGTAATCAGTTTCTCGTTCATAGTTACCAATATTCACTGTCCCAGTATAAGAAGTAGGACTATTGCATGTCCTGTAAGATAAAGAAATAATGTGCCAATGCTTCAATACCTCGATACCAAGTCGGTAGATGTAACTTTTCGTTCGGTGCGTGCAGGTTATCATCAGGCAAGCCGAACCCTGTTAGGACCGATTCCATACCAAGTACATTTTGGATCAAACCGACCACCGGGACACTGCCTCCCTCCCGCTTAAAATACGGTCGGACCTGCCAGGAGGTTTCCAAAGCCTCGGATAAAGCCCTGACTCCGAAGTGGTCGCGTTCACAAATGGATGCCTTAGTACCTGCCATGGCGTTCAATTCCCAGCGGATACCTAGGGGCACCTTTCTTTCAAGGAATTCCATCAACTGGCGATGAACTGCCTCGGGATCCTGGTCCGGAACGAGGCGCATGGATATCTTGGCCATTGCCCAGGCGGGTATTACCGTCTTCGACCCCTCGCCAGTAAAACCGGACAAGATCCCATTTACGTCCAGGGTTGGTCGCGCACCGACTCGCTCTACAACGCTGTAACCGTCCTCGCCATACAACACATTTGCTCCACTATTTTCAAGGAAATACTTGTCATCCATCGGCAGACGGGACAGTTCGCTGCGCTCTTCTTTACTTAATGGCCGGACCGTCTTATAAAAACCGGGCAATGTGACCCGACCTTTGGAATCGTGCATGCCGGCAATCAGATCTGCCAGGACAATAGCGGGATTCCGTGTCACCCCCCCATAGATCCCTGAATGTAAGTCTGCTGCAGGACCGTGGACACGCAACTCAAAATAAGCCAATCCCCTCAGGGCATAGGTTATTGCCGGCGCGTCGGGGGCAAGCATACCACTATCTGGGTTAAGGCAGAAATCCGCGCCAAGGATGTCCTTATGCTTCTCAATAAAGGAAGGCAGGCTAGGTGATCCGATTTCTTCTTCCCCTTCTATGAGCCATTTTACATTGACCGGCATCGGACCATTATTAACAATCGCCTCGACGGCTTTTAACGTTGCGATCACCTGACCTTTCATGTCAGATGCGCCGCGTGCATAAATATTTTCACCGCGGACCACTGGGGTGAATGGATCTGTTTTCCAGAGGTCAACAGGGTCAGCAGGTTGGACATCATAATGACCATAGATCAAGACTGTCGGGGCACCTTCCGCGCCCAACCACTCACCGAAAACAACCGGATGATGGTTTGTAGGGAAAATGTTGACTCTTTGCATCCCGATCGCATTAAGTTGGGAAGCTACCCATTCGGCTGCCTGGACCATATCCGATCCATGTGCCGGATCTGTAGAAATAGAGGGGATAATCAAGAGTTCCTTAAGTGCCCCGAGGAACTTTTCTTTATTTTTTTGAATATAGCCCTGGGCTAGATTACGATGGTTCGACATAACACTCCCTTGCTTGATGGCAACTATCTTGGATCAGCAATGACTTTTATTTTCCGGTTTCGCCCTCTCGAAGTTCATGGTGTCACGATGAGCTCCCTGGTTTGTTCAACTGCCCGCCGGGTGACTAGATACCAGTCAGCTATTGTACTGAATCGATCTCGCGGTTCGAAGATTGGAGCCATCTGGACCCCCCGCACACGGACGTCCACGCCGTATGTAAACACAGGATAGAACAACGGCAAAGCCGGCAATTCCCGCCCGAAAATCACTTGGAAATTTCGGTATAACCGGGCGCGGATGTTGAGATCGACAATAACGCGCCCTTGCTCGAGGTACTCACTTGCTGTCCGGTTGTCCCATTGGCTGTAATTTTGTCCACCACTGGCCTCAGCTTGATGCCAAAAGGGATAAGGGTCCGGGTCGTAGGATCGTGTGAAATCCAGATCAACCAATGCCGCTTGATAATCCCTGGCAGCAAGACGGGCAAGCACTTCCTCGTATGAGACCGCCTGCAATTCAACCTGGACGCCGATCGATGCCCAGTTATCCCGGATCGTCTCAGCCATCAAAACGTAGATTTCCTGGTCGGGGTGAATCAGCGTAAAGGACAAAGGTGCCCCATCCAATTCACGTACTTGCGATTCGCCCCGGAGAAGATAGCCTAACCCATTCAACATGTTTATTGCCATATCGGGATTGTATGGTATCTGTTCCATTCCTTCATAATATGCCCAGGTACCCGGCAACAGCGGGCTATTCGCGATGATCGCCTGGCCATTGAAGTGATGGTCAATCATCCATTGACGGTTGAGACCCAGAAGCAGGGCGCGACGCACATTTTTATCTTGAAGGAATGAGACCTCGTCACTGCCCAGATTCAATAAAACAATCGTTAATCGCGGCAATCGGCTGGAATACAAGTCGAGGTTTTGTTCTGCAAGCGCAGCAGGCAGGGTATCCGCTCCAACCTGGCTGATCCCCGACACATCTCCATTACGATACGCAGCCATTGCTTCTTCATCGGTAGGATAATATTGAAATACAACCTGTTCGATATAAGGGATTTTTCCGTAATAGGTGTCAGATACCACCAACACGACACCTGTAATCTGGTTATCCTCTACGAGCAATTGCTCGAAGCGATATGGCCCGCTCCCCACAGGAGCAAGATTGAATTCGACATTGATGAGCTGGTCGGCAGGTACCTCTCCCAGGATGTGTTGAGGCACAATCCCAAAAGTCAGATAGTCCAAGAAGGGGGCGAATGGTTCGGGGAGCCGGAACTGGATCGTGAGATCGTCCAGCCGGATAACTTGGATAGAATCCCAGACTAGGCGGATATCCTCAGGAAGTACAGAGTATTCGCTCCGCATTAACGATAATGAGAATATTACATCATCGCTTGTCACCGGTTGACCATCATGCCAGAATGCATTGGGCCGCAACGAGAGGTTATAGACCATCCCGTCCATCGAAACACCCCACGACTCGGCTAAATCGGGGATTGGCATCCCTTGTGAATCGAACCTGATCAAGCTGCTAAAGATCAGTCGATCGATATCTCGATCTGCGGGGTTATTCCAATCCAAAAGGGGGTTGAGGCGACCAAACGAACCAACCAAGCCTTCCGTATAAATGCCTCCGCTGGCCGGTTCCGCGCTAATCGGAGCGAGAGTCGGCTGTTGCGCGAGAAGCAACGTACCAACAATAGCCAAGGTAATAACGATGACAAGAATTTGCCAGCGTAGTCTTTTCATGATAGAAAAAAAAACTAAGGCCGATCGTGGATCAAGGTTCTACACTTCAGCGATGGCCCTCTTAAATTCGTATCCTAGCGGGAAATAATTACTGTCGAAATCGCCAGAATAAAAAACAAGACACTGAAGATGATTGTGACCCAGAAGAGGATTTTCTCAATACCACGCCTGGCAGTAAAAACACCACCCGTATCCACTCCCGTCAAACCACCTAAGCCTGCCCCTTTGCTTTGTAGGATGATACTCACAATCAAAGCAATAGATGTTAAAATCAACGAGCCAAATAGAATGTTTTGCATACTTCCTCCAGTTAAATTAGCCGACAAATTATAACTGTTAAGCAGGGTAAACGTCAACCAAGAGGCATCCATGGATGAACTGATCCTCAACCTTCATATGCACACAACCTATTCCGATGGCACCGGGTTGCATTCAGACCTCGCAGAAGCTGCTATAAAAACTGGGGTGGATGTTCTCCTGGTGACCGACCATAATGTCTGGGTCCAAGGGGTTGAAGGATATCATCATAAGGGAAAGAAATCTGTTCTTCTGCTGGTCGGCGAGGAAATCCACGATCAAGACCGTCACCCACAAAAAAACCATTTGCTTGTATTTGGCACCAGGAGGGAACTAGCCCCCTTTGCTGATAACCCGCAGACATTGATCGATGCGGTAAGGGATGCTGGCGGGATATGTTTTATCGCCCATCCCATCGACCCGGCATTACCTGCGTTCAACGAGGATGATATCTCATGGGAGGCCTGGGATGTACTTGGATATACGGGCATCGAGCTCTGGAACGGCTTCAGTGAATTGAAAGTAGTCGTCAAGAACAAACTCCAAGGGCTATTTTATGCCTACTTTCCCGAAGCGATAGCCCGGGGTCCAATTGCGAAAACCCTGTCATTGTGGGATCGCCTTATGGACAAGGGTAACCGGATTGTTGCAGTAGCAGGGTCGGATGCTCATGCCCGTCAGATGACATTAGGTCCACTTAAGCGAGTGGTCTTCCCTTACGAGTTTCACTTTACGGCAATTAACAACCACATACTCGTCCCATCAAAATTAACCGGTAATATCGATGAAGATCGTATCATGGTGCTCGACGCCCTGGCAAAAGGCCATTGCTTCATCGGTTACGATCTGATCGCACCGACCGGAGGCTTTCGTTTTTCCGCCCACGGGAATGAATCCAAGGCGAGCATGGGTGAGACGATACCTGCCCGTGGGGGTGTCACATTGCAGATAAAAATTCCCGCGAAGGCAGAGATTATCCTAATCAAAGATGGACGGATAATCAAAAAAGCTAAAACCGAAGCGCTGACTCATGTCACAACAGAGCCCGGTGTTTTCCGCGTCGAAGTATATCGCAGGTTTCTTGGAAGGCGCCGGGGATGGATCTTTAGCAATCCAATCTATATTCGCTAACTGCAATCTAACCTTGCATTCGACCTCCCCAAATCTGCATTTATAGCGTAAAATAGGCACCGCTCTAGTCATGTCTATGCATGACAGCTTTCCGCACCCGGCCTGCCTACGGCAAGCGACCGGGAGCAAATCCCATGGAAAGGAGGTTTCCAATGCACAAATATGAATTAGTCTGTATCATCCATCCCGACCAGGACGAGGCTGCTTTTAATGCCATCATCGAAAAGGTAAAGGGGTGGATCGTCGAGGCTAGCGGAACGGTGGATAAGGTTGATATTTGGGGGCGCAAACGCCTGGCATACCCGATCCATAAACAGGCCGAAGGTCAATTTGTCCTCTTCAATATTTCTCTTCCACCTGCCGGATCCAAAAGCCTAGACCACAACCTGCGCTTCTTGGAATCTGTTATCCGCTACATGATTACCGTTGTAGACTAAGTAGCCCATGTGTCTGGTCTCTCTCTATTAATAAGGAGTAAACAAGATGGGTCGAGGTTTAAACAAAGTCATGCTGATCGGCCACCTTGGGCGCGATCCCGAAATGCGCTATACACCTTCCGGCCGACCGGTGACAACTTATTCGGTTGCCACCAGTCGTTCATGGAATACGTCTGACGGGGAGCGCCACACCGAGACCGAATGGTTCAACATAGTGACCTGGGGCAATCTTGCCGAGATATGCAAACAGTATTTATCCAAGGGTCAACAAGTGTATATCGAAGGTCGATTACAAACCCGAAGATGGGAAGACAAAGAAGGCATCAAACATTCAACCGTAGAAGTCGTCGCCACAGAAATGATGATGCTTGGTGAGAGGCGCGAAGCCAATCAAGTCCAGACGACCGAGATGGAAAAATCCGAACCCGTGGACGAAAACCAAGCCGGACAGGGAGACGAATTCCCTTTCTAAGGCATTAGTAGGTTAGAAAGAATGGAGTTATAAAATATGGATTACACCAATGAACGAGAAGAGCAGGGCGGCGAACGACGTTATTATGCTCGCCCAAAGATCTGCCAATTCTGTGCAGATAAGCATCTGGCGATCGATTACAAGCAAGTTGAAATCCTGAAAAGGTTCGTCACGCCAGATGGCAAGATCCGTCCACGACGCCAGACCGGTACATGCGCCAAGCATCAGCGTAGCCTAGCCGGGGCAATAAAACGCGCTCGCCACATCGCCTTGCTGCCCTTTACAGGCAGACACTGGGACGACGATCGCTAATCCACAACCATGGAAAAGGGTCTGGGATTTTCCATGCCCTTTTCCGGTCTCGAGGGAATAATGGCCAAGAATAAGCCGTCAAGAATCGTCTCGAAAAAGCATGTCGCTCGCCTTGAACGGGAACGTCGGCAGGTCGCGATCATCACCTACACTACAATCGCCATTGTTTCGATTGTGATCCTCCTGATCGGTTACGGGATATTGAATATCACCGTTCTGCAAGCCCGCCAACCAGTCTTAGAGGTAAATGGCGACACCATCGGGACGGGTGAATTCCAATTGCGGGTCCGGATTTACCGGCAACGTAAGATCGGCGAATACATGCAATACGATTATTTTGCGAATGCTTTTGGAATGGATATGTCCCAGCAATTGCAACAGATCCAGCTCGAATTGATGAGCACCACCGCTGTTGGCCAGTCCGTGCTTGATGGCTTGATCGATATCCTGTTGATCCGCCAATATGCAGAAGCAAATGGAATCGTGATTTCCGAAGAAGCTATCCAACGTGAAATCGAAGCCCAATTGGGATATTTCCCGCTTGGGACAAGCACACCAGAACCCACGGCAACGATTTTTTCATATCCAACCTTCTCTGCAACACAGCAATTCCTGATCACTCCTGCCCTGACCACTACCCCATTTCCAACCCTGACTTCCGCCCCAACAGTGACCCAGGACCCGAATATCCCGACCTCAACCCCCATGGCAACCGCAACACCTTATACACTCGAAGCCTTCGAGACGGAATATGCCGATACCCTGGATAATTTTCGTGAGATTGGCATGGACGAGGAGGACTTTCGGCAGTTCTTCATTACTGACCGACTAATGAGGGAAGCCGTAATGGCTGCCACCACTGCAGATATGGAACCATTTGCCGAGCAGGTTTGGGCAAGACATATCCTCGTTGGAGATGAGACGGTTGCCCAAGATCTCTACCAACAGTTGCTTGATGGTGCTGATTTCGGATCGCTGGCTGTGGCTAATTCTCTGGACACCGGTAGCGGAGCAAATGGCGGAGACCTCGGGTGGTTTGGACGAGGCCAGATGATCCCTGAATTTGAAACGGTGGCTTTCAGCCTTGAGGTTGGAGAAATCAGCCAGCCTGTCCAATCGCAGTACGGTTGGCATATCGTT
>Ga0180007_10005101_pt1 | contig 13519 bp, 9 predicted proteins | sample MM_PC_MetaG_FD_121122 | JGI IMG/M metagenome (GOLD analysis project Ga0180007, IMG submission 121122) | Groundwater microbial communities from the Aspo Hard Rock Laboratory (HRL) deep subsurface site, Sweden - MM_PC_MetaG | ecosystem: Environmental > Aquatic > Deep subsurface > Groundwater... | reverse complement strand
CGGCACGCGGCGGCGCAGGCTTGCGCGGCGGCGGCGGCGGCGGGCCGGGACGGTGGGCGGCCGGACGCGGCGGCTCATCGAAATCGCCGGGGCCGGCTGCGATCGGCGGGAACAGATCGTCGTCATCGTCGAGGCTCGGAGCCGAAGGACGGCGCGGCGGCGGCGGCGGCGGCTTGGGACCTGCAGCCGGCGGTGGCGGCGGCGGGGCATCGGAGGAGTCGATCATGCCATCACCGGTGTCGATGTAGAGCATGAAGTCGCCAATCCAGAATTTCTCGCCTGGCGATACGCCTGTGGGCTTGTCGATCTTGCGTCCGTTGACGAAGGTCCCGTTGGTCGAGTGATCATCATGAAGCGTATAGGTGCCTTCGCGCACGATCAACCGGGCATGATGCTTGGAGACATTGCCCTTCGGAAGCACGATTTCATTGCTCTGAACGCGGCCAATCTGCAGCTCGCCAATGTTCTCGTTGAAATCGAAGCGCGCGGGCTCCCCGCCTTTTTCGGTGACTACGATCGTAAACATCAGTGGGTTCCTCCTTCAGCGGAAAGAAAAGACGACACGTGGAAAACGTTGGTATCCAAAATTATTCCAGGAAAACATCCCAGTACAGGTACTTGCTGAAATCCAGGAACCGGCTCTCGACGAGCTGGATGGACTCTTTCATCTGGATTTGATCAGCATGAACGATCGTCGGGGTGACCATGATCGCGAGGCTGGAACGCTCTTCCTGATATTCGCGGGACTTGAACAGTTCGCCCAGGATGGGGATGTGGCCCAGGAGCGGGAACCGGCTGATGTTCTTGCTGCGGTTGTTCTTGTACAGGCCGCTGATGATGAGGGTCGAGCCCTCCTGCAGGTTCACCGTCGTGGAGACTTTGCGGTTGCGGAAGCCCGGGACGCCGTTGACGGCCAGCGACCAATCAACGTCGGAGACCTCGGCCTTCAGGTTGAGCGTGATGTTGCCGCGGCTGTTGGCCAGCGGCTGCAGGCTCAGCGAAATACCGAACTGCTTCCATTCGATCGTGGAAGAGGTTGAGGTGACCATCGGAATCGGGATTTCACCACCGACCTGCATCTCGGCCTTTGAACCCGAACTGCAGACCAGCTTGGGCTCGGCCAAGATGCGCGCGTTGCCGGTCTTGAACAGCAGGTTCAACTTGAAGTTCAGCAGCTCCTGCGGAGACTGGACGTTGAAGACCATCTGGTTCTGGCCCGAAGGCATGATGGGGATGGTGCCCTCGAGACCGCCTGAAAGGACCAGCGCCTCGGGGAGTTCCAGGCCGAAGTTCACCATGTTGCGCGAAGAAATTTCCATGAAGCGGACTTTGACCTGGACCTGGGCGCCCTCGCCCATGGTCACCAGGTTGTTCACCTGGAGATGCAGGGTCTCGATGATGGCCTTGAGCTTGTCCATCTCGTTTTTGGAGCCGACTGCTCCCTCAAGGAATACCATGCCCGCAATCAGGTTGGCCTTCACGGTGGTCATGCCCGCGGACTGCAGGGTTTTGTTGATCTGTTCGACCGCGCTGGGACGGTACTTCGTGTAGTTGACCACGTTCTTCGGGTCGAACAACTCCACGGCCATCATCACTCGACCGTAGTCGGCGGCCGTGTAGGCGTAGCCGTCGATGATGACCTTCTCACCGACCGCCTGGGTGTAGATGCCCTCGACGGACCCGAGAAACTGGTTGATGGACCGTACGTTTTTGCCCACAGTGACGTCGGAGACATCCAGGCGAATCCGGACGGTATCCTTGCCGATGGGGACATAAAGGTCGGTCACGCCGCGGCTCACGCCGACCACGGTAACCGAGTCGGTCGCAAAGGAGACTACGTCCGCGATGCGTGGATTGAGAATCCGCATCGCTCCGCTGATCTTGCCCTCGAACCTGATGGTCTCGGACTGACCCACGCTCAGGTTCACCGTCTGGCTGATGCTTTGGGCGCCAGCCGGCAGGGAGACGAGCATCATGCATGCAAAAAGGAACGTCGATGTGTAGATTGAAAGGGATTTCACGGTCACCTCGCTTGTTGCCACCCACACATTGCCAACTTGCGGCTTATTCGTCAAGGCTGAATATGAAATGATTCCGAAGATCCCGCTTCGAAGCCTGTCGGTAAAACTCCAGGATGCACGCCAAGGAATGCGAAAACCTGTCCGTTTCCTTGTTTTTCGGTCGAATATCGCCGGTATTCTTTCTGCAACCAGCTCCATTCAGGGGATTTCCCGCCACGAGAAGGCAAGGACCAAAGTTCCAGAGAGATTCCCGTCCAAAGCAGTTGCGATAATACTTAACTTACATCAGGCCTCATGGGCCGTGTATAGTGATATCTACGTGGATCTGGCCAAATGCGGCAAATCGTGATACACACCCTCCCATGTTGAACTCTTTTCTGATGCTCCTCATGCCCTCCATGACCGCCGTTCCAGCGCAGGTCGCATCGGACGACCTGCCGCAGGTGGCCCTGAGTCAGCACCAGAGACAGAACCTCATCACCAGCCTGGCCTCTTCCACGGTCAACACCCGCATTCACGCCATCTCCACGCTGGGAATTGAGCGAGTTCGCGAGAGCGTTCCACACCTGATCCAGCTGCTCAAGGACGACAATCCCCATGTCCGTGCCGAGGCAGCCACCGCCCTTGGAACCCTCAAAGTCAAGAACGCCGGACCACGGCTGTATCAGATCATGCTTCACGATAGCAGCCCACTGGTGCGTGCCCGTGCCACCGTGGCGCTGGCCGACTTGGATTATACCGGCGCCATCACCGCCATTTCGATGAATCTGGACCGCCCGGACATCCGCGAGCGCATGGCGGCGGTGCGCGCCCTGGGCAAGTTTGGCGGTCCCAAGGCGTTCAATCACCTCATCCGACTGCTGCGCTCGGGAACACCCGAGCTGCGCGAGACCGTCATCGAGGCGCTGGGAGATCTGGGAGATCGCCAGGTGGTGCGCTACCTCTTCCGCTACCTCGAGCAGGGGTCGACCCGACTGAACAGGGCCGCCCTGCTGGCGCTCACGCGCCTGCATCCGCAGATGGTCCAGAGCCGCCTGCCCCAGTTGCTTCGCCGCACCGAGCCCGAGCTGGTCATCGCCGCTCTCGACAGTGCCGCCCAGATCGGCTGTCCGGACTGCGCCAGCCAGATTCTCCAACTGATTGAAACTGCCGAGGATCCCATCGCATCCCAGGCGGCCAGCACCGCGGCCTATCTCCAGATGCGGGAAGCCGTCGAACCAATCCTGATCCGGCTGCAACCGCGCCCCAACCTGCAGTCACGCATTCTGTATCTTTGGTCACTCGGCCGACTTGGATCCATGTCTGTTCTGCCCGAAACCCTGCATGCCCTGTCCGATCCGCTGCCCGAGCTCCGCCTGACAGCGCTTCGCATCCTGCGCATCCTGCGCCCGGAAAAACTGAACCTGGAAGAAATCATCGTCCCCATGCTTCAGGACAACAACCCATCGGTCGCCGCCGAGGCCATTCTCCTGCTCGGCGAATACGGGCATCGCTCCTGGCTCGGGGACCGGCTCCCCGGCGAAGCCACGAGCACGCTTCGGCTCAGCGCCGCCATCACCAGTCTGGCATGGGTCCATCCGCTCCCGGCCCACCTCCTTGGAAATCTTCGCACATGGTCTCGCAATGAAGACACGCGGATCCGGAACGCTGCGATAGCCACGCTGGGCCGCTTTCGGGATGTGGCGAGCCTGGATGCGTTGCTGAAGTCCGTGTATTCCTCCGACGACCGCCTTCGATGGGAGGCCGTAAGGGCCCTGGCCCTGCTCCGGTCTTCCGAGGCACGCAGCACGCTGGCCGCGATTGCGACTCAGGATCCCCTTCGCGTGGTGCGGGCCTATGCCCTTCTGGGTATCCGGGTACTGGATCCTGAGGCGAAAAGCTTTGAAGTGATGGCTCGGACGCGCTTTGAAGAGCGCTTTGAAGAGCGAGACTATGCAGAGGCTTATGTTTATGCCCTTGCGCTGGCCCAGAATGGTCGTCGTGAAAATCTGGACGCCTTCCAGAAGGTCTTCAATGTGCTGTTGAAGTCGGGCTCAAACTCCTCGCAGAAGACCGAGTTCGTGGACCTCCTGTTCCTGTTCGGCGAACAATGGGGCGCCCCCTGGATGGAGGAAGCGCTGAGCTCGCCGTTGACGCGCGTCCGCTCCCGCGCCATGGTCTGGAAAGCCCGCTACTCCCAGCCCGATGTGGCCCTTCCTGCCTCCGTCCAGGCGGACGCGGCCTTGCCCGTCTCCATGAAGGATCGCTCCGTCCGGCTCCCCTTCGCCAAGGAAAATCCACGCTCCGGCTGCGGCTGCCGCACGGGGCAGACCGACTCCGATCCGCGTATTCTCTGGATCGCGATGGCTGCGTGGCTCCTTCGCCCCAGACGTCGCCGGCGTGCCTGATCATGCAGGACGAAGCCATCTTTTCCAGAAAAAACCGACACCTGAATTATTTCCGCCGTGAGGACACCGATATGGGCGATCCCGGCTTCGATGGCGTTGTCCTTCGCCACAGCGCGCTCAGCAGCGTCTTCCCCGACGAGGTGGACCTGCAGACTGTGTTCCTCGGCGCCACACTCGGTGGGCCGCTCTTTCTCTCCCCCGTCACCGGCGGAACCCCCGAGGGCGCCGACTTCAATCGTGCCGCCGCACGCTGCGCGATCCGGCTGAGGCTTCCGATGGCCACCGGCAGCCTTCGCATTCTCTTCGAGCATCCCGGGACGTTTGAAACGTTCAATGTCAACGCCGACAGGGAAATCCCCCTCTTCTTCGGCAACCTCGGACCGGCCATGGCGCTCCGCCTGGGCCCCGAGCGAGTGCGGGAAGCCTGCGACCGGCTTCACATGCATGGCCTGTTTCTTTATTTCAATCATGCGCAGGAGCTGGCCCAACCCGACCGCGAACACGAGCGTTTCGATCCGGACCGGATCCCTGAGTTCATCACCCGGTTTGGAGCCCCTGTCATTATTAAAGAGACAGGAATGGGTTTTTGTGCCAGAGACCTTGCTGTCATCTCCAGCTGGCCCATCGCCGCCGTGGATACCGCCGGAGCGGGTGGCTCCAACTTTTTCCTTGTAGAGAATGATGAATCCGCGGATTCATTCGATGAAACGAGGACTATACCGCTCCAGATGGGAATCCCGACCGCCCTCGTTATCCATATGGCTTCCAGTTATAATATTTCCATTATCGGTAGTGGCGGTGTGCGTAATGGGTTCGACATGGCGCGGGCCTTTTCGCTGGGCGCCGACCTCGTGTCCTGCGCCGCCCCGCTGGTGCGTGCCTGGGACCGGGACCCCGAAGACGGTATCCACGCATGGATCACGTCCCGACTCGATCAATTGCGAACCGTCATGTCCCTTTGCGGCACGCGCTCGATCGGGGATCTGAAGCGGCATCCAGTGACGCTCCTCCCCCGGTTCACGGAAACGATCTGATCGTGCGCCTGGAAGCCTTCGGAAAAATCATCCTTCTCGGAGAACATGCGGTGCTCGACGGCGCCCCGGCCCTGGCGGTGCCCCTGCCCGGGGCGATGCGCGGCCGGATCTCGGCGGTTCGAACCGATGGGATCCACCTGAACCCGCCCATCGGGGATGCCCGCGTCGTCGCCGCGCTGGAGCTTCTGGGCCGCCTCATCCCGGACTCAGGTTTCACTCTTGACTGGGAAGCCTCCGTGCCCACCGGGGCCGGGCTGGGCGCCTCCGCCTCGCTCTCGTTTTTGCTGGCCCAGGCAGCCTGGCGTGTCGCCCACCCTGAAGCGATGCCGGATCCGGCCCACCTGGCTGCGGTGACGCACCAACTCGAGCACTGCTTCCACGGCACCCCCTCAGGCATCGACGACGCAGTGGTATGCCTGCAATCTGCAGTCTTGCTGCAGCGTCCGGAGGTATCCGTCCGCTGGCCGTTCCCGCATGCGGTGCACGCAGCCCACCTTTGGCTGGTGAGCCTGCCTGTGGAGCTGCCGCTGGTGGTAGGTTATTCGGGTTCGAGCGCCTCGACGCAGGAGATGATCACCAGGGTGAAGGCCTGTGCAGGCCCCGACTTTGCCGACACCTCCGGCCGCCTGTTTGACGAGGCGGTCCGCCAACTGGCGTGCCGGGATCTCGACGCTCTCGGCCAGGTCCTGTGTCATGCCCACGAGCACCTGGCTGCAGCCGGCGCGTCAACACCGGCGCTGGATCGCATGGTTCAACTGGCGCTGGCAGCCGGAGCCTCCGGAGCCAAGCTCACCGGCAGCGGCGGCGGCGGTTGTGCGATCGCCCTCTGCCATGAGGATGAAAAGGCCACGGTCGCCCAGGCGTGGCGGCATGCCGGCTTCCAGGTGCTGGCCACCTGACCCCCCAGATGATCGCAAGAAGTTCGTCTTGACATCCCAGTTCGCGACTTATGAAAGGATCCCGGCAACCGAATGCCGATTTCGATTTCGATTTCGATTTCGACTGAACCTGAAATCGAGAAACAAATGTTCAACCTCTCATGGAAAACTTCTTGCGATTGACCTGATCTGACCCCCCAGGTTCGGTTGGCGGGCCTGGCTTTTCTACCGTACCAAAAACCTGCTACTGCAGTTGTTGTCTATTTCAGGGGTTACAGTGTGGCGAAGACTCGGTTGCCCTGACCGGCAGATCCGAGAACGTTCTTGTTCTTGTGGATGATCAGGTCGCGAAGCATGTCGCGGGCGGGGCCGAGATATTTGCGGGGATCAAACTCCTCGGGCTTCTTTGCGAAGACCTCGCGGATCTTGGCCGTCATGGCCAGGCGCCCGTCGCTGTCGATGTTGATCTTGCAGACCGCCATGCCCGCGGCTTTGCGCAGCTGGCTCTCGGGGATGCCCACGGCGCCATCCATCTTGCCGCCGTACTGGTTGATCATCTCGATGTATTCCGGGATGACCGAGGAGGACCCGTGCAGCACGATCGGGAAGCCCGGGATGCGCTTACTGATCTCCTCGAGAATGTCGAAACGCAGCGGGGGCACTTCCTCACCGGGCTTCAACTTGAACTTGTAGGCGCCATGGCTCGTGCCGATGGAGATCGCCAGGCTGTCGACGCCAGTGCGCTTCACGAAGTCTTCGACCTCCTCGGGCTGCGTGTAATGGGACTTCTCCGCTGAGACTTCGTCTTCGATGCCGGCGAGCACGCCGAGCTCACCCTCGACCGTGACGTCATGCTCATGGGCGTATTCGACCACCTTGCGGGTGAGCTTGATGTTTTCCTCGTACGGGAGATGGCTGCCGTCGAGCATGACCGAGGAGAAGCCCGTCTCGATGCAGGACTGGCACAACTCGAAGGAGTCGCCATGATCCAGGTGCAGGACGACCGGAATGTTGGAGCCCATCTCGCGGACCATGGCCACGGCACCCTGCGCCATGTAGCGCAGCAGGGTCTGGTTGGCATACTGTCTGGCGCCCTTGCTGACCTGGATGATGACCGGAGAATCGCTCTGGGCGCAACCCATCACGATGGCCTGCAGTTGTTCCATGTTGTTGAAATTGTAAGCCGGAATCGCATAGCCATGCGCATTGGCATCGGCGAACAATTTGACGGAATTGACGAGTCCTAATTCTTTGTAACTGACCATAGAAGCATCTCCTTTTGATAAAAAGTAGTGGTGGCTGCCGGCAGGCGGCAGGTTGTTGAGGGATTCAGAAACTAGGGAAGCGAGCCCGTCATCGGAGCGATCGTATCTCCGGCAGGCGTATGGAACAGGTAAGCCGAACTCATCACGAACGGGAACGTGAACTGCACCGAGGTGCCAGCCACGGCAGCGGCGGGAGGCGAGAAGCGCCAGCGTTTGGAGAAGCCGGTGCGACCAACGGCCAGACCGGGCACCCATGTCGGGGTGACTTCCAGCGACTCGAGGCCGACGTTGGTGCTGGTGTAGCCGTACTCGGAGAAGTCGTCCCCGATGATGCCCGAGGAGTTCAGATCGTAGACGAAGTAGACGACGCCGTCATTGCCCGTCAAAAAAGTGTAGAACTGGGAACCCGTTCCCACCCACTGATTGAAGGTCACGATGACGGGAGAATTGATGACCATCGGATTCTCGCGGGCCATCGACACCGTCAGCGCCTCGGTCGGCGTGATGAAGACCGGCACGGTGCGGGTGTACGTGTTGCCGAAGTCCTCGGTGTTGGCGTACACGGTCAGCAGGTACATCTCTCCGCCGACCAGGCCGTCGGGCAGCGTGAAGGAGATCTGGTTGCCCGTCAGCGTCGGGGACAGGGGCCAGGAAGCGCCGTCCTGGGCGAACTCGCGCAGCACGACCGACAGGCTGTCAGCGTCGGGCTCGCGGTTAAACAGCACGTAGATGCTGTCGCCGGAGGAGAACTGACCCGGCACCGTGGGGGTGGCGGTGAAGTAACTGTTGTTCGAGGCGGACACCGAGAGATCGCCGGGGACGAACGCGCTCAGCCGGATGACCTGGATGGTGTCGCTGGTCGTGTGGAGGTCGAAGTTCCGGGTGGTCGAAGCGAACTCAGGATTACCATCGCCGTCGAGATCGATCTCGGGCACGTAAATGCGGACGTTGGGGAAGTTGATCGAGCCGGACATCGGCAGTTCGGGGATGTCGCGGAACTGGGCCAGGCCCATGGCGTTGGTGTTGGCGACGCGGTTGACGTCACCGCGGAAGTACACGTTGCCCCACTGATCCACCGAATAGTACGCGGCGGGAACCACCATCTGCAGAGGAACCTGCGAGATCGGGACGCCGGTGGGATCCAGCAGCCGGACCTGGAAGGAGCCGGTGTTGTTGAACATCCAGATCGGCTCGCACGTGATCGCTGGATTCTCGTAGGGGACGTTGCCCGGAGCGACCGGGAAGCTCGTCTGGAGGCGGGCGGGCAGGAAGCCGTCCAGCGAATACATGACAAAGACGCCGCCCGTGGCCGGAATATCGGTCAACTGGAAGATGCCGGCGTCGTCGGTGGTCGCGTTGAAGGTGTAGCCGCCGGAGATCACGGTGACCGTCACACCAGCGAGAGGGGCGTCGGTGGAGGCGTCGAACACCACGCCGCCGACGGTTCCGAGGGGATCGACCGGCGTGACCGTCACGGTCTCGCTGAACGTACGCTTGCCGTCGTCACATGCGAAAGCAAGCACCATCATCAATGGAATGAACAGGGAAAAAAGTTTCATCGTTTCCTCCTAAAGTTAAAAACCCAGAACAAGCTTGGAGCCGGTGGTCCGGCGGAATTCGTCCGTATTTTCTCCAGACAGCATCACAGCCGTCACGATGGCGCCCACGACGAGCGCACCACCGATGCCACCCATGGTGTGCCAGAAGTACTTCTTTTCGGGAAGGGTTTTCACCGAGGTCCACATCCCGGACAGGAAGCCGGGCCCCTCGGGTTTCTTCGGCCCCGTCTTGCCGGGCTTGGGACCGATCTTGCCGTCGAGCCGAACACCCTCGAACATGGATGCGACGTACGTCCGAACCTGCTCGGGCGTCACCGTCTGCGGATCAACCGTCTTCTTCACTTCCTTGAGGCGCACCTGCGTCCGTCGGTCGAACACCGAACCGGTCATGATCAACTCGCGCGGGCCCTTGATGTCGAAATGGACCAGCACCAGGATGTCAACTTTTAGATAATTCATCGCAGCCAGCACTGCCGGACCTGCGGTCGTCAGGCCGAGCTCGGCGCGGGCGGGCGAAAGGGCCTGCAGCACGGGGCCGGGCTTGAGCGTCATGGTGTGGGTGGTGCCCTCCGCCTTCGGGGTGACCGCAAGGCGCTCGACCTGGGGCTCGTAGCCAGGCAGGACCGCGAGCAGGATGGCCTCGCCCGCGGGCACCTCCTCGACCTTGACCGGAGAGGGGCCCTGCAACTCAAAGTTGTAGTAAATCTTGGCGCCCGGAGGGTCCGTCGTCACCGAAACGGTGGTGAAACCAAGCTCACCGTGGGCCTTCTGCAGCTCTGTGAACAGCGGCTTGAGATCCTTGGTGAACTTCTTGAACGGGATCGAGGGATACAGGGCGAACAATCGGTTCAGGACAGCCGTGGTGCCCTCCGAATCGTTGTTGAAATACAGGAACACGGACAGCCGGCGAAGCACGTTGATGTACTTGCCGATGGCCTTGGGTGTGGACGTGCACAGGGTGAAGATGTTGTCATCGAGGAGCTTGAGGGCCGCCCGCAGTTCCGCCACTCCCTTCTCGATCTCGCCTTCCTTGCCCAGGTCGCGAGCCTTGTTGAGATGTTCCTTGGTCTTGTCGATGTCGGCGATGTTGGGCGGCGGCAGGGACAAATCCGGCGAGCGCCAGTTGACGAGGTTGGAGTATCCCAGAGCGCCGATCAGGCTCTGCTGCAGCGTCAAGACAGGCTCGGTGACCGCACCTTCCATAAATATGGTGCCGGAAGCCGAAGGCTTCGGTTCGGCAGCCAGGGCCGTGCCATGGAACCCCAGAATGAACAAACCCGACCAGAGAATTGTACGCACGTGTAGCATGCCGAATACTCTAGTGGAAAACAGCGCGCGCGGTCAAGTGAAACTTTCCGGCCTGCCGATGCATTCTTGACAGTTGCCCGCAACATCTGCTAGTCCGATAGCATGGAGAAGTCCCCCGTTTCCGATGTCATCGTGGTCAGCGACCTGCACCTGGGGTCGGGGCTCCAGGGTTCGGGCACCTACTCCCGTCACGAGGAGTTTTTCTATGATCACGAGTTTGCAGCCTTCACCCGGTTTCTGATCATGCGTGGACGGGAGCGGGGGCTGCCGCAGAAACTCATCCTCAACGGCGACATCTTGGACTTTCTGGCCATCCGCGAGCTGCCCGATGCCGGTGAAGCTGCGGAGACGGTGCTCAACCTCCGCCGCAGCGAGAGAAAGTTCGGGATGGGCTCTTCCGAGACGAAGGCAGCCTGGAAGACCCTGAAAATCCTGAAGGGCCACAGCGTCTTCTTTGAGGCCCTCGTGGATTTCCTGCTGGCCGGACATACCATCGTGTGGATCCGCGGCAATCATGATCTGGAGATGCACTGGCCTGCGGTCCGGGAGGAGATTGTTAATTTTTTTATTACATCCGTCATCTCCAAAGGGGTGGAACCTGCCGCAGTCGTGAAACGTTTAGAAATCCATGACTGGTTCTATCACGAGCCCGGCCGCCTTTTCATTGAACATGGCAATCAATACGATCCCACCAACGCGCTGGAGGCCCCCCTCGTGCCGCTTCTGCCCGAGGGCGCCTATGATACGAAGGAGCGCCTGCTCGACTATCCGGTGGGCAGCCTCTTCGCCAGGTTCGTCTACGGGCCGATCCGATCCATCGACCCGTATCGGACCCACGTGATCTCGTTCGCCCAGTATCTGTCGGTCAGTCGCGGCTACAACCTGCTCGACTTCCTGCGCACGCTGTACTTCAACTTCCCCTTCTTCCTGCGGGCGGTCCGCAACAGCACCAATTTCGGCAAGGATGATCTGCGCGATCTGCATGCAGCCCAAAAGACCAAGCGGGAAGCCTACGCTGCCACCCACCAGATGGACCCGGCTGCGGCCAAGGCAGTGGACGAGCTGCGCAGCCGCCCCATGGGCCTGTCCTCGTACCAGATCTTCAGTTCGATGTTCCGTCCGTTCGTCCGGCAGGTCCTCAAGTTCTCAGCTCTGGCGCTGCTGTCGGTGCTGGGCTGGATCCTGCTGTTCAGTACCGTCGTCACCCTGCTGCCCGACAGCATCGTCGGCCGGGCCTCCCTGATGGGCGTGCTGGCCGTGCTCACCGTGGTGGGAATCTTCTTCGCGCTGACCAAGATCGGCAAGTCCATCGACACCTACACCGACCCGCTGGTGCCCGACACCCGCGTCAAGGCCCGGGAGGCGGCCCGCCTGACCGGCGCGCCCATCGTCGTGATGGGGCACACGCACATCGCCGAGATCGTGCACTGGCCCGAGGGCAGCACTTACGTCAACAGCGGCACATGGGTCCCCGTCCCCGGCCCGTGGGATCAACTTCAGCCGCGCGCCCGCCAGTTCACCTTCGTCGACATCAGTGACGACACCGCCGAGTTGTCCCGCTGGGACACCCAACTGAACCGGCCGGTCCCCCCGGTGATCCTGAGCGATGAAGGACCCGCCACCATGGACCGCGTGATGGGCGGGGACTTCTTCAACTGACGGTCCGCGGGGGGGTCTGTGTGCAAATATAGACCCTACGGGTCTGATTACATCGTCATATCGGTGGGAGCGGGAACAGGAGCGGGAACAGGAGCGGGAGCGGGCGAAGGAGCAGGGGCATCCCCAGCGGGGGCCGGGGCGACCGCGGGCATGTCCGCGGTCGGGGCGTCCACAGCAGGCGCAGGGGCCGGGGCGTCTGCAGGCATGTCCGCTGCCGGGGCCACGGCCGCGGGGGCCGGGGCGGCGGCCGCAGGCGTCGGGGCCGCGATGGGGATGTCGTATTCCTTGGCCACCTTGGCCTGCAGATCCTGCAGCACCTGCGTGTTGCCCTGGAAGGCCTTCTCCACGACCTCGAGGCGGGCCTTGGCCTCGGCCATTTTCTCGTTTTTGTACAGGTCCACCACCTCGGAGTAGCCCTGCTCGAGCTCACGCAAGCTCTTCTCGAGCTGGCCCTTGACGTCGGCCAGCTTGGACAGCACTGAAATACCGTTCAGTTCTTTGCTCTGGTTTTTGATCACTTTGATGGTATTTTCGAGCTGCTGGACGAATTTGGTATTATCCTTCTTGGCCGCGTCCAGCTCGGTGACCGCACGGACGACCTCGCCGTGGATGGCCACGAGCTTGTTGTTCTGACTGGCGGCCTTGTGTTTCTCGGGTGTGCATGCGAATGGGACGGCAAACAGCAATAAATAAAGAAAAGCGTTCCGCATGGAATCCTCCTGGTGGCATGAAACATAGCACATCCGGTTTTTGTTCCCAACAGGGAATTGGGAACAGATAAAAGCCTGCTGTTTGAAATCACTAGGCAGGACAAGGCATTAGAGCAAATCCTTTGAAATGTTTGGTGTTTTCGTGAAAAAGGGTGACATTCATTATTGCCCATTATGTGTCACTTGGACCCAATAAAACCCGATTTTCTTGTCAATTCTTAGGCAATTTACGCAGGTTCGTAAGGTAATGGTCTACAGGCCAGTTGGGAACAGTACATGGTTGTTGCTGAACCCCCTACCCTCTTGACCGTTGGGGAGATTGCTACAGCATCCAAGGCCGTTGCTGATTCGATTGTAACGACTTCCTCAATCCACTTGCCCGCATTCGCTCCAAGGGTCCCTGCCGTGGTTTGTGCCGTGGTTCTGGTTGTCGAATTTGTCAAAAAGTAGTGAGTCTTGACCTGGTAACTCAGGCTTGCCGTAGTGTTGTAAATATAGAATATAATTGAGATTTTGTACTTGTATTTGTTGGCTGCAACGTCGTAATAGCCCCTACCTGTTAAGGGAACAACATAGGACCCACTGACCGTGCTGGTGCCGTATCCCAGAGCAAAACAGAGGTAGTCATAACTTGTTGAGGTCAGGGCTTTTGCATACCCATATCCCGCTGGAGCGGTTCCATAGGCAACAGGACACAT
>Ga0180007_10005100_pt1 | contig 13522 bp, 21 predicted proteins | sample MM_PC_MetaG_FD_121122 | JGI IMG/M metagenome (GOLD analysis project Ga0180007, IMG submission 121122) | Groundwater microbial communities from the Aspo Hard Rock Laboratory (HRL) deep subsurface site, Sweden - MM_PC_MetaG | ecosystem: Environmental > Aquatic > Deep subsurface > Groundwater... | reverse complement strand
TTCAAGAAAGCCGGGGTGTAAATTTTACGAGCAGTTTAATTCTTACATGAATTCAGATGTGATTGTGTTTAATTCTATGAAATACAAACTTGAATCTGCAATTGGCAGAAAACCTTTGACAGAGGTTGAAATTGTCGACGAGTGCGACGAGTTTTTGGATAGTTTCGCGAACCAGAGAAATTTGAATCTTGACAGACTACAAAATTCTTTGATTCAGCAGGCAAGGGAAAGCGGGAAAATTGATAACTCGGCAACAGAGGTGTTGGAAGTGATAAAATCAATAAAGAGAAATCCGAGGGTTGGCGACGGAGTAGCGTCAAAAGAAATTCTTCCTCTAAAAGAAACAGGAGTTTATGATTTGTTTAAAATTTTTTTGAGCTCTTCTAAATTTACGCAGGAAATCGACGACGAAAGTTATGTTTTTGATGCGTGGGAAATTGCAAGGGTTTTTGAGGATTTTCTTGAGGAGACTTATGTTACTTTTGAAAAAAGAGAGAACAATCTAATTGCAGGCATTGTTACTACCAATCTTGCGAAGAAGTTTAAAGAAATGGTTGATAAAAATAAGATTATCATTTTGATGTCAGGGACCCTTCATTCAGAGGAAGTTTTGAGAAGTGTTTTTGGTTTAGAGAATTTTAAAATTATAGAGGCAGAAAACGAGCATCAAGGAGAAATCAAAGTTCATTGGACAGGGCTTGAAAAAGATTGCAAGTATTCAAATTTTTCGTGCGGGAAAATTAGCAGGGAAGACTATTTGAAATCTTTGGACAAATGCGTAGAAGTTGCGAAAAAACCAGTTTTGATTCATGTTAATGCCTTTACTGATTTACCGTTGAAAGAAGAAATTAAGGAATTTAATTTAGGCAATTTAATTAGCAGAGAAAAAATAAAACAGATTCAACGCGAAGACAAAACAGGAAGGTTAATTGAAGAGTTCAAAAACGGCAACGAGAATTTGCTTTTTTCTACGAGATGCGCTAGAGGAATTGATTTTCCCGGCGAGGAATGCAACAGCATTGTTTTTACAAAATATCCCAACCCCAATGTTCAGGATGTTTTTTGGAAAATTCTGAGCAAAACAAATCCTCAGCAATATTGGAATTTTTACAAAGACAAAGCGCGTCGTGAATTGTGGCAGAAAATTTATAGGGGCTTGAGATTTAAAGAAGATAAGGTTTTTGTGCTGAGTCCTGACACAAGAGTGTTGGAAGGGTTTGAGAAGTAATGCCCCCAAAACTCCCGACCTCGCACGGCTTATTGTTATCTTGAATTACTGCCTACCACGAAATCGCTCTCGTTCGAAACTGAAATTTCGGGCGAATGAAAATCTTTGATTTACTTGGAATCGAATTTACATTTTTGGGTTCTAGTCCGATATCGACGTGAAACACCCCCTAACTCAGCCATTGTGAAGTCGTCATTGATATTTTAATTTTGTCGCTTCCCAATAACTTCGCCCGAATAAAAACAGGGATGAGAAAAATCTTCAACTTAATTCGTTCGATTTCAAAGCAATATGCAGTTTTTCAACTGCATAAACGCCCCCGCCCCGAATCGAACGGGGATGCCCCGAAGGGCCCGGATCTCAAGTCCGGTGCAATACCATTATGCGACGGAGGCAAATTTCCTGTTTGCCAGAGTTGTATACGGAGAGCATTATATGCGACCCATATGCGACGGAGGCTTAGAAGAATAATTAGTTAAGAAGTTTTAAAGATTTCTATTATCTAAAAATCCTTTTCCACCAAGATTTTTTAATTTCTATAGGATTGTTATTTTCGTCAATAATTTGGTAACGAATTGTTGGCTTTTCCTTTAGAATCGGCGCCTTTTCAGCAAGTTCTTTATGCAATTGTGCAATTGCTCTTTCCACAACTGTTCGGGAGTGGCCCTGTTTTATCAAAGCCCATTTTAAAGACTCTTCTGTATAGCCTTTTTTCAGATTTTTTTTAAAATAATCCTTTAGTTTTGTTCGTGAACTTTCAGACATAATTGAAAAAGAAAAATGGAGTTTAAAAGATTAGTTGTAATTATTTGAACTTTATCAGGTTCTCTTTTTTATAGAATTTTACTGCCTGTTTTAACCTTGAGCGTGATTCAGAATAGATTGTTAAAATTTTTTCTTTTCTGTTGATTTTTTCTCCGACGTGAAAATGAAGGTAAAGTCCTGCGGATTTGTTTACAGGGCAACCTGCAATTCTCGCCAAGAGGTTTATTTTTTTGTTGTCTATTTCAGAAATTTTTGCGGATTTTCTTGCCAGAATATCTTTTTTAAATTTTGCAAGATGAATTTTTTTAATTGATCCTTTCTGTTCCCGAAGAATTTGTTTAAACTTTTCAAATGCTTTTCCAGAATAGAGAATTTCCTCTGCTAATTCAAAACCCTTGCCTTTCTTTGCTTTTCCTGTCATCTCTAAAAGCTCTCCTGCTAAAAACAAAGATTTTTGTTCTAAATCTTTTGGACCCTGCTGAGATGGATCTAAAATTTTGATTATATCAAGCATTTCCAAAACAGGTCCGATGCCGTTCCCGATTGGCTGACTTCCGTCGGTTAAAACAACTTTTAATTTTTTCTTAAAATGCCTTCCTAAAAATTCAAATTTTTTCTTTAATCTTAATGCCTTGGACTTATTTACTTTTGCAGATTTACCATAAGGAATGTCAATTAAAATATATTTGCTCCCCATCGCCAATTTTTTTGACATTATCGACGCTAACAACTGCGATTCAGGGTCAATTTTTAGCATTTTTTCAATATTGATTATTTTTGAATCTGCAGGCACCATTCCCAAACCACCTCCCCAAACAATGCAAGCATTTGTTTTTTTAACAATTTTTTTTAGTTCGCTTGTGGAAAATTCCACTTTTGCAATGGTTTCCATAACATCGGCAGTTCCTGCAGAACTTGTTATTGCTCTCGATGAAGTTTTTGGCATAATTAGTCCTGCTACAGCGCAGATAGAAACCACTATCGGTGTTGTCCTGTTGCCGGCAATTCCTCCTATTGAGTGTTTATCGACGATAAATTTATTTTTTAAGCCCAGCTTGTTTCCACTGGCGAGAATGGACTCAATTAAAAAAATAGTTTCTTGCATATCCATCCCTTGTTTATACATTGCTGAAATGAATAATGCAATTTCTGGTTCAGAAAGAGAATTATTAATGATTCCCTGAATTATTGAATTTATTTCTGTCTTGGAAAGTTTGCCACCGTTCAGTTTCTTCTTCACGAATTCCAAACTTTTGGGCATAGAAGAAATATCCACAGAAACTTTCTGTCGGTTTTTTAGATTGAGTCGTTCCTTAAGTTCAGAGGAAACTGCAATTTCATTATTTTTCACTAAATCTTTGACTATATCAACAATGGTAAAAAACTCTTCGTGGTTTTTTTTAAAAGACCGTATCACAATTCTGTCATTGGTGCGCGCACCGAGTTCTTCTGCAGTTTTTTCATTCAGCATGGCAACAGGAATTCCTGCAGACCACTTTAGAATTTTTATTTTCAGTTTCATCTCTTTTAATGAATTATCAAAACTATTTTTATATTTATGGATTGGCTGTCAAAATCCCAGGAGAACCTTTATTTCTATACAATTCAAGGACTATTAAAAGATAAGCGAGAATTAACGGCCCGAGAATTAACCCCAAAATACCAAACAATAAAATTCCTCCAATCATTCCGATTAAAACAATTGAAGAAGGAATCTGTGTTCTTTTTGATACGATAATTGGTCTTAGAAAATTATCAAGAGAAGAAGAAAGTATACCAAAAAATGCTACTCCTAACGCAGAGAAAGTATTCCCTGCAATAAGAAGATAAATCACAATAGGGATAAACACAATTGAAACCCCAATAATAGGAAGAATTCCTGATAAGATTGCCAGAAGAGTAAATATAAAAGGGTTAGGAACCTTAAATAGAAAAAATCCAACACCCATAACAACTCCTTGAATTACACCTATGACTATCTGTCCGTAAATAACTGCAGAGGTTATGTTTTTTGAAGATTCAAATAGTTTTTTTTGGACATCTTTTGTAAAAGGAAGCAAACTTTTGATGTATTCTATAAATTTATCCTTATCTCTCAGAACAAAAAATAAAGTGAAAAACACTACAATAGACTGCAAGAAAATAACAGGAAAATTTAAAATCAGAGAGGAGAGCACGTTCATAAGTTTGTTTGTAGTTTTTGTTGCAAAAGAGTGAATCATTGAGCCGATTTCTGTGGAGAAAGTTTCAGAAGTAAAAAATGAGGGGAAAAGAGATTTTATCGGCGCGATAAAATCCATCTGCTGTGATGCAAGATAAATTTTAATAGACTGGTCTACAGCAATAGGGGTTAAAAACCATGCTGGCAGAGCGATTATAATTATTAGGGAAAAGCAAATCAAAAAGGAGGATAAGTTTTTTGAGCGAGTTTTTTTATTGAGCCAATTGTAAACAGGATAAAATATGAACGCCAGAATCATCCCAAAAATTATTGATAAAATAAGCGGCTTTAACAGGAAAAAAGAGAGGATTATCAAAACTGCTAAAACTACTATCGACATAATTTTTCTAAAATAAATCTCTTCCATATTACCTATTACAAACAGTTCAAATTTATAAAGTTTTGCAGTCGGAAATTTTAAAAAGAGAACGAACTTTTAAGCCTTATGAATTTTATAAAAAAAATTTTTGACGGCGATTCTGATGAATCTGTTCACTTGCAATTTCAGAAATTCAGTAAAGGAGAATTTCAAAACCGAGCGATGATTAGAGCAAAAAAGATTGGCAAGGGATATTCAATTAGCACAACTGCTGAATTTGCAAACGAATTTGTGAGGGCTGCTGCTGAAAAACTTGGGGAGGAAAAAACGAGAATTGCAGGAGCGGTTGTTTCTACTTCTGATTTGACAGGAGAATTAGAGTTTAAAGAGAAAAAACAATTTCAGGGCGTGAAGAGATATCTTATTGATAAAGAGATGAGCGGTTCTGAAATTTTGAATTTGCTTGAAAAATTTCCAAAGACATTTTTTGCACTGAGTTTTGAGATTGAAAATATGAAACTGAAGATAAAACCAAAAGCCCCGAAATCAGGGAAGCCCGGAAAGGAAAAAGAGGGCGGACCTAAAGTTGATTTTTGCAGTTTGAAAACTTCTAACGAGAATATTGTCAGAGATTTTGTTTTTGAAAAGCCAGATTTTAAAGAAGCCAAAATTTCTCATACTTTTTTTATTGATGAATTGGTTTTTCCAAACGATGAGGAGGATTACGCAAAGATGAGAGAAATGGCGAAGAGGAAAGGCAGAATAATTAGAAAGGCTGTAATTGATGGTGTCGAAAAGAAGAGTGAGAAAGAGTTTGTTATTTGATTTAATATTCAACACCGAACAATTTAAAAACAAAGATTTTCTCAATATTTTATCCAGGGAATAAAATGTTAATCTTCGCTAGATTATTAAGAAATGTCGACAAGGAAATCACCAAGAAAAGGAAGTTTGCAATTTTGGCCGCGAAAGCGTGCTGAGAAATTTTTGCCTAGTATAAACTGGGGTGCGATTGATTCTGGGAAGAATATTAAAGGTTTCATTTGTTACAAGGCAGGCATGGCATCTGCGTTGGTGAGGGATAAAACTGAGCATTCAATGACAAAGGGAAAAGAAAAAACAATTCCTGTGACAATTCTTGAATGTCCTGCAATGAAAATTTTTTCTGCAAGATTTTACAAGGATGGAAAGGTTGTTGACGATATTTTAACAGAAAAACTTGAAAAAGAACTGAAAAGGAAAATTAAACTTCCGAAGAAAGTTCGGAAAATCGACGAGGTAAAAAAAGAGTATGATGATGTGCGGGCGATTTTTTATTCTGTTGTGAAAAAAACAGGTTTGAAGAAAAAACCAGATTTGGCTGAAATCGGACTTGTTGGAAGTTTGGAGGAGAAAATTAAGTTTATCAAAGAAAATTTAAACAAAGAGATTTCTGTTATGAGTGCTCTTGAAAAAGGACAGGTTGTTGATTTGCGTGGTTTGACAAAGGGAAAAGGAATGCAAGGACCTGTGAAAAGATTTGGAATTAAACTGAAGTTTCACAAGTCAGAAAAAGGGCGCAGACGACCTGGCAGCCTTGGTCCGTGGCATCCTGCAAGAGTTATTTTCAGGGTGCCAATGGCAGGACAACTTGGAATGTTCACGCGGGCAGTTTACAATAATAAAATAATTGATTTAGGACACAGCGACGGTAAATTCAAAAATATAAAAAATTATGGCGATGTAAAAACAGATTATGTGGTTGTTCAGGGTTCTGTTCAGGGCAGTGCAAAAAGACAGTTGATTATCACTGCTCCGTTGAGGGCGACGAAAAAACAATTAAAAAAAAATTATGAATTAGTGGAGTTGCGATGAAAATTAATTATGAAAAAAATTTTTATCCGAGAAATCTAGATGAAGCACTTAGAGATATTGATAAATTGCTAAGAATTTATTCACTTTGTGAAGAAGGACGCTTCTCGGAAGGAAAAGAAATAATTCAAAGTATATGCCCTGAACTTTATAAGAAATCAAGGAGAATTGCTATTCAATTCGGGGGATTAGCATATGTTAAAGGAACCCCAAAAAGATTAAAATGAAAACAAAAATCTTAACTATCGACGGAAAAAGCAAAAGTGAGATTAACTTGCCTAAATGTTTTTCTGCGGAAATTCGAAAGGATATTGTTGCAAAAGTTTTAGAGGCAAAGAAGAGGAAGCAACCTTATGCACCTTCGCCTGTTGCAGGAAAGCAGCATTCTGCAAGTGGGAAAATAAAACATCGAAGACATGTTTGGAAAACACATTATGGGCAGGGAATTTCAAGAATTCCAAGAAAGTCTGTTTCGCGAAGAGGAAATAGGTTTAACTGGATTGGCGCGGAAATTTCTTCTACTCGTGGAGGGCGAAGAGCACATCCGCCGAAAATTATTTCTATGATTAACACAAAAAGCATAAACAAAAAAGAAATGAAAATAGCTCTTATGTCTGCAATTAGTGCGACGGCAAATGGAAAAGAAATTTCTCAGAGATATGCAACATTGAAAAACAAAAAAATTGAAAATGCTCCTTTCATTGTTGAAAAAAAATTAACTTCTCTGAAAACAAAAGAATTAATCGCAAGTTTGAAGAAAATTTTAGGAGAGAATTTATTTGGACTTGCATTGCAAAAAAAGTCTGTCCGTGCTGGAAAAGGAAAATTGCGGGGACGAAAATACAAGTCAAATGCAGGATTGCTCTTGGTGGTTGGAAAAGATGAAAACTTAAAGACGAGCGCTTTTGACGTCGTCGCTGTTAAATCATTGGGGGTTGTTGATTTGGCAAAAGGCGGAGTCGGACGATTGACTGTTTATACTGAAAATGCAATTAAAGATTTGGGAGAGAAATTGAAATGAATAGTGTAGAAAAAATTGTTATTGACAATAAAAGAAACCTTTTGGAACCACGAGAGAATAAAAAAATCTGGATGCATCGCGCACAAGGAGCGATTGCCTTATCTCTTGGAGGAATTTTTGTGGAAGCAGATTGCTATTTGACTAAAATAGGAGGAATATTATTTTTAATAGACGGAGTAGGAGATTTGACTACAGGATACCACCATTATGTTTTTCAAAAAGCATATGAAGGAGTTGAATATCTAATAAATAAAATAAGAAAAGATGAAACCGATAATAACTGAAAAAGCAATTATGTTGATTGAAAGGGAAAATGTTTTGACTTTTGAAACAGGAAAGCGAAAAACAAAAGAAGAAATTAAAAGAGAGTTTGAAGAGTTATTTGACACCAAGATTGAAAAAGTTCGGACTTTAATTCGAAACAACAAAAAATATGTTTATATTAAATTAAAAAAAGAATTTCCAGCTATTGATTTAGCTACGAAGTTGGGGTTAATGTAAAGATAAAATGGGAAAACGAATAATTTCACAGCGACGAGGACGAGGAACTAACACTTACAAAGTTAATAAAAAAGCGTTTAGGTTTAAACTGCAGTATCCAAAAGTGCTTTTAGGTGAAGGAAAAGTCGTGAAGTTGCTTAACTCAGCGGCACACACTGCACCGTTGGCGAAGATAAATTACAGCAAGGGGAGTTTTTACATTCCTGCGTTCAAAGGAATGGTAGAGGGGCAAAAGATAAATTTTGACAAAAAGATTAAAGACGGAAACATTGTCAGGTTAAAAGATATTCCTGTGAAAACGCCGATTTATAATATTGAATCAAAGCCAGGCGATGGAGGGATTTTTATAAAAAGTGCAGGAAATTCTGCGGTAATAAATAAAATTATCGGAGAGTATGTTTTTGTTTTAATGCCGTCGAAGAAAGAGAAAAAGTTTTCCAAAAATTGCCGGGCGATTATTGGGACAGTTGCAGGAGCAGGCCGATTGGACAAACCAATTATTAAAGCAGGAAAACAGCATTATATTAAAAAGTCAAAAAATAAATTATGGCCTCGGACATCTGCAGTGAAAATGAACGCAGTTGACCATCCTTTTGGTTCTGGTCGTGGAAAAAATCCAAAGAGCAAAATCGCGAAGAGAAATGCTCCGCCAGGACGGAGAGTTGGATTAATAAGACCGAGGAGGACAGGAAAGAGAAAGTAAAATGGAAGAAACAGAATTTAAGAAAAAAGAATTTACATACAAAGGAAAGACAGTTGGAGAATTGAAAACCCTTGATGTCAGGGAGTTTGCAAGGTTAACGGTTTCGCGACAGCGACGGGCAATCCTGAGGAATTTTCAGAAAATTGAAGATTTCATAAACCGTTCAAAAGTCAAACTTGAGAAGAACAAACCTATAAAAACACATCACAGAGATTTGATTGTTGTGCCTGAAATGGTCGGGTGGAAGATTTTTATTTATAACGGAAATAAATTTGTCCCTGTGGAAATCACTAGAGAAATGCTCGGGCATGTTTTCGGAGAATTTGCGCCTACTCGTACGAGAACTAAACACAGCAAGGCGGGCGTCGGTGCGACCAAGGGAAGTAAACACAAGAGTAAAAAATAAATAAAATGCCTAACACAGAAAAACCAACAACAATTGCACAGCAAGAAAAATCAAGTGCAGTGAAAACTATAAAAAAACAAGAAACTCCTAAATCTTCTGTTGTAAAAGCAAAATCCGACGACAAAATAGAAACCGAAAAAACAGAAAAGAAGAAACCTGTTAAAACTCAGCCAAAAATAAAGAAAGATTTTGCAGTTGTTAATGGTAAGGACATTCCAATTTCAACAAAAGATTCTATTGCAATTTGCAAGTTTATCAAAAACAAAAAAATTGACAGAGCGATAAATGATTTAGAACAGGTTGTTGCAAAGAGAAAAGCAGTGCCAATGAAAGGTGAAATTCCACATAGGAAAGGAAAAATTATGTCGGGAAGATTTCCAAAAAAATCGTCAGAGCATTTTATTAAATTGTTAAAGAGTCTTGCGACAAATTCCATTGCAAATAACATGAATGAACCAATAATCACCGAGGCTGTTGCAAATCTTGCTCCGAGACCTTACGGCAGATTCGGAAGAACGCAAAAAAAAAGAACCCACATTAAAATTAAATGCACTGAAAAGAAATTAAAAAATGATTGAGAAAAAAACAGTTCAGTTGAAGAAAGAAGAATTCACAATTCGAGAGAGTGTTAAAAAGTTGCTTGGAAAAGGAAAGATAAGCAGAATAAAAATTGAGTATACGCCTGTTGGAGAGAAAATAATTATCTCGACGCACAAACCAGGATTGGTTATTGGAAGAAAAGGCGAGAGAATAGAAGAACTGACTGTGCTTTTGAAAAGTAAATTTAAACTTGAGAACCCTCACATCGAGGTTGATGAGATTCAAAAGCCAGAGTTTGACGCACAGGTAATGGCAGATGAGATTGCTCTGAGTCTGGAAAGATTTGGCCCGTTGAAATTTAAAGTCATTGCTTACAGGACACTTCAAAAAATAATGAAGGCAGGAGCGTTGGGAGCAGAGTTACGGCTCAATGGGAAACTTCCAGGTAAAAGAGCAAAACCTTGGAGGTTCGCAGAAGGTTATCTAAAAAAGACAGGGGACCCTGCAAAATTGGTTGACAGGGCACAAGCAAGAGCAGAAACAAAACCAGGGACAGTGGGAGTAAAAGTTGCGATTCTTTCGCCAGAAGTTAAACTTAAAGATAAAATCATCGTCGACGAGGAATTAATCAATACTCTAAAACAAAATACAGAAAAGTTAACAGAAATGCCTGTAAAAGAAAAAGCAAGTAAAAGGAAAGTTAAGAGGGAAAAATGAAATACAAAGAAATAAAAAAAATGGGAAAAATTGAGCAAGAGAAAAAAATGAAAGAACTAAAGCTGGAACTCGCTAAAGCACGGGCGCAGAAAATAGGAACTTCGAAGATAAAAGAAATTAAAAAGATTATTGCAAGGCTACATACATTCAACAACTTGGAAAATAAATCTAAGAAGTTGACAGATAAATAACTATGGAAATATGTCCAAAGTGCGGCTTGCCTGAACAGGCTTGTGTCTGCGAACAAATAGTAAAAGGTTTGCAGAAGGTACAAATATCGACAGACAAAAAGCGATATGGAAAAATCGTGACTGTTGTTACAGGGTTCGAAAGTGGAATCGATGTAAAGAAAATCGCAAAGGCTCTGAAAAATGAACTGGCTTGCGGTGGAACTTACAAAGATAAAATGATTGAACTTCAAGGAGACCACAGAAGAAAGATAAAAGAACTGCTGGTCAAACTTGGGTTTGATGCGGACTCAATAAGCGAGTAAGATAAGCCACATACGAGGTGCAAAATAAAATGAAGAAGAAAACAGAAAGCAAAAGCAAGAAAGAAAAAATCAGTGAAAACTGTGGCGACAGAAATTGCCATGTTCACGGAAACCTAAAAGCGAGAGGAAGAACCTTTGAAGGAATTGTGATTAAAAAATTCCCAAAGAGAATTGTGATTGAGTTTGAAAGAATGGTTTATGTAAGAAAATATGAAAGATACTCAAAGTCGAGGACAAAAATTCACGCGTGGATTCCTGCCTGCATGGAAAAAGAAATCTTTGTCGGAGATTTGATAAAAGTTCAGGAGTGCAGACCATTGAGCAAAATTGTTCATTTTGTCGTCGTGGGAAAGATTAAATCAGGAGAAAATTTAAAATGAAACCTGTGAGTGCTAAACCAACGAGAGCGTTTAATTTAGGCGCGAGAATGATTGCAGCAGATAATAGTGGGGCGAAAATCGTGAAGATTGTCGGAGTTAAAAAAGGAAAGAGCAAAAAAGCGCGACAGGGTTATGCGAAAATCGGAGACTGGGTGAAGGTCTCGATTAAAAAAGGAATTCCTGATATGAAAGGAAAAGTTTTTGACGCAGTGATTGTGAGACAGAAAAAACCTTATCGGAGATTGACAGGTGAAAGAGTGTCTTTTGAAGACAACGCCGTCGCGATTTTGAAAGATGAAAAAGGAAATCCAAAAGGAACTCATATTAAAGGACCAATTGCAAGGGAGGTTTTGGAGCGATGGCCGCAGGTTGCTAAAATCGCGAGCATTGTATATTAAAATGATAAAAATTCCAATGATTTATGGAGTAAAAGGTTATTTTGCTAGAAAAAGATTAAGAGATTATATAGAAATTCTTTTTACTGATAAATCAACGAGGAAAGAGGTAATAAATGGTTTAGGAAAATATTATAAAATGGAAGAAGAATTCAGAAGAGAATTTCCCAAAATTGAAATCAAAAAAATAAGAAAACTTGTTGATATCTTAGAAGAAGCACATTCCCAAGATACAAGAAGATAAATAAATTATTACAATGAAACAAAAATTTAGCACCGCATGGAACTCCTCGACGCAACCGAGGAAGCAGAGAAAGTATTTAGCGAATGCGCCGCTGCATTTGAAGAGAAAAATGTTGTCTGTGAATTTAGCGAAACCACTGAGAGAAAAATACAAAATAAGAAATATTGAGGTTAGAAAAGGCGATAAAGTGAAGATTATGCGGGGAAAGGATAAAAAGAAGTCAGGGAAAGTTATTGAAGTTAAAACAAAACTTTTGAAAGTTTATATTGAGGGTATGCAAAAGAAAAAGACTGATGGTTCAAAAGTGAATATTCCCTTCAAGGCATCTAATTTACAAATTGTTGAACTCAATCTCGACGATAAAAAACGGATGAAAAAATTAATGAATGAAAAAGGAGAAGTTAAAAAACCTGTTCAGGAAGAAAATAAATCAGACAGAAGTAAAACTTCTATCTCGCTCGCCAAAGGCGTCAAACGAGAGGAAAATAAAAAATGAGTCATTTGAAAAGACAGAAAGTTCCGAAGAATTGGCCTGTGCACAGGAAAGGCACAAAATATGTAGTCTGCCCTAACTTTAAAGGCTTGCCAATTTTGATTATTTTAAGGGATATTTTGAAAGTTGCTCAGAACAGAAAAGAAGTAAAAAAAGCACTTTATGCCAAGAACATTCTTTTGAATGGAAAAGTTGTCAGCGACGAGAAAAACAGCGCAGTATTATTTGATGTAATAACAATTGTTCCTGCAAAAGAACATTATCAAATCGGGCTTGCTGAAAACGGGAAGTTTAAAGTTGAAAAGATTTCAGAGTCAGAAAAGAAAGTCGTAAAGATAATCAATAAAAAAACTCTGAAAGGAAAAAAAGTCCAGCTGAATCTGAGCGACGGAAGGAATGTTTTATCCGACGCTAAATGCAATGTTGGAGATTCAGCAGTAATAAATTTTAAAAAAAATAAAATAGACAAGTTTTCAGAACTTAAAGAAAAAGCAAAGGTAATTGTTTTTGCAGGGAAGCACGCAGGGAAGCAAGGCGAGGTTAGAAAATTAAAACCTGAAAGAAAAATGGCAAATCTTAAAACTGGCGACGGTGAAATTAATGTTTTAATTAAACAGATTATGGTGGTTGAATAATGGAAAACAAAATGCGAAAAATAAAAATCGAGAAAGTTGTTCTCAGCGTTGGCGGGACAGGAGATTATCTAGAAAAAGGCGTGAAACTTTTAGAATTGATAACAGAAAAAAAGCCAGCGAAAATGATATCTACGAAGAGAATTCCGTCGTGGAGTGTCAGACCGAAATTAGAAGTTGGCGCAGTAGTTACAATCCGGAAGAATGCAGAAGAAGTTTTGAAAAAAATGCTGAGTGCAATTGAAAATGTTTTGAAGAAAAAACAAATCAGCGAGAACAATTTTTCATTCGGGGTAAAAGAATATATTGAAATTCCTGGAATGGAATATCAGAGAGAGATAGGAATTATGGGGTTTGATGTAACAGTTGTTTTCAAAAGGACCGGCAGAAGGGTCCGGCTGAAAAAAATTAAGCGGGGAAAAATTCCAAAAAAACAAAATATTACAAAAGAAGAAATAATTAAATTTATGGAGGAAAACTTCAAGACGAGGTTTAGATGAAATGACTGCAAGTGATTGGAAAAAAATGTTTAAGCAACTTGATGCAAAACCTGTGAAAAAGGATAAATTCATAAAACACAATAAACCAAAAGATAGAAAAATAGGGATTGCCG
>Ga0180007_10005099_pt1 | contig 13524 bp, 28 predicted proteins | sample MM_PC_MetaG_FD_121122 | JGI IMG/M metagenome (GOLD analysis project Ga0180007, IMG submission 121122) | Groundwater microbial communities from the Aspo Hard Rock Laboratory (HRL) deep subsurface site, Sweden - MM_PC_MetaG | ecosystem: Environmental > Aquatic > Deep subsurface > Groundwater... | reverse complement strand
TAATCCCATCAAAGTGTATGGCGTGCGTCGGACATTTATAGTCTATAGTCCAAGCGGGCGAACCCAGTGCCCTGAAATTAGCATTAAACGCCCCGCATGAATCGACAAGAATGGCACCTGCCCCAGTATCGCAGTGATATAGTGCTATCGTATTTGCATCGCATACGTATTCGCATGGTGTTACTGCAAACGTCCTCCAGTACTTTGAGTTTGTCGTTAGTACCATAATCTCAACTCTGAAAATATTTTCACCATATTATCCCTATGGTGTTTCGTATCCGCTTGTGGTTATTGATAATGTAGAGGACGTAAGTGATATTGTTAATGGTGTGTTAGTTGATGTCGCCACGAATGGTGTCTGTAGATTCATCACGACACCGCCCGTGTCCGATAAGTAGAACTCTGCCTTCGTTGATGATGTCCCATCATACAGTGTCACATCGGATGCGTTTTTTACCGAAATCACGAAATCTGTCAGATTCCAACGCATACCACCACCAGGCATCCATACAGTCACAGTATTTGCTGAACCCGTAAACATCTTTATCTTTTCTACTGGATCCGCAGGTGGTACTCTTCCTACGGCCAATAACCCCTCATCAATAGTTCCACCAGCCATTACAGACGTTGTTCTCAACCTATCCCATGCAATACCATCATATCCATAAATCTTTGCTCCAGTAGGTACGACTGTTGAGTTTGCAGCTACATCATCAAATTCTACTGTTTCCAGTGGACTTATTATTGCTACTTCTGATTGCCCTGATGTGTTTACTTTTATTGGTACCCAGTAGGTCAAATCCCATCCATGGAGATTTGCCTTTATTTCATCTGATGCACCACCCCGACTAATAACAGCCATTATTAATCACCATTTCAATATTTCTAATAATTGCCATCTATCCAAACCTCAAATTCTACTGTAGTTCCTGCAGTTTCACACATAACATATATTGCGTTTATGCCTTTATTTGGAGAGGTATCCTCTGTTACTGTCTCTCCTGATTGCAATGTGGAATAGGTTACATGGCTTGGGTCATATGCATATAAAAGATTATAATTTTCCCTTAACCTCAATGACCAACTCAAGACATTCTTTGGTATATTTATCTCATACCAATGATTTGCGGTATTGAGAACATAGTTCTGGATATGTCCACTCTTCGGTCTTCTCGGCTCCGTCTTCATAAAATCGCCGTATTTGTCCGTTTCAGTCACAACGTTGGATGACTTCTCACCCCACATATCATCAAATACTTCCATCTTATAAGTTATATTACTTTGTGATGATGTTTTGACAACAAGTTTCCTTGTTACTAGGTAAGGCGGATTGAATTGCCCACATTTTGTAGGTATACCATCAATTTCAACCCATACCGTGGTATTGGATATTATTTCCCAAAGGAAACCGACCTTCCCAGCATCAATTTTAATTGTTTTCTCCGAGTTCGGTTTAACAATAATGCTTTCCATTCAACCGCCACCAAAATACTGCTCTGGTGTAATTCTGAGGGGTTGTACAGTCTGCAAACCCGCAGATGAGATATTCACCAGCGCATTCACCGACATGATAGAGATAATTATTAGTCCCACTATTGCCATCCCAAGTAGAATATCCGTATTATTGACCATAATTACCACCGAAATAATCCTCTGGCGTCATTCTGATTGGCGAGGTTGATATCTGCGTAGCAGTTCTAGAAAAAATCATCAATGCCACTATACCTAAAGCAAGTGCCGCCACAATACCCAGCGATATGACAACATATTTATCGTCCATGATAATACTTATAATATATTAATTTATATTCTTTTAATATTATTTCATGGACAAACTTCTAAATACCCTAGCTTTGCAGTATTACAATGTCTATTTCAACAATCTATGTCCAGCTAGGCAGAATGTGATAAGGCAGAGGGCTGCTTATGGAGTTTAAGTGTGGATTCTTTGTAGTCATAACACCCGATAGAATTGATGACTTGAGAAAAATGATTATTAGCCTGAAGCAGCACAATAAACAACCCGTTCAAATCATGATCGTCGACAATGTATTTGATTTATGGCGCTGCAAGATATTGGCCCCGGAACTTTCCAAATTCGGGTTCACAGTCAGCCTAGACACCGACATATACATCAATGGAAATCTCTCGCATCTTTTTGATGTGGCCGAGGGAGGAAATATCGGTGTTCACTTTGAAGAGATTGCCCAAGTCTACAACACTGGAATCATCGCATATCCAGAGATGCCATGCATGGGGCTGGGGAAGGAATGGCTGGAACTTTATGAACAGTGTCTTCGGGGATATGACACAAGCAGAAATGTTTGTGATTATAACCATACAGATCAGCCTCATTTCAACGAGATAGCACATAAATACCCGATAGAGAAGTTGCCAGAAGAGTATAACTACCTCTGCCGAGACCACACTCCAGATCATGAGGCAAAGAATTTCAATAAAATAAAAATATTCCACTTTCTACATGGCGGCATGGACTATTCCGACAAATCACCATACAGGTCATATCAGGCATACATTAACCTATAGAAAAATATTTAAACTCCCATCACCAGAGCCACGATTCCCCCAATCACTAATAATGCGAGTATGGCATTACCCGATGCCACATACTCACCGACTATGTTCGCTGTTTCATATGGCCCAATTGTCACCATCCGTTGGCTTGGTACAGCATATCCCGCCACGAACCCAAAGACTACCATATGTGTCCCAGCCTCGACTGTTAGCGACACTGGAGCGACTCCAACCCATGTCCCATCGATGTATATGTAGCCCCTCACTGGAAACGTGTCTATGTTAAGATAAGCAGGTACCATCGACAGTATCATGAATTCTTCCGAATCATCAATGATATCAGAACCGAGTTCATCATGCCCTGTTTCTATTCTGATGTTTAGGTCTGTATCTGGCATTATTAGAGTTACATCATCAAAAAAGCCACCATTGACCTGTATGACATCCCTGCGTTCATACAATGTATCCCCAGTATCTATATTAACCATCTTTACGAATATGGTATCCTGAACCTCACCGAAGTTGCCCCATTCTAGGTGTATGTCAAATTCATTAAGTTCAAATACCTTTTGGGGATAACTGAGGGTTTCCCTCCTTATACCCCCCCTACCATCAGCTCCCCCCAGCATGACACTAAAGTTCTTGAACATCCTATTCTCCTCAACGAAATCATCTATTGTGGGAGAGTATACCCATGCACCAATCTCGCACCGCACATTAAAGTTTCTATTTGGCATCGTGTAGGTAAACCAGTCCTGTCGCGATGTGTTTATCTGAGCCTTCAATAATATATAATCCAACTCAAGACCCGTGTCTAGGTCAGTCATTCTTATGAATAAGTCAACTACATTATCTCCAGCCACGCTTGCACCCAGCCTAGTCCTGACTATCAGCAATATATCTGTACCCTCTGGTGCCTGCGATGGACCCTCTATACCAGCATCCTTGAAGATGATGGCACCACTGATACCATTTATGTAAATCAGTCGATAGTCATCCAAACTGTGAAAATCTGGCTCAACTGGAGTTCCGTGCCACACAGGTAGCATCAGGGCTGGTCCTGGCCAGTACCTGAACCACTCTGAGTTGGAGTAGTCCCACAGGTTTACTGTTTTTGACTCACCCGGGTTTATAACTTCACTCTGAACGCCAGTTTCGACACCAGTATCGTGCATTCTGAAATAAATTGGGTCGGAAGTATCCCCGATATTCTCTATCGTGGCATAGATTTGCATATGCTGGCCTTCATATAGAGCATTCGGATTGGTTATGTCCGTGACACTTCCTATCGCCACCATATTTAGAATTTAAATGAGGTCACTTATAAATCGGAGCAATTATGTTATTTGTATTATATCTAACAAACTTCCTTCCTTTCCGAATACCCACATCTCATTTGTAGAAACATATGTTGCTTTTTCTGTATCATCATAATATCTGAATCCAAGAAAAACCCCAGACTGAAGAATGTCTTCCATAACCTTCAGTTTCTCAGAATCTTTGCATCCTATTATTCTGCCGATTTGAGGCATCATTCCCCACCAAGTCGGATACCATTCATATGCAACCCAGTCCCCGTTGAAATTAAAACAATCATTTACATCCATAATGCCCCCTTCTATAGATTCCCAAATGTTAACTGTTATTTTATCAAAAAATGGTTTTAGAATCTCTTCCCATACGCTATAATTAAAATGATTCTCTATATCATCATCATGAACTATATTGCACAAAACATCACTTTTTTTATAGAAAATATTCAGTAGTTTTTTAATTTTATTGGTAATTTTTGTTGCATAAATATATTCTTCCCCGTTCTTAGATTCCATATTTGAACACCACTTCGTAAGTGATACAAGTTGATTTTTAAAAATATCTCCATGTTCTGAATCCATCCATTTTCTGAACGTTTGCCAACACTTCTCCTCATATCTTGGTATCCACCACTCCCGTTTATCAGTATGAAACTTGAACTTCCAATTTTCTTTATTGATGGGCCTCAGATAACCAAACTCCTTTTTTGGATTTATGGAGACTTGTGTAAAATCTGAGAAATCGAGTGGAAGATCAAATTTTGAACAGATGGAAACAATATTTGTTGTAGTACCCATATGATAAATATCACCAGCTTTGCCAACCAAGGCCGTCCAAAACTTTACACCATAGTTACCCATAACATTACCTATTCTTATGTTATTCAAAGAATAATATATAACCCCTGAAATGCCTATGCCAACATTGAAGTCGATGTAAGTTTTGATGGATTTGATTGTATTTTTTATTTTTATAACCGATCTTTATTCTCCAATTGAGAATATTCTGGCACATAATAAGTTCTCCATTTAAAACGCGACTCGGCAAGCCGCAATTCATTCATTGCAAATGCAAATGTTCCGATTGTTATGATTGCAATAGATAATAAAAAAATATCGTGAGGAAAGAATATCCTACCGAAAAGCAGAAATAAAGCCACACCAATGACTATTTTATATTTATTTTTACACATCATACAATTACATTCAATTCTTTCAGTGTTCGTTTTCGTATTCAATACAACAGATTTCCTTTTGTTGTTTATGTCTCTGAGAATATTTTTTATTGTCATTTTATCAACCTTATTATTTTATTTCCCACCGATTAATCTCAAAGTTTTTCCATAATGAACCACTATTAATGCTAATAAATAAAATTGGATCAGTTGGGGTAAATGCAATTTTACTTTCTATATTTACATCTGCATTGATTTCTCCTGCTTTCTGTTTTGATTCTTTAACAACATTTTCAACTTGTTTTAAATATAACATGGATTTAAATGGGATTATATTATTTGAGTAGGATGTTGCTGGAACGATTTGCATTTCTTGTACCTTTTCAATATCTTTTTTTGTCATCAATTTACAATCAAATTTTTCTTTTATTATGGAAGCAATGTATTCCATATTTATTTCGTTTCTAATCAATTCTTTTTGTTCATGCATCCCAAGATCATCAGCAATGTGGTATTTCAATAAACATTTATTCAGTTTTACTAGCTTATTTGTATTTATTGGCTTAATTGGCATTTCAGAAAATTCATCGTTTGAATAGAATTTAATTATTTTTCGTCTCTCTTCCTCATAATTATTTTGTTTCATTTACTTCACATCCCACCACGATAACTTCCATATTTATTTTCTACTTCACATATTGGGCAAATACTTGTTATCACCCCATCCCCATCGTTTAAGCATGATATTCCTAAGATTTTCGCATCTACTGTCTTTAAATTGAATTTTGTAGTTTCATAAAAATTTTTGCAATAATGACAATTTAAAATAAGTTTTACTTTTTTACTTTTTGAATGAATTTTCCTTATAGCATGAACTAAATTTGTAACTTCATAATTACATAAATGTATTGCTTTTATTTCTATTATTTCTTTATCCATATCTATTGTTTCACAATTCATTTTTTTATCTTGGTTTATACTTTTCAAAATGTTTTTTATTATCATTTTATCAACCCGTTGCTATATATAGTATGCGGGGTTTATAAAGATATCGGTTTATTCTAGTAAAATAGAACTATTTATCAACATACTTGAACTCAACCACCCATGGGGCAAACTCAGGGTCTCCACCGAAAAGATCGATGAATTCATTCTTTGTCCAGAGGCCGCCCTCGCGCCTAAGATTCTCTTTTGTCATGTCCTTTAATTTCTGCCTGTAAACTTCCTTTGTCAGCCGTATTAAACGGATGAAATTGCCCCCGAAATAGGGTTGCTTGTCGTAGGCGGCTACTATGTTGCCCCTTTTGAAGCGTTTAGCATAGGAATCCTTCCATTTTCTCCTAGTCTCGTACTTTTTGCCAGACCTTATCTTCTCCTTAGTCCATGCAAAGCTTATTATCTTCATATTAATCATCATTTACTTGGATTTTCCTCATTTAACAATCGTTCATGCATACCCTTTTTTGATTTTTCAACCAATTTGTGGAAATTTTTCATTTCCTTCCTAAATTCAAGTTCTTGTTGCCAGTCGGTCAGATTGTCTTTTTCTTTATAATCTGCTATATCAAAATATAATCCACATTTTTTGCAGCCCGTTTTCATTGAATAAACCGCTTTCGACACACTACTGAAAATATATAGGTTTCCAATTTTATCGCATTCTTGATCAGAACCCGAATAGATATGTACTTTATTAATTTGATTACACTTCGGGCATCTGAAAGATGCAAATATGTCATACGGATCATCATCCTGCCTTTTGATATTAATCTTATTATTGCAAACCGGACAACAGAAATAAGATGCATTTCCTCTTATATCCCCCCAAGTAAAGATGTGAAACGCCCATTTTTTTCTGCAATCGATATCATGATGCCAGTGTATCTGAGCCTTATTAAATTTTGCTCTACAGTACGGACAAAGAAATGAGATATAGGTTTTCATATCCTCAACCTGTTTTCATATCCACATTTTTCGCACATGAATCCAAACAATGAGTTCCTTTTGATTCTTGTCGATCCACAACTAGGGCATTTTTTCATTTTTCCGCATCCTTTCCTAAATATTTCCGCTTTATTTTGAGCCAGCCGGGTGTCTTGGTTATATCGATAAATCCCCGATTCACGTAATCCCCCAAATCATTGAATATGTTTTCAGTAGTCGTTCTCAATATTTCAAAGGGCCCATCATGCTTGTCTGGATGCACTATGTAGTCAAAGCACTTCCATGCATTGCAGATGCCACACCTTGGTTCAAACCCCCCACACCTTCGACCCCAGTTCTTCCTCATCCATTCTCTGAGATCCGTTATGAATTTCGATTCGGTCATGATAATATCTTATTGGGGAAAATTTATTAAAGATATTTTTTCACTTAGCATTCTTATCGCCCCGCTGAGACCTGGCCTTGAGCATCTTTTTTTCGCACCTCATACAGATATGGGAATAGCCGACATTATTCCACGATATGAATGGTCTGAATGATTTGGTACACTTTTTACACTTCCTAACCCAATGTTTTCTTTTTGCCATGTGAGTCAGTTGCACCACATTTATCCTCCAACCTTCTTTTCGGCATAAACATACGGCATAGCGTTGGATTCTACCTTTGATATCATTCTGACCTTGACATCAAATCCTCTATTTTTGAGGAAATTCTCTATTTCCCGGGGCTGGAAGGGATCGTGATATGCCGCAATGCTCAAATATGATGTTTTTTTAAGAGTATCTTCTGAACCCCGTAAAATATGCATTTCCGCACCTTCTGCATCTATTTTTATGAAGTCGATTTTGTCAAGCTTTAATTCATCCACAATACCATCTAGGGTTCTTGTATGGACAACCTCTTTCCTCGAAACAGACCACGGCATAAACAGAAGGGAATGCCCCCCAGAATGGTTTGCCAGATATAGTGTCGCATCACCTTCGGAGTCAGACAAAGCGAAATTCATCGAAATCACGTTGTCGAGCTTGTGCAGGCTTATGTTCTTTTTCAGAATCTGGAAATTATCCTTCTGCGGTTCAATGGATACGACAATCTTGGCCTTCTTTGCGGATGTGACTGTGAAAAGACCGATGTGGGATCCTATGTCAATCACGACATCACCCCTCTTCACTGGCCTAAAGACTTCATATACCTTCATTATGCATATCTCATCCACAAGCCTTTCAGCATTGTCCCTCATGAAGAAAAATGGATCACCGCCTGGGAGTTTGCCACTAACGACATCACATTCCTTAATGGCCTTCTTCAATGCTTTGAAATTTTCTTTTTTCATTAACATATGGATGCCTTTTGTTATAAATCATCTAATGCCATTTTAATTCCCATTAACAATACAACAGCCAAGAACGCAAAGCCAACAATTGAAAAATTGTCAATTATAAGAAATTCTATCCACATCAATAACATCATAATGAAAGCTATTATCGCAATCACTGCCCCACAAAATGCATCTGAATGTTTACTCATATCATCCCCCCACACTTAACATAACGTATGGTTATGTTATTTCAAATCCTTCTCCGTCAAGTTGAAATTATGTATTATCCACTTTTCAACATATACTGTCGTATCTTCTGTCATACATAATGATGATGGTCTCGGTTGTCCACATTCTGGGCAACGTAATTTTTTCAATTCTTCTTCAGTATTCTTTCTACGCGTTCTGAATTCCTTCACCTTGGCTATTGCCCATTCTTTGATGACTTCGGGATATATCAATCGCATGGGTATTGTTTTGTGCCCAAAATCATACTCGACAATGATATTGGCTTCCAAGTCCTTCAGTGTCATGTCTTTGAGTTCCATAGCTTTCACCTGTAACATAAGGTCATGTTCTGTTAATCATAAAGCACCAAATAACTAACACTGGTACCTATTTCACCCGTATACCTATGCAAATCATTATTGTAAGTACTGTAGGTCTGCGTAATAACTTTCACATCTATAATCTTGTTTTTCTTACAAAACTCTTCCATCTCTTCTGTCTCAGCTTCATCAAACCATTTCAATTTCATATCTTCACCCGTAACATAAGTCATGCTTTTGTTATTTAGTGGGCAACGACTCCCATGGGGTTGACCCATTTAGTGTCGATTTAAAGGCCATTCCACCAAAGGTCTTCACCTTTCACCTGTAACATAAGTATGAATTATGTTCTCAGTATAGCTCACACCCATTCTTTTTGAGTTCGAGATGAAAAGCTCCAATTTTTGCATAGTCCGTAGGTTCAAAGGCTCTTCTCATTCTGTTAATCATTTCACTTATCACTTTTCACACCCCCTCTCTAAGATCACACAATCGATGGCAGATATAATCGGCCTCCGACTCATCCATATCATCATGGTATTCTCCCATTGCAACAACGGCTCTGAGTGTTATATCATTTGTATCAACCCCAGAACGCTGGAGCTCTTCAGCCAACCTTCCCACCCTTTCGTATTCTTCCTGTCTCATTTTTTCACCATCTCTTTGTATTGTTTCCAGTAATCTGGAAATGCCTTCTTTATCTTAATCTGGTTAATTGGATCAGCATGTATGAGTGCCTGACCTAGTGACTGAACAAAGCTACCTCCATGTTTTATCATTGCCTCTGCAACGTCAACTACCTCATCTTGGTTTATGAATTCTTCCATGATGCTATATATAGCAAGATGGGTATATAAATGTAACGGTTAAGCTTATAAGCCAATCCCTATTGCAAAGTTTTTTAGTGGTCCAGACAAAACTTAATTATGACCAAGAAATATCAACTATGCCTTGGACACATCGCACCAAGAAATCGGCAATGCCCAGAATGCATTGCGGATGATCTAAACAGAATATGTCCAGACTATAAGCCAATCGGTATCTACAAAATTAACATTGAAGAAGTCGATGTATCTGACATTAAAATTCCAGTTCATTCATTTCATCGTGAAATAGAGGATACTACCGATTAAACACAAACCCACAAAAATAGCAATGTTTCCGACTATCGGCGGTTCTTCTCCAGATGGATCCAAATATATCGTAAAAAGTGCCGTATCATTCAATATATCCGTAATACCTGCCGTGCGCCCAGACTGCAACATTAGATTCCAGTTTCTGTTCGGCATCATATGTCCCACTCTTACGAATTTGCCTTGGTCGACTATCAGATATTCTCTCCATTCATCCAGAACATCCTGCGTGTCAACATCAATCAGCTTGCACCATATATCATCCGCAATCTGACCGCCGTTATAGTATACATACTCCATGTTTGCCGTGTCATTGTGCTTGATGGGGGATTGGTACATTATCATGGATCTATCAAGCAACCCCCTACCCGTAGCCTGTCCAATAAGAACAGTTATGATTCTTGAATCCTGGGGATTGTAAATGATATCTTCAACATATCCAGTTTCCACCATTATGTTGAAATCCTTGTCTGGCATAACAAACGACCAAGATGATGAAGAACCGCTATTATTTGGCATGAAGAGTGAGTACTCATCCAAAACACCCATCGTGTCGGCATCAATAATTCTGGTATAAGCAGTACCAGAATCTCCCCTATTGGATATGTTAGTGTGGATAGTTATGGTAGAACCTACAGGAGCCTCGGATGGCCAATAAAGAGTACCCAAAACCATATCTGGTGATGCCATACTATATTTTTATCTAGCTTTATTAATATTATTATTTAAAGCGATGATGCTTATTCTTACATTTCGGGCAGAAATACACGGTCACGAAGTTCTTCTTTTTGAGAATCATTTTATTTCCACAAGACGGACATAGAATCTTTACTTCAAATTTATCTTTCAACCATGATAATATTCCCATAATATTCATCTACCTTTTGTTACGCTTAAACCAATAATTTCATTGGTATTGATATAACATCATCTCGATTTTCTATAATTACAAACTCTGATATGTGGCCACACTTATGTACAGCTCTGAATTCTCCCTTTCCATTGGTATATATCTTCCAATTATTTCCTTTACCACATCTCCTACAACCAACTTCATCAAATCCAGTTAACTTATCTTCTTTCATAACATATCTCCCACTAATGTTATAATTTATCTAATAGGATTAATATGAAAACGAACCACATAAATAGAATAAAAAAACTCATCAAAATAATAAAAATGGGGTTACGTAATGCGGGTAAAGATATAATCATAACCGTAGACACTATTAGTAAGAACCAAAACATCAAAATTTTCATTACAATTCCATACCAATCCATAACAAATCCTCACTAGTATTCAATTTAAGTCCTTCTTGACCACATACCTATCATCATGCATAACATTCATTCCCTATCTTTCCCATCGACTCCAGTATAAGCTTGTGGCTCTTCTAAAATAAAAACCGAATTCATTATAAGTGCTATATCCATACTGATTCAAAAGCGTATGAACCAGCTTGCTTGTGTTCATCCATTTTCCCTTGAAATTGGATGCACCCAAAATACTACAAATTTGAAAGTAATCCTGCACATGTTCCCAACCATCGGCAGAATAATATCTTGCCTCCCCAATATATTTCGGAAATCTGATTTTTTTGTATATGCCACGAATGATTTTTTTGTTTTGCTCAAATATCTTCCTAGCATAACCAATCCCCCTTTTTTCTTTAAATCTGAATCTCATAAGAAACATATACCCCTTCATTTCTTTGGGTAAATGTCTTTCAATCTTTTTGAGTGTCGACTCAGAATACTCAGACTTATCCCAGTCCTCATGAAAAAAATGGAATTTTGTTGCCGCAGATTTATTCCATACGATATCAACTAATTTAATTAATAGATTTCTATATTTGATTGATGGACTTTTTGTGTATATCTCTATTGCAAGCCAATGTTCTACCATACCATTCACCCTTCTTTTGTTATCGCCTTACAAACCCCTTTAACCCATTCTGGGACATCGGTAATCTCAAACTTCTTGAGTTCTTTAAAGATGGACTTCTGCAACTTAATAGAAAAATCCAACAGACCCAATAGCTCCTTAGCATTGAGCTTCCCTATCGGTTCCCAGTTATATGCCCTATCACTAAAGGGCTTTGGTATGAACCAATTCCAAAACAGAAACTCTTCTTCGCGATGACCATGTGAGATATCCCATATGTCCAAATTTCCACGATCTTTCTGAAAATCGTACTCCCTTTTCGTGTCTAGTGTTATTGGTTTTGATTTCCGTTCCCATAATTTCCACTTCATAACAAATCACTCTCTTTTGTTATAAATTACAGCTTTTGCAAATACATTCACTTTCTGTGCAGTCAGTTATGCTTGGTATTTTATCACATTTCCTGCATTCCCAACGATTTTCATAACACCACTTTTCTACTAAAAGATTGCACTTCTCGTATGCTTCTGTTAATGAATTGTTATGCTCAACCATACCTAAAGTATTTGGAACGGGCGGACTAGTGCAACCACTAATTAGCATTAAGCCCATTATTACAGATATCAACAATATTCTTAACATATCATCCCTCCACTATTGAATTTCATAACATTTGTCACCCTTATGTTTCAACTTTCTCAATATCTATATCAACTACTCTTCCAAACTTGTCATGGAACCGGAAGCCTAATACTCCATTCTCATCCACAGCCATAATTCCGCGGATGGTGTCATTGAACCTTCTGGCAAATTTGAGATCATCATCCGATGGTAGCAGATACTCCCCACGCCAGTCGTAGTCGCCTTGAACTGGATGCGAATGGATGTTGCCTATCTTCGTCAAACCCAACTTTATGGCCTTCGCCTTGACGGTGAGCATCTCCTTCCTGTCGGGAATCCATCTGTTCTCGGGGTCATCTGATGCATTCTTCACGATGAAAGCATGCCACTCCTCATCTGAGCTGTATGGTCCATTCGAGAAGAGGAAGGCGCAGACTTCATTCGGCCAAGACTCGACCGCATGTTTCAGCATACCGTTTAGATGTAGTTTCATATAATCTCCAACTTTTTTTCGATTCTTTTCAGCCTCTCATGAATCTGTAAAAGTATGCTGAGCATCTCAGCATCTGCCTGCTCATCTACTACCATCCCACTGCCATCACCATACTCTACATTCCAGCCCTTCGCATCTTCATCCCACTCATGCCAGCCGCACGACTTCCCTAATCGCTTCAATGAGACCTTCTTTTTGTCCACTATGTCACTATATAATTCCATCATTTTCACCCTCTGTAACATTACTGTTTGTTATGTTCATTATATTCTTTTATCAAATATTCTACGATATTATTATATGAAACCCTACCTTTTTTTGTTTGTCTTAATTTATCTAACTTTTTGTGGATCTCAATATCTAATCTTATAGTTATGCTTTTTGCCATAACATATCACTCCTCACCAAAACTTCCACCGAGGCTTCTTTGGGGGATCCTTAAGAACACCAAAGTCCCGAACTACCCACCGTCCACCTACACCTAGTCTACCATAATCTTCAAGATAAACTTCTGGTTTTTTCCCATGGCTTTTCATATAAGATTTTTCTATCTTTTTTT
>Ga0180007_10005098_pt1 | contig 13527 bp, 12 predicted proteins | sample MM_PC_MetaG_FD_121122 | JGI IMG/M metagenome (GOLD analysis project Ga0180007, IMG submission 121122) | Groundwater microbial communities from the Aspo Hard Rock Laboratory (HRL) deep subsurface site, Sweden - MM_PC_MetaG | ecosystem: Environmental > Aquatic > Deep subsurface > Groundwater... | reverse complement strand
GTGGTCAACCAGCCCCTGCCGGCCAGGGCTGAATACATGGGCATTGGCAAAAGCATCGCCTCGCTGAGCGAATTGCCGCCCCACGGCAAATGGGTCGGCAACCCGTGTTGCGCCTTGGGTTTCTGTACGGAATTTATTCATCTCCATCCCGAGTTGGCCGAGGCCTTAACAACCTTGATAATGAGGGCGAATATCTTTATCCGGGAGAACCCGGACAGGGCGGCGGAACAGGTCGCCGACTGGCTTGAAATTGAAACGGAAGTGGAGCGTCGCTCTCTCCCCACCATAAAATTTACCACGGAGTTCGATGAATCATGGCACCGCGGCGTCCTGTTCTGGATCGAAACCATGCTGGAAGGGGGTAATCTGAACGGCCTGATCAAGAAGTCCTACAAGGAAGAATCCCTCAACAATCTGCTTTATTCGGTGGAACTGTACGAAAAGGCCAGAAAGAATTTGTGATTCATGCGCATCAAGCTATCAATAAAAGTTTTTGTCATCTTTTTTATCCTCTCGCTCGTAACCATGGTTATGGGCATTCTCGTCAACGACACCCTTCAAAAGAGCCAGGCTGCCAGCGATAACATCCAGAAACTCAACAATTTCCTTTTGCAGCTCAAGGAACTGGAGATTTTCAACATCAGGGGCGCTCATTTATCCTACTATCTTCAAGACCCGGAAGAATTCAACCGGGAAATGGCAAAGGCTGAAGAACTGGTGCAGGAGATCATCAAGATTGATTCCATAAATTTTGTCCTGAGCCGGAATTGCGGGATGAGTGAAGGTGTCGCCTATTATCGCCAGGCAGCGTCTGAACTCAGCAGTGAATACCGGAACAAGAACAAGATCGAGCTGGAAGGGGTGAGCCTGCTCGAAAAGCTGGTTAATTATGACGCGCTCGTTCTGGAACCGGCTGATGATCATGATAAAGATCATTTCGCCATGATCAGGCTCTTTCTGCGCATGGAGTATCTGCGGACCGTTTTTGCCAAGACCCGGGATCCGGCCCTGATCAAGAACATCAGAGACCTTCATATACAGGTAAGCAGCATGACAGCTGATCAATATATCATCGAATTTACAGATGAATTTGTCAGCAACATTGAAAAATACTATTTGAATTCTCTGAGCATCAACGACCGGCTCAATTATATGATCGAGACCGGTAAGTTTTTTGCAAATGACACAACCCAGAGCATACATGATCTCACCCGGATCAACCGTGAACATATGGACGCCCTCAAGAGGCGTCTTCTTTCCCTGATCCTGTTTTCCTTCTTCCTGACGGTCATTGCCTGGCTGTTTTTTTCGCAGCGCCTGGCGCTTTTTCTGAGAAACCAGAACCTGGCCATGAAGTCGATCAGTGCCGGCCACTTTGACTACGAGTTGCCGGAAATCGGCAACGATGAGCTGGGAGACCTGACCACCTTCACCAAGCAGATGGCGCTGGCCCTCTATGATAAGTCCAGGGAGCGGCAGCAGAGCGAACTGGAGAAGGAAAAGCTGCAGCAGCAGCTCATGCAGGCCCAGAAGATAGAATCAATCGGCATCCTGGCCGGCGGCATCGCCCATGACTTTAACAATATCCTGACCAGTATCCTCGGTTACAGTGAAATGTGCCTTGCTCATGTTGGCGAAGATGATCCCATCCGCGCCGACCTCAAGGAGATATACGAGGCCGGCGAACGGGCGGCCATGCTGACCAGGCAGCTTCTCACCTTCAGCCGCAGGCAGATCCTGGATCCCAGGGTCCTCGACCTCAACAGGATTATTGATCAGCTTGCCAAGATGCTCGGCCGGATCATCGGTGAAGACATCATCCTGGAGATAAGGCCGGCGGAACAACAGTGCACTATTCATGCAGACCCCGGACAGATCGAACAGGTCCTGATGAACCTGGCAGTGAATGCCCGTGACGCCATGCCGGAGGGTGGCCGCTTTACCATTGAGACCGCGGCCCTGGAGCTGGACGGGAGCAACCAGGCCCAGCATGAGGGGATCGGGGCCGGTTCCTATGTCCTGCTTACAGCGAGCGATACGGGCGTTGGTATGACTCCCGAGATACAGAAAAGGATTTTTGAACCCTTTTTTACCACCAAGGAGGTGCACAAGGGGACCGGGCTCGGACTTGCCACGGTTTTCGGGATCATCAACCAGCACAAAGGCCGTATCTTTGTCTACAGCCGGCCGGGTCAGGGCACCACCTTTAAAATGTATCTGCCGGCCGTGGATGATTTGAAGGCGAACAGCTTTACGGCCGAGGAAGAATATTCTGACCGGCGCGGCAACGAATCAATTCTGGTTGTTGATGACAACCAGGCCATCTGTAACCTGACGGCCAGTATCCTTGAGGATTACGGCTATAAGATTTTCCAGGCCACCAGCGCCGCGGATGCCCTTGAAATCATTGACCGGGACGAGGAGGTGATCCATTTGCTGATCACCGACATTATCATGCCCCACATGACCGGCAGAGACCTGGCGGTGGAAGTGAGAAAACGGCGGCCGGGCATCAAGATCATTTTCATTTCAGGTTATACCGACCAGATCCTGGCGGAAGAAGAGTTGGTTGCGGACAGGGATATCCGTTTTATTGCCAAGCCCTTTACCCCGGCGACGCTGAGTTTCAGGGTAAGGGAGTTGCTGGGACATGCCGCGGCGTCAACCGGGCAAGAGTAGTCGATGAATGGACAGCCACGGGCCTTCGCCCTCAGCTCACTACGCTGGATTGTTCGAGTTAAGCGTTTCACAAAACGAAACGCAAGTCTCACAAAAAAAAGGTTTCAGAAATTCATCCTGAAACCCTTGCCCTTTTTGTTGTCCGATCCGGATCAGGACTTTTTCTCTTCTTCGTCTTCAGAAACCGGCTCTCCGCCGTCAGGCATGGTATAGCCGATATTGGCCTGGTCCAGGGGGATATCGTAGGCGGCAGTTGAGGCTACTTCGCTGGCTCCGGTGATTTCAGGCAGCATTCTGATTCCCGTCGAGATGGTCATGACGAACAGGGCGATCATGTGGAATATGTAATACGCCATGTAATACGTCATAAGTAAACCGAAGACGGTCACGAAAATCCCGACAACTATGTTCGTACTGTACAGGGTGCTTAACTGATACATTAAACTTGACATGACGGGCCTCCTTTTGGCGTTTTGGTTGCTTTTGCTTTAAATAGATACAATAAGTGTACCATATTTGTTTTTTTGGGATTAAATAGCACGCGGCCACAAGTAATCGTCTGAAATGACATGTTTTGTTTTTTTTATTTTTACTCGGTCGTCCCGGTAACCATTCAGCCGGTCGCTGATTTTCTGTTGTGTAATTCATCAGTGTGTTGAATTGTTCAGCAGTTTCCCGTGCGGGGGCTCCGCATAAATCCGTTGTCCCCGGTTTATCCACACAGGTGTAAAAGGCAATAATCAACATCCATTGACATGCGGGAAGGAATGAGGGTATGAATGATGCGGCTGTTTGTTGAATAATTAACTTGTGATCCGGGGGAATGAGAAAGACATGCGTACAATCGTTTTGTCAGCGGGACTGTTGTGTTGCAGTAATATCTTTATGACGTTTGCATGGTATGGACATCTGAAGAATCTTTCAAACAAGCCATGGATCATTGCGGCATTAATCAGCTGGGGCATCGCCCTGTTTGAATACCTGATCCAGGTCCCGGCAAACAGGGTCGGCTTCCAGGTAATGAATCTCGGTCAACTCAAAATTCTCCAGGAAGTGATAACCCTTTCCATCTTTGTTCCTTTTTCCATATTCTTCATGAAGGAAGAATTACGATTGGATTTTTTGTGGGCGGGTCTCTGTATCCTGGGGGCTGTTTTCTTTATCTTCCGGCAGAAAATGTTCGGTGCCTGACCGGGCGCCGGTTTCGGGAGACCATGAGTTCTCTTGAGGAAGAGTGCCGTCCCGTTGCTACAACCTTGGCCTTGGCCAAAACAACAAAGGGTCTCAGGATGATTTCCTGAGACCCTTTGTTGTTTTCTGGGGTGAGCGATGGGACTTGAACCCACGGCCTCCGGGGCCACAACCCGGTGCTCTAACCAACTGAGCCACGCTCACCATGCAAAACGGTCCACACTCTATAATAAATGGGCTGCCATTTGGCAAGGGTAAAAAGCAGCTCTCAGGTATCAGCAAACAGGGGTCAGCAACGATAAAGAAATAATGTAAAAAGTCTGTGCTGAGACCGGAGACCTGACAACTGAAACCCGTCTATTTCAACTTCTTGTTGCAGTGCATGCAGACCTTGGCCTGTTTCTTGATGATCTCGGCGCAGAATGGGCATTCCTTTTTAAAATGCGCCTGCAGGATCTGGTCGATGGCTGCAATGACATCGGCCTCAATGGCAGGGTCGATAAACGTATGGTTGCGGATGGGATCAATGCACGAAAGATCATTGAATTCTGTCAGCAACGCAACCGCCCGTATCTTGTGCTCTCGGTTGGCGGCATTGTCGAGGAGCAGGGTCAGGACCGGTTCCAGGTTCTTTTCCGCCAGGCAGGTGTCGAGTTTTTCCACCGCTTCTTTTTCCCTGGCATATCTTTCGTCCTGCAGCTTGAGGGCTTCCGGATCAACCACGCAGCCCTTGAAGGCGTCCTTGCCGACGACCACCATCGGCGTGCCTTTTTTTTCACCGGGCAGAAGCATGTAACGGTAGGAACCGACATGGGAGTACTGTTCTTCAATGTGTTTCCAGCCGTTCACAAAAAGCGAACACTCATCATTGAGGCAGATGAAAAAAATCTCGGTGCCCCAGCCGAGGCCGTCGCCGACATGAAAGGGCGGCACGTTGCAGCAGGTCAGTTTTTCTTTGCAGTGGGGACAGAAATGTTCTTCATCAAGGTAGGCTTGATAGGCATTCAGCATGAAATATCTCCGGTATGGAATTTTATCTAGAAAGTAATTCGCAATTGATCTAAGGTAATCATCAATCGGATGAAGTCAACCGTCCAACCTTCTGCCGTGGATTAGCGGAGGGCGCGACACGGTTTGGATAGCGGCTTGTGAAACAGGCGGTCATCAGGAACGGGTCATCTTGGTGAGAATCTCGTCAACAACAAGGGACTGTTTCATCTTGGGATCTAGAAAATTGTCGTTGAAATAGCTTCGGTTTTTTTCAATAAGGCTGCAGATCTTCTCTATATCCCCGTCATCCGCCAACCCCATGATCGACCGGAAATGGTCGACAAATGACTCGACAATCTTCCGGCCGTCGCCGCTGGTGGCAAGGATTTCGGCATAGGTCCTCGGATTCTGGGTATGAATTCTTGCCATGGCAAGCAATCCGTAAAGAGAGGTCAGGGTCGAGTGAGAGTCGATATCATCACCGGGGATGCTGTTCTCCCTTAATGTCGTTGCCAGGGCTATTGAAATAAGGGTCGGCAGTTTCTGTCCCACACCCATCAGCAGATCATGCTGTGACGCTGTATCGTGGTTGATGGCGGCGCCGTGCTTGTAGAGAAAGGACTCGAATTCACTGCACAGGACGCCGCTCTTGTGAGTGCGGACCACGGCGGCGTTCTTGTCCTTGATGGAGGTTACCTGCGGCCCCCAGAGGTTGTGGACAAGCATGACTTCCACCCCTTTGCCTGTATGGGCAAGGGCTGATTCTATGTTGTTCTCCGCTTCTCCCGCCAGGAGGATAAGCGCCTGGCCGTCGGTGAGCATGGGTGCGTATTGACGGATGGTTTCCGGGGTGGCGCTGATGGGAACGCAGACCACAACCACGTCGACCCGGGGGATCATCTCTTCAGGGCGCAGGGAACTCGTGCGCCCGGTAAGCGAACATGTGTATCCTTCATTTTCAAGCTTGTCGGCAAACCACCTGCTCATGTCGCCGGAGCCGATAAAACCGAAGGAGCTGATGCGTTTTTTGCGCATATCGACCCGGGGATAGCTCCCCAGGATCTTTATGGCACCGGGTTCCTGGATAACCTGTTCTTCAATGTTTTTAACCGCCGCACCGAGATTGGCGTCCTCGATGTGGCCCTCGGTCTCAAGGTAAATCTGGAGTTTCTGGGTTTTGATATCCGTTTCGGTTCTCAGGTCCAGCAGGTTCAGGCCGCGTTTTGTAAACTCTCCCAGTATATCGAACAGCAGGCCGACCCGGTCCCTGAGGGGGGCGCTGAGCAAGGCGGTTGCGTCATAGCCGCTCGCCGGTGCAGGGGTGTGGGCAAGAACGGCAAAACGGGTCTGGTTATAGGGTGCCAGCTCCCGCTCGCGCACGGTAAAACCGTTGGCGGCAAGCGATTTCTCGGTGTCTATGATACCGCGATCAAGCAGGTTGCCGCGTTTAATCTCTTCCGCGGCCGCCGCAATGTCCTGGGTGATTATCAGGGGAATGCGCGGGAAATTGTCGGCAATGTATTCTTCGCATTGACGCAGGTCCGAACCGATCCCGACCAGCATCTTCAACTCGTGCCGGTCATCCAGGGAGCCCAGCGAAAGATGGTTGGGCATGACCTGGTTGCCGACCCAGTATACATCCCGCAGTTTTTCCATGACCCGGAGGTACTCTTTTATCTCTCCCTCTCTGGTGTTGTAAACCGGTATGATTGCCATATCCGCCTCGCGGCGGGTGAATGCGCCAATAACATCCGAAACCCGGGAGTGAAAACGCACTTCGGCGGCCGGGTCATACTGCTGCGCAGCCTGCCAGGCAAGAGAACCGACCGGACCGAGTGTTGCTATGGCAGTCATAAGATGCCTCGTCTTCCCTCTCTGGAGAGTGCCTGAAAAGATTGATAAAACAGGGCCGGTTTACAGGAAACGATGAAACCGGCAAACGTCGTCAGGTGCCGGTATCACCATCAGGCAGTGATACCGGCTTCTTGGTGTGATCTGAAGGAAAGTATTGCCTGCTGTTAAGGATTGCTGGGCCAGAGCAGGGTGTTATAAATCCAGCCTGTCAGGTTGTCCTTATAATTCAACTGGAGCCAGCCTCCTTCCCTGCCGACAAGGTCAAAAACCACTCCTTTCTTGACCGTGGCGACGACAGTGCTGTCCTTGCCCGGGCCGCTGCGCATGTTGGCGGAATCGACCTTGACAATAACGGTCTTCTTGTCCGACAGCAGGGGGGCATATATCCAGCCGCTGTCTCCCTCGAAGTCCTTTACCTTTGCCCAGTCATCCTTGCGCTCAACAACCTCGTAGGGAAATCCCTCAAAAACCTCCCAGAGGACCGGGCTTGTTGTCGTGGGCCCGGAACGGATATTAATGCCGTCTTTTATCACGCTGACATATTCCGCAGCAGAGCTGTCTGTGACAACGAAAAGGAACAAAGCAAAGAAAGTTAGGCATATCGCACTGATTTTACATGTTTCTGTCTTATTCATGGCACCTTCCGAAAAATTTAAAGAGTTTCTTTGGTTAATAAACGGTCTAAAAAATATCATCATATCGGCCGCAAGTCAAACCACTATTTCGTTGCTACCTGAATTAGCTCCTTACTTTATTTTTTTCCCGCGTCAGTCAATATCCGGATCGGGCCGTAAAAAGCTGTGGCCGATTCCCCGGTATTGTCAGTGTCGGTCATGATGGCGATGGCACCGATCCTGTCAGGATATTTTCCAAAGGATTTTTCCCACCAGCCGTAGGATGGTCCGCCGGCAAAGTCATCAAGAAGGATTTCCCTGCTGAAGACCGGAACCGGCAGTACTGTTAACGCAAAAAAAAATATCGTGATGAACCGAAGATGTTGCATAAATATTTTCTATGCGCTTTTTTGTTTTTACGGGTAAGGATATTACAGCGTACGTCTTTTTTTCCCGCAAGTCCATATTTTTACATGCCGGGAAGAGGGAGTGTCTTGCAAACTTCAGATGATGAGGAGACTATGACTATGAATTCATCAGCCGGTCAGCGGGAATTCAGCAGTGATCCTGCCATCAACAACCTGTTGGCAAGCGTTGTCAGCGATGTTCGTTCCTTTGCGGAAACCCAGGTGGCGCACGTTCATGAACTGGTGAAAATCGGCCTGGCCCTGTCTGCCGAGAAAAACCTGGAAATACTGCTTGAGATGATTGTCAGCGAGGCACGGCGTTTTACCCATGCGGACGGCGGCACTCTCTATATCAAGGATGAAGAGGAGGGCTCCCTGGCCTTTTCCATTGTCCAGAACGATTCCCTCAAGGTCCGCATGGGAGGAACCGGCGAACAGATAACCTGGCCGTCGGTGCAGCTCATTAATAAGGACGGCTCAGAGAACAGGAAGAATGTTTCCGCCTTCTGCGCCCTTTCCGGCAAGGCGATCAATATACCGGATGTCTACGATGCAAAGGGTTTTGATTTCCAGGGTACCAAGGATTTTGACAAGACCACCGGCTACCGGTCACAATCCATGCTGGTCATCCCCATGCGCGACCACGAGGATGAGATCATCGGTGTCCTGCAACTGTTGAACGCCATGGACCGCAACACCGGCCAGGTGGTCGAATTCCCTGAAAACGAGATAGAGATCATAACCAGCCTTGCCTCGCAGGCGGCCATTGCCATCAACAACGTCCGGCTCATCAGGGGATTGGAAGAACTCTTGAATTCCTTTGTCGCATCCATTGCCGCGGCTATTGACGACAAATCCCCCTATACCGGGGGTCATATTGAAAGAGTCGCCGAGCTGACCGAGGAAATTGTCGGGGTCATCAACCGGGCGGAATCAGGAAAGTTCAAGGACACGGTTCTCAATCCGGACGAGGTGAAAGAGATAAAGCTGGCCGCCTGGATGCATGATGTGGGCAAGATCAGCACTCCCGAGTATGTGGTTGACAAATCCACCAAGCTGGAAACGATTTTTGACCGCATTGCAATCGTCAAGCCAAGGATTGAACTGCTCAAGAAGGATGCGGAAATCAGGCTGCTGAGGGAGGCGCTGGCCGCTGGCAAGGGCACGGCGCCGGAGGATGCCATTGATGCGGAAAAGAAAAAATATGAAGAGTACGGCTCCTTTCTGGAGAAGGTCAATATCGGCGGTGAATTCCTCAAGGATGACAGCGTGGACAAGATCAAAGAACTGGCCGGGCTCGGTTATGAACTGGGCGGGAAAACCATGCCCCTTTTAAATGAAGACGAGGTGAAGAATCTCACCATCCGCAAAGGAACCCTCACCGAGGATGAGCGTCAGGTCATTAACAACCATGTCAATGTGGGCATCAAGATGCTGACCAGTCTGCCGTTTCCCAGGAAACTGCGCCAGGTGCCGCTCTATGCCGGGGCGCATCACGAAAAACTGGATGGCTCCGGGTATCCGAATCACCTGAAAGAGGAAGCTATTCCGCTGCAGGCCCGCATTCTTGCCGTTGCCGACGTGTTCGAGGCCCTGACCGCGGCGGACCGGCCTTACAAGGAAGGAAAGCGCCTCTCCGAGTCAATGCGCATTTTAGGTTTCATGGAAAAGGACAGGCATCTTGACAGTGACCTCTGTGATCTGCTCGTTGAATCCGGCCTTATCCAGAAGTACGCCAAAAAACACCTGAGTGAGAGGCAGCAGGATGATTTCGAATGGAAAGGGGAGAAGAAGCTTATTAATTGTTAATGGTCAATCATCGGCCCGCCTCAATCCCATCGAGGCCCTGCGCTCGAACTGAAGTTCAATGGTGACAGACTCTGAGGGTAAGGTGCTCAACCGAGCTGCAGGCATGGAGAATGCTGACAAAATTTTTCAGGGTGGGATTCCCCTTCGGTCCGAGCATGCGGCGCAGGCTTTTCTCGTTTATCTGTAATTCACGAGCCATATCGGCTAACGATTCGGTGCCATTCAGGTAATCTCGCAGCAACGCTTTTCCCGTTTCCACATCGCCGCCCAGAAAAGCGTTGGTTGCCTCGATAATCAACTCACTTCGAAAAGCCTGATCTGATTTGGCCCGTGCCAGGACTGTTTCCCTGAAATCTCTTGTCAGTGGCATATGTTCAGCCTCCCTTATCAACATTTTTCTTACGTTTTTTGTAATCCGTCCAGTGTTTCCCGGCATTTTTTATATCCGATGACTGTCTTTTCTTTGTCCCACCGCCGACCAATATGACCAGCTCTTGTCCGTCCATACCAAAATAAACTCTATAGCCGGGGCCATAATCAATTTTGTATTCGTAAATACCGCCCCCTACGCTTTTGACGTTCGATGTATTCCCCATTCCCAGTCTTATGAGAGCAGTTGTCACCTTAGCGGCGGCACGACTTTCAAGGCCATCAAACCAATTATTAAAGGGGCTTGCGCCGTCAACTGTGAGATATTCAACAATTTTCATGGATAGTCCTTACTCCAACATGGTAACATTTAAGTTACCATATGTAAAGTTTCCTTTATCCATCCCCTGTGGATCACCTTAACTATAAGGTGGTGATTGTGTGTGGGCGTGGGGTCGGACCGAGTTAACATTTTAATATAACATGATAAAACTGACAAAACAGGCTTAAAATAGTTCTTAGCGTGTTGATTTTGGTATAAAAAGTGAGCTGTTAAGGAAAATGCCACAGGATTGTCAACAGAGGCGGCAGCAGTGAGCTACGGGAACCGTCTAAGCCTTACAGCGATAATTTTATGCCTGAAAATGACCGGTTAAGGGGCGAAAACCTGTATTATTGGAACATATATCCAGATAATACAGATGGTTAGTTCGGTCCGATTCCGAGAAGTTAACCCGAGAAGCAAATAATTTAAGAATCAAGGGTGCCTTCTGATTGAGGGCCTTATAAACTTTTGCATGGAGGGAAAGAATATGGCTGAACCGAACCGTCTTACATCTGAATCATGCGTCATTGCCGCGTTTCTGGCAATGGCCGTCCTGTTCACCCTAACCCTGTCCCCGCCGGCTCTGGCGGCTAATCCCCAGTTTCTCAAGACAAACGAATACCTGACCACCGGGAAGTATCTGGTGTCGGAGACCAAGGACTTTTTCGCGATTATGCAGTCGGACGGTAACTTCTGCGTCTACCGGGGCTCCGGCCCGGAGAACAATCTCGGCCCCCTGTATTGCATGCAGAAAAAGCCGCTGCCCACGGATGAATATTTCGCGATCATGCAGGGCGATGGCAATTTCTGCGTATACAGGGGCACGGATCCGGGAAATAACAAGGGCTATGTCGGTTGCGCACTGGACAAGGCGCAAAAGAACGACAATTACTTCTCGATCATGCAGGATGACGGGAATTTTGTCGTCTACAATGGTACCGACCCGGGCCATAACAAGGGCTTTGTCTGGAGTACCGAAAGGGTGGCCCATGTTTCCCAGCCTTCAAAAGACGCCGTATACCAGACATTGCGCAGGCTCAACCGCAAGGACAGTAAGGCCCTGGAAGAGACCAAGCCTTTCCTGGACAGGATCCCGACAACCGTGTATTTCAGCCCGTACACCGCCCACGAGGTAAGCTCCCAGTGCGAGATGTCCCTGCCGCTGCCGTGGAAATTCGGGGCCTGCTGGAAATGGAAACGGGCCTGTTTCGAGGCCGAGAACCTCTCGAACACGCCCCAGGTCATCACTGGCACCAAGAACCGCAACAACGGCATGCTGGGTTGGTGGCTGCTGCAGCCGGGGGAAAAGGTCAAATACAAGGTGGTGGGCTACAATACCGTGACCTGTCCGACCTGCCCGTCCCAGGGCAAATACACGTACAAACAGCGCGGCAAGAGTTACACGTTCATGTGGGGCAACGAGATGTTCAGCTACCAGGAGTCAACGAATGACGGCTCCTGCCCAGACAATCTCGGCCTGGCGGAAAGCCCGGACTAGCGGTTCACCGGTTCGGGGAGGATGAGGGGTCGCTATTGGTTAGTTCGGTCCGACCCCGAGAAGAGAGAAGAGACGACGGAGTTCAAACGTTAAAATGCAAAACCAGCCCTAATCTCAAAACGAGATTTTTTGCTTGACAGTATCTCAAGACGAGATATACTGATGAATCATGCACATAATCACCCGAAAAAGATTATTAGATTTTGCGCAAAAACATCCTGATTGCAAAAGTGGCCTCGAAGCTTGGTACAGGTTAGTTAAACAATGTAGTTTTAAATCGTTTGCAGATTTACGCACACTATTTCCAAGCGCAGATCAGGTCGGGAAATTTACAGTTTTTAATATCAGCGGGAACAAGGCCAGGTTACTTGTTGCTGTCCACTACAATACTCAACGCGTCTATATTCGTCACGTATTGACCCATGCCGAGTATGACCGCAACAAGTGGAAGGAGTAATGTTATGAATACTGAAATAAAAAAAATTGCAAAGGTGTGGCCTGTGGTCCGAGATGTATTCACCGTTCCCCATAATAATAAAGAATATAAAAAATTAGTTTCATTCCTGGACAGTGTCATAGACGAAGTCGGGGAGGATGAAAATAACCCCTTAGCTTCACTGATAGAACCCTTGGGCAGTTTAATTGAATCTTACGAATCTCACCATGTCCAGGAACCCACGGGAGATCCGATTGAAACGCTTAAGTATCTGATGCAGGAACATGGGCTGAAACAATCAGACATGAAAGAGATCGGGAGCCAAGGGGTTGTATCAGAAGTATTAGTCGGGAAACGAAGCTTAAACTCTCGGCAGATAAAAGCGTTAAGCAAAAGGTTCGGTGTTACACCCGCTGTGTTTATTTGATTTAAAGTCTGGCATGTTAACCAATTGATGTCTTTGATGGATGTCTCTGATGGGGGCGGGCCACGGGTGACCCCGTCGGAAAGGTCTTGGGCGGAAAATTCAAAGGGACAAGGCTGAAGACCTGCACCGGGTTGAGAAGTAGGGAAGCTTGTTAATTATCTATTAATCTTCTGCCCAGTAACCAGATAGATCAGGAACTCTTTATTGCCTTTCGGTCCCAGGATGGGGGAGGGGGTCATCCCCCGGCTCGCCAGCCCTGCTGATTCCGCAAACCCGGTGATATCTGCGACGGTTTCCGCGTGTATCCCGGAATCCCTTACCACCCCGCCCTTGCCCACCTTGTCCCTGCCTGCCTCGAACTGCGGCTTGATGAGTGCCAGGATTGACACCTCCGCCTTGAAAAGCGGCAGCAGGGGAGGGATCAGCAGCTTCAGCGAGATGAAAGACGCGTCGATTACCGCGAGATCCAGCAGCTCGGCAAGGTCGCCGGGCTTGAGATGCCGGGCGTTTGTTCTCTCCATGACCACCACCCGGGGATCCTGTCGCAGTTTCCAGGCAAGCTGCCCGTAGCCGACATCAACGGCATACACCCTGGCGGCGCCGTTCTGCAGCAGGCAATCGGTAAAGCCGCCGGTGGAGGCGCCGATATCCGCACAGACAAATCCCTGCGGATTGATGTTGAAAAAACGGAGTCCTGCCGCCAGTTTGAGTCCGCCCCTGCTCACATAGGGGAGTTGCTCCCTCACCTCCAGCTCGCAGTTCTCCTCAACCTGCCGGCCGACCTTGTCGGCAACCTGGCCGTTGATGAATACCTGGCCGGCGCCGATAAGGGCCTGTGCCTTCTGACGGGTCGGGGCCAGGTTTTTCGCGACAAGCAGTCTGTCCAGGCGGATCTTCATGGCATGAGAGTTGTTTTGTCACCCGTGGG
>Ga0180007_10005097_pt1 | contig 13533 bp, 5 predicted proteins | sample MM_PC_MetaG_FD_121122 | JGI IMG/M metagenome (GOLD analysis project Ga0180007, IMG submission 121122) | Groundwater microbial communities from the Aspo Hard Rock Laboratory (HRL) deep subsurface site, Sweden - MM_PC_MetaG | ecosystem: Environmental > Aquatic > Deep subsurface > Groundwater... | reverse complement strand
TCTTGTGGTCGCGGGCCAGGGACACCCACTTGGTACAGATCATGCTGTGACATGGCGAATTCAGGAAATGCTCGCGTGTGGGCCATCAACAGCTGCGCACCGAGGGTTCGATCACCCACGCCCGCCGCCATCATGCGCATGGTCCACAACTCGCCCTCAAACAGTTGGCGTAGCTCCGGATCTGTGATCCCCGTCAGCTGTTCGACGATGGAATCCCGTCCTGCGGTCCAATCAATCACGGGCAGCGGCTCGTCCAGACGCGGCTGCAAGACGAACGTCTTGTAGAACGCCAGTGCGAACGGCGACGTCAGCACGCTGGCATCCTCGTAGCCCAGCGTGAACGGACGGCTCAAGTTCTGCGTGTTTCCAAGGACGATGAGCGTCAACTTGAGGTCAGGCACCATGAGGAACAGCGTCGAATAGGCGCCGTAGCCATAGTGCCAAATCAGTTTCGTCTCGTTGTAGGTTTCTGTGAACCATCCCAAACCATAAGGGCCGTTCGCTCCTGAATTGAGAACCGTCGGCGTGAACATCGCGTTCTTGGTCTCGGCGCTGACGAGACGGTCTGCTTCAATGGCTGCTGCAAACTTGGCCAAATCGTTCACTGACGAGATCAACCCAGCAGCTGCATTGGCATAGTCAGGCTGGGGAACGGGATAGACCGCGTAATCCGGTGCGAATTGATAGGGGATTGCCTCATCGTGATACACCTGTTCAAACGCACGTTCTGGATCGTCACTAGGCAATGAGGCCAAGAGGTAGTCGATACCACAGCCGCCACAATTGAGCGCTGTATTCGTCATCTGCAGTGGCCCAAGGATCTCTTTGCGCAGCACGTTTCGGAACGTGTCTGCGTAGAGTTGTTCAATGATCGACGTCAGGTACGAGTAGCGATTGCCGCTATACGCGTAGCCACTGCCAGGTGTTCCTTCTGAGGTGTGTGACAGTAGATGGCGCACCGTGATGTCGGGATTGCCCAGATCAAGCCCAAACGTTGAGATTGGCGTATCCAAATCCAGTCGACCGTTCTCCACCTGCCGCATCAGCAAGAAAGCGGCAAACGGCTTGGTGACGGAAGCGAGGCCATACGGCGTATCCGCTGTGGCCGCAACGCCCTGTTCAACATCGGCGTATCCAAATCCCTCAGCCCAGATGAGCCTGCCGTCATAGACAACGCCAGCTGACAAGCCAGGAATCTTGAGGGCTTCTCGCAGCGATTCAAGCTCGCCGCGAAAGCGAGCCTGCGCATCGGAGCTGGTAATGGTCTCGACAAACACGCGGTGTGCATCAAGCGGCAGGTCTTCACCCAAGTCAGTCACTGCAGCATGCTGGGGCGTGCAGAGCCGGGCAATGATGGCCACCGCGATAATCGCGGCAATTGCCAGCAGAAGCCACCGATTGCGATGGAACCAACGTTTCCGCGGGTTTGAAGTGTAGCTATGCGTCGTCATGGTTCACTAGCATACTAGCACACTGGAGGTTTGTCAAGGGCAACTCTCAGGGTTGCTTGGAGAACGCCTGAAAACGGCGGCGTTCTCTGAGTTTTGCAGCCTTTGGTTGTATTCGTGAGAAGCCGTCTGCGGAAAAAAACGGCTTCTCTGAGGCGGTGGATCGTTTGAGAATGCGGGAACGGTTACCGTTCCATTGAAACGTATTCCGCCTTCTCTTGGGTGGATGGGTATATCGTTTGGGTACGCGCGAGCCTTCACGGACGAATTGCACACATCACATCAAGTGCAGTTCGCGTTCTCTTGTTTGTGAGGTAAAGCTGTAGGTGATTGAGTGTGCCTTCCGAGCTCGCCTGTTCTCAGGTTCATTCAACCCGCAAGCTGGCCATCATACCTCGTAGCTTGCCAGCAACCCAAGCTGGACACGTGGATCTCATCGCCTCAAACAGCTCGCGGTGTTCTGCAACCAACGAGACAAACTGAGCCTTCCTTTCACCATGAAGGAGACGCCGGACAGCGCCAACTGTGTCTGACGCGAGGCTCGTGTAGAGTACATATACGAAGAAACACCGTTGCCTCTCTCCATCATCTGTTCTTTCGCACAATTCCGCGAGAAACTGTGGCAGTTCCCAACACCACTTGCCTCGGTTGGCTACGAGAAGAGTAATGAAGGCTTCCACAAGGAGCCCAAGTACACGATCCTCAACCGAACCAAGAACGTCGAGTCTCCATTGCCGGTCAGAGACAATGTCCCAGACCGCGTCAAGCGCCGCTGGATCTCTGAGTGCTCGTATTTTTAGCGCACGCGCAACCACAACCTGGCTCGCTAACGGCGAGCCTCCTATTCCTCGAAGTGCTGTGCATAGGCTCTCGGCAGGCTGAAGTTCTTCACATGCGGCGGCGAGTTCCTCCAACGATTCTCGTGGTTCCTTGGGAAGATACTTGGCCCATTTCAGAACCAGCTTCGAGAGCGGTGATTCGAGCGCGTATGTCGGAGCGCTCTGTTCCTCCACCGAGAAAGGCATGCTGGAAAGGAGATGATGAACTAATGCTCCCTGAAACTGCTCGCGCGCCGCGTCCGATTGTTTCTCCGGCTCGAGTTCTTCCAGTTTGGGTCCCATTGCTGACAGGAGCGAAAGCGCCCATGGTGAATGAACAGCGAACGTCACGTATCGAAGGAAGGATCCGCGTGTGTGTGGACTGGCAGTCAGCCAGATGTGATTCGAGACATCTAGCGCCCGACCAATCCAGTTTTCTTGATAGAAGCGCACAGATTCAAGTTCATCTGGGAGAGCGACAGCGAGCTGCTCTGCGAACCACCATGCGAAGCAGGCGATATTCGCACTATCTGTGCCGGGCAGGTGCGCCTCCAAGTGACACATGTAGTGGCGCACTAGGTCACGGCGAAGAGCGAAAGCTTCTTTCTTGTTCTCGTCTGCTTCGTCCTTGTCCGACTCGTCAAGCGCATTCAGGACTTCCTTCCACAGAACGGGTAGTTCTCGATCTGGTACAAGGTCTGGCAGCAGGACAAACACACAACACGCGTGATAATGCGGAATAGGGCCCGGCGCGTCTTTCGCCCAATCCCACACTTGTGTCCAGGCATCCTCATTCGGGTGCAGGTCCATCCATCTCTGAACGACTTCTGATAGCCCAAACTGCGGCGCAAGAGGTAGGAACCCAAGCGTCTCATGATAGGCCTGGCAAGCACCTGCAAGCGACGTGGCCTCCGAGACAAGCCCCTTGATGATCGTCGTCAGCTCATCGTGCTCGACCTCTGGATTCTTTGTGGCCATCTTCATGGATTCAAGAGACGACACGGTAGGGTTCAGAACTCGCGAGACATAGGAATTCAGACTCTCCTGCAGTGGCAAGCTGCTATTGATGCACTGGCAAACACCCTGCAAGGCGACGAGCACATCGTCATTGAGCCCGTCAAACATGGCGACCCCCGCAGGCATCCAATCACTGACATCACTCGAACGCAACGAAGCGCCGTTTGCTTCAAGGATTGCGCTTGTCCTAGGGGTGATGCGAAGCGTCTGAAGGATCTCCACTGCGGCCTCTCTGATCCCCACTGAACCAGAAAGGAGAAGCGTTGGGAGTTCCACAAAGGTGGCGCTAAGTTCTTCTTCCGTCTTATAGATGAGGAGAGGTCCTTCGCACAAAGGGATGCGTCGAGGATGCGAGGGATCTTTGAGGATTGCGACATCTATGGCTTCAGGGAATGGATCTGCTGATTCATCCATCAGATCAAGGATCTGCAGCACGCGCAGTGTGCGGGGTCCGATCTGATCGTAATGCCACAGTGCGGTGGCGCTCATTGACTTGCGAAATGCTCGCTTCGCGGCACGCATTTCCTCGGGGCTAAGAAGCTCTCTGCTATCTGTCATCGAGGATCTCCGTCACAATGCGTAAATACTCGTCATCAGAGAGAGCCAACGCTTCCTTGATCGCCTTGATTCTGTCTGCGCTTCGTCCGTCCTGATCGAGCGCCGTTGCCGCGATTAATGCCTGTGCGATCAGCTGGCGAGCTGTGAAGGCGCTTATTCTCGCTCTGTCTTGGCCTGAACTAACCCGCGGCGGCGAGGGAAGAAACTCATGAATGGCCCAGTCAGTCAGTGTCTTGGCCGAGTCGTCTGTGAATGCTTCGTCGTTCCAGACCTCAACAAGAAAGTCGACAACGGTTGTGACCCACGTTAGGTACAAGCGAGTCGCCATGGAATCCTTAAGTGCTGTTTTCTCAGGCCCTCCGAACAGCCCTGCATCGCGCATGCAATCATGGACGTACTCAGCAATTTCTTGCAGAGCTTGCCCCGGCGGGCTCAACCGGTATTGCGCTGCAAGGGTCTTCAACATAGCCGGCAATGGAAGCACAAACCGATAACGCCATTGCATGAGTTGGTGAGTGCATTCAGCTGCCTTGTCTTCATCCAGCCGACCGTTTGCCGCGAGTGCTGAGACAAGCACATCCGTTCCAAATGCAGGATGTTCTACATCGGGGCGATTGTTGAGCGCGAGGGCTTGGCACACGCGATCATCGACAATCAGAGGCACCCCCAGCTCCTGAGCGGCGAAGCACCCAAGAAGAGCTAAGTGGTCCTTCTCGTCTCGACTCTCTGCGTGCATACTGTCAGGAATTGAGCCATGGACGAACGTGAAACGCCCATCATCACGAATCTGATTCCAGAGATCGAAGTGCCATGCGAGGGTTTCCTCTTGATCTCGGATGGCTTCCAGCCGATGACGTACCTCAAGATGGGCAATTGACGTGATAGCTACCTTGTAGAACTGCACAACTGTATCGAGCAAACCCATGCCCGCCAGAGTTTCAAGCGAGGAGAGTTCCACAAGTACATGCTGGAACCGTATGAGCGCAGGATGCGCGTCATCCACCGCTGACTCCTTCGTGCACACGTTGAGCAGTCGCTTGTAGTCTGCATCAGTGATCGCGCCCGCGTTGTGAATTGGCACCAAAAGATCAATGAGGTGGTAGTGATGCTCCTTTGGCTCACCATACTCTTCTGCGAGAACCACGTCAGCATCATGCGGAGAGTCTTCTTGTTGCACTGCGATGATCCCTGTTTCGATCCCCTTGGTCAGCCTCTCCAAGTTCGTGCGTCTGCTCCTTTGATGGAAGACCATCTTTCGGCTGTCCTCAAGGACGACGGGAAGGTATCCCTCTGGAACAAGGATCTCTCCGAAGTAGCCTGCTGCCACATCCAGCAGGCCAAGACGGTGCAGTGCGAACAGGCTAGTCATATCCGCTATCACGCATGTACCTTGAGGCGGGCACTCAAACGGCCGCAATGCAGGAGGCTCTTTGCCCTTACTGCGCGGATGAAACGCATTTGTCGCATAGATGCAGAAGCGTGCCCGATTGACTGGGTCATCGGGTATCCAAGGCATAACCTGCGTGCGCGTTCTCCAACCCCAGTAGAGAGCATTGCCCAAAACAGCTTCTGCCCAAATCCACGGTGCGCGACCTCTGTTCATCTCCGTATGAATCAGCTCTGTCTGCTCATTCTCCTGCTTCGCTCTCTGCCTCAGCATTTCGAGACCTTCGCTAGCTGGAATCGCACGGAACGCATCCGCGTCTACGCCTCCGGACTTGCGGAGCACGTCCAACGCTAGGAGAGCTTCTTGTGCGGCCTCTTCATCTCCCGCTACGTACGCGGCATTCATGTAGGTCATGAGGAAACTCGGTTCCTTCCATGCCGTCTCGCGGAAGCCTCGGAGCGACGCAAGTGCGGCATCGGGATCTCCAAGGCTGAGATGAAGCTCGGCCCGACCAAGTATGGCCCGGAAGTCCGGCGTATCCTGTGCGCAGGCTTCATCGTACAGGGACAGACTCGCTTTCGGGCGATACAGCTGCGAAAGACAAATGGCGAGATTGACGGTATGAACCGAGTTTTCTGGCTCGGCATCGTGCAACGCTTGCAGATGAATGGATGTCTGCTCTAGGTCATGTAGGTGGAATGCATAGATGGATGCCAGATTCTTGTGAGCGGCAACATTGTCTGGCTGAAGGTCAAGAAGTCGCTCGTAGCACTCACGTGCGATCTCAATCTTCTGTACGTGAAACGCGAGATCAGCCGCCCCGCGTAGCAAGACTGGATCGCTCGTTTCCCTCGCAGCACTCACGAGGTACTCAACTGCCTCGCCTGGCAGATCCTTCTGTAGGAGGGCATTCGCGCGCAGTTGCAGCCAGGTGGGATCTGTTTCGTTCTGCTCCGCATCGAGCGAGCGGATCGCCATTTCCGGATCACCCTCGCGAAGGGCTCTCGCAGCTTTGAATGGCATGCGGAGTCTTGGCAGATCGCTGACTAATGCTGTCATGATGCGTTCGCACTCAGCAAGCAGATCTCCATCGAACTCCTGCCAGATCTGCTGAAGGACCAGGAAAAGGTCCTCCCTCTTCTTGTCGGTGTCTGCGAGAGGTACAAGCAATTCCGCATGCTCGAAGGCATCGCCATAATGGCCCATATGCGCAGACTGAATTGCGAGTGCCAGGATACAAGCATCGAAGTCATTGGGATGTTCCAGTCGAAGTCGTTCCGGAAGATCTGAAGGAGGTTCAACAATCCCAGACACGACGCTTCTCGCAACCTCCAGAGGAACAGGCCTATAGCCATTCATGAGGAGAGCAAGACGCGCTGCATCCTCGCGGTGCCCGGCAAGCTGAGCGGCTTGCCAATCCAGCCTAACGGCTGCCAGGTCTAGCTCCGACTCTATCCTCTCCTTGATAGGAGGGAGCATAGGCTCAAGCGTCTTGAGAACGGTTTCGAGCCCGACCAGCTCCTCCGCTGACATATCGTGTGGATGGAGAACTGTGCCCTCTTCGCGACCTGCCAATGCTCGCGCAAGCAGTGCGTCAGCCAGACGAACCACGCACTGATGGTACTTGTCAAGGTCTCCCTGTCCTCGGACCCATTCAACCAGCTTCTCAGCGTCGGCATGACGACCTCCGAATGCGTAGGCGGAAACAGCCACATCGGCCCAGTGCAGTTCCCTGGGAATGTTCTCAAACGAAGTCATGGCACTGTCGAAGTCACGATTGAGGATGTGAAGAGCTACGCGAAGACGAATAGCGTGTCGGTCAGTGTGCCCACTCAGCAGGGCAAGTCCTGAAGCCGGGCCGCTCTCAAGGGCCTTCATGGCTCCCTTCAATGCGCGCACCTCGTCTGTGCATTCACCATCGGGAATTGATTTGCTAATCAAGTCAGCTCTGTCGAGAAGCATGGTGGCCTTCTCTACATGGAGCTTCGTGTCTGAATCACATCTTTCGGCTCGGATAACATGAACGCGAGCAAGGAGGACAAGAAGTTGAGGGAGTGACGATTCCTCAAATTCCTCGTCGTTTTTCATAGATGACTCAATCTGTTCCACGATATCGAGGGCTCGATCGTAGTTCCAGATTGCCAACTCAGCCCGGATCTCCTCTGCCATCGCGGGTATGTCAGAAGGGAGTGCATGCTCACGCTTAGTTTCGATCGCAGAGGTAACAGCACTGACTTCGCTTGTAGGGAATACTTGGCTGCAATTTCCCGACAATCCTCTGGCAGGAATGACTGACGAAGTCGTCCACACGATTGGCATGGGAGTGCCGCCAGGGCCGTTCCCGATCCTCTCTCGAAGGAGCCCTTTGGCCTCAATCTGAGGACTGATAGCGTGTAGACAAATCATAGTGCCATCTACCGAGTTCACGAATTCGATACCACGTTCCTCGACGACCCCTTCAAGTTCGTACAGCATTCTCAGCCGCGTAATCATGTACTTGTACGGCTGCGCAAGAAGCGTCTCAATTCGGGTTTCGATCTCATCGTAGTCTGAGATGGCATCGGCGAAGCGTACGCGATGCTCTTCGTTCTCAGTCTCCAGGAATCTACAAAGCTCAGCAACGAACAGCTTGTCGGGAAAACGAATGGCTACCTCAGCGGGAGTTGTGCGTGTGGGCCGGTGCACTAAGGCAAGCACTCGATGTACATTGGAGGAAAAGAACAGCTCAGCGTCACTTCGATTGATCTTTACGTTGCTGGAGTTCTGAGTTGTCGAGCGAACTGTCACCTGGAGAAGTCTGCCCGGCATTTCCACCGATGTTTTGCTCAACCTCTTCCCAGGTATTTGACAGTCAAAGTCAGTCCCAACGTCGCGAGTATGCCCGGTCGGCGTCGGCCAGTGCATCATATTGACAGCCCACTGCCCGAAGGCAGTTTCACCCCCATCTCCTGCTCGTTGGTTGTCGCTGTACTTCTTCGACACTCGTCTCTCACATCCGTTTTGTGTCTGTTCGACCACTAATCATCTTAGTGCTCTCTTGTAGCCGGCGAGCGCTCATCGGCAACAATCGCCCCGAAGAGGGTCATCGGTGCTCTGCCCGGTAAGTCATTGCCGTTGTGATCTTGTCCTGATTTTCTCGATCGCTCTGTCGATTTCTGCCCTATTCATGTCACTCTCGTAGTCTTTGCCTCTTGCAGCTTCGAGATATCTTCTGTGGCGGTCATCGCCGAGCTCGGCAATGATCCCTATCGCCGCGTATCGTCTGGCGTAACTCTCGGGATTACCACCAGGTGTTGCCAATGATTCAATGGCCGAGTTGAGATAGATACCAGAGACGCTATCAGCTACATGTTGCGCTTCTTGATGAATCCGATCGCTCTCTGCTTTCACGTGATCACTCACGGCCTGTAACTCTCGCAGAGTGTCACTGCCTTCGGCTCGAAGTCTCGCAGCGCTGGTTCGGGTTCTTGCCGCCAATCGCCGAGTCTTCTCCAGGGATTTTTCGGCGGCAGCAACTGCAGCGAAGATCTCGGATCTCCCTTGGTGAGCTTGGAATGTAAGCAAAGCGGCAACGGCACCCAGGAGAGTAGCGACGACCGCAGCGGCTCCAACGATCCATGTAAGGATCGGCAATGCCTTTGTTGCATCTTCAAGAGCCTTGCGGAAGCGGCCTTCCGGCTCTTGATTCAGCAGCTCCTGTACCTTTGACTCTACGAGACCATTGAGAGCTTCTTGCTGCTCTGCTGACAAAGCTACTTCGCTCGCTTGCTCTTCGACGGTCGGCAAGTCGACCTGTGCGGTGAGCGTCCAAGAACATGCCAGATAAAGCAAGACAGCAAAACCTATCGTTGCTCTCCTATTCATTCCGCCTCCCAATCACGCGCTCAATTGCCTCAACGATCTTGTCAGAAGAAGCGGGCTTGGAGAGGAATTCGACACCTTTCTCATTCTGAAAATACTCCATAACTTGACGGCCCCGCAGAACGCTGTGGACGACGACTGGAAGGTGGTATGTCTTCTTGACGTATCCATAAAGAAGAATTCCTGTTTCCTCCCGGGCATCGCACTCGAAGCCGCGAGCATTCAGTTCTGTGGCCAGTGTTCCGTTTGGCATATGCAGGTCAAGCAGGATCACATCAATCTCGTCGTGATGTTCATCCAGGAAGGTTGGAACATCACTCGGATTATCTAGTACTGTTGCCTCGTACCCAAGCAGGTTTAACACGTCAATCAAGGGCTCCACTCTCCTCTTCTCATCGTCACACACAAGAATCACTCCTGACCTCCCTGAAACCCAATTACGAATTCTGTCGGATCCGCGTTCGAAGCAAGCCGGATCTGCCACCCATGAGACTCTACGATTCTCCGTACGATGAAAAGGCCAAGACCAGCTCCGGTTACCTTTATTGCCTCTGCATTAGGCGCACTTACTCCTCTGTCGAAGATGGTTTCCTCCCACCCGGAGGGAACTCCAATTCCCCAGTTCTGAACTCGAAGGACCGGGCCGTAGTCATCCCTGTCGGTGATCACATTGATGGTTGAGCCATGGTGAGCGTACTTGATCGCGTTCAGCAAAAGGTTGTGGACTACCTGCTTGGCGTACTGCCGGTCAAAGCCCATATCTGGCAAGCTAATCCGCGGAATGAGATCAAGCCGGATTCCGCGCGCGCGGGCTTTCCGAATCAGCATATGAAGCACGGGGTGAATGACATCTCGGACAAGATTACCATGTTCAAGGTGAAGATCCGGTTCGGCAGAGGCGAGGAGGTTGGCTCCCTCAATTGTGAACGTGAGCCCCTCCATCTCACCAAGAATATCAGATATGCAGTGCTCAATGTGCTCGTTAAGCATCCCCTTATGCTTCAACAGGCTTCGGAAGTACTCCATTCGATGAATTACTGGCTCAATCGGGGAAAGGAGTTGGTGATGCAGTACGCTTAGCCAGTTATTCAGGGCGGTGCGCCGCTCGTTAGCCACCTCTGTGGCCGAATCGAGCTGCTGAAGTGCTCGAACGAGCTCCTCATCCAATCGGAATCGCGCGATCTGCCCTGACAATACTCTTGAGATTCTCTCTAGAACTCCCTTATCAGTATCTCCAAAGAACCACAAGTATGGACGATCGTGATCACCCTTCAGGCGACCGACAAGCTGTAAAATCCCAAGTAGTCGTGTGGGCTCTTTCCATGTATCGATCAAGGGAATGGTAATCGCTGAGTCCTTCGCTCTCGATCGACTATCGGCACCACTAAGCAGAGTGCATAACCTGGCTCCCTTTGGGAAATGGCCGATGTATGTATCTTGATCCGATTGCGCCTGGGCTACAGCATCCTCAGCTAGACTGCCCCAGCCACCCTCTACCTGTGCACTCGTTTCGCCAGTAGGGATTGTCGCGATCGTCTGAAGGTCACCGATCTCATCGAATAGCAGGATCCGTCCCCGTTCTGCTGGGATGAGATTGAGCGTCGTGTCTAGAGCCTTGTGAAGATCCTGTTGCAGACTGTTAGTGCACTCTATGGCGGCGATTTCCTCAAGGGTAGAGGACACTCTCGCGTCTCTAGCTCTGAATCCTTGGCTTAGCAGTGATCTGACTGCAGCAATGATCGCGCGAATGCTTGACTCTCCCCACAATGCTGTGGACCCACGTTCGAGGAATAACAAGATTACATTGAAAAATCGATCGGTAGCGAGCCCGAACTGTCGATTTTCAATCTGGACTGCAAGGACGGGAGTTATGCCATTCTCTTCTTGTGCATGTGCACCGATCTGCCACTCCTCCTCGCCGGTGAGAAGCGTGTCAAGCAATGGATTATCCTCGAGAAGGAAGGTGTAGGGTGTCTTCCTTGCGCTGATCCCACTTGAAGCTTCAAGCAAGAAGCACCGCTCACGTTTCTCGTAGGACAGCATCAGAATGCGCTCTATACCGAGAGCGCCGTGGATGTTGTCAAGGATGGCGGAGTAGAAGTTGTCTGAGCCGTCCTTCGCGCCAGAAGATCTCGTTTCCAACTGTATACGCAGCTGCTCAGCTTCCTGCTTTTGCGCTATCTCGATGAGCAGCCGAACCACGTCGGCGTTCTTGTGAACATCCAGGCCAGATCTCCAATACTTGCCCTTCTTCGGTCTCGTCGCTGCGAAGAACCACTCGCCGGGCTTCGCGCCAGGGATCGGAATGACCATCGCTTCCTGAGCGCCAACCTGTTCACAGAACGCCGCAAGCGGGCTTCCATTTGCCGGGCGGCAGCGTTGGAGTTGATCAATAGGGCCAAGCCCATTCTCACTCCCTAGAAGCGCAACGAGCGCTTCCTTCGCCCGCGCATCATCGAACTCAGCGGTGGCTCTGATAAATGGAGGAAGACCATCGCAAGGCTTGTCATGCACGAAATAGAGGGCGGAAGCATCAATATGCTCCGCGACAGTCGACAGGATATGGTCCAAAACAAGCATACTCTCCAAATCGAAATCCAGAAGCCTGCTGCGCAGTGCTTGGTTCATGCCCGCCATTTTCAGCCCTTGACCCTCATTTGATTGACCTGCAATTAGTCCTGCTAGCGCGTCATTATACCACGCACAGCACCGGTGAATATCTGTTCTGACAGGTCGCCGGACAGCGAGGGGCGCAATACTCAATTCGAGCTTCAGGTTCGGGGTCGGGTCTTGTATTTCAACATTCTGAGGTCGGGGTCAAGTCTGACATCTGACCATCCCAGCTTCAGTGCTTTCTCTCTGGCGATGTTTCGTCAACCACTGCGGACAGGCGTTGCAGTTCGCCGATCAGCGATTCGAGCTCTTCACGTCCAAATGCTGTCACGATCCGTTGGGAGAATGCGGTCTGTTCGGGAGCGATTCTTTTGACGGCGTCACGTCCTGCTTGGGTCGCTGCCAGCAATGGCGCACGTCTATGTGCTGGGTTGTCTGAGCTTGCCAACAAGCCTTCGCCCAAGAGATGAAATCCAGGGACACATACCCTATCTCGACTAATTGAGAAAGGAAGCTCACTCGTCGCTAGCGAGAACGCTTGGCGGAGAATGAGATCGAGCCATCGATCGTTACCTCTAGCTTGGAAGATGCCTTAACCATCCGTTCCACGTCACTTGCGGCTGGGGTCGGGTCTTGCAATGCAACACTCTATTCTTCGGGTTCAGGGTCTACCATTGCATCTCAACATCGCGGGCCTAGTGCGTATTCTCTGGCGATGTGTTGTCAATCGCTTCAGACAGGCGTTGGATGCGGGGCCAGGTCTTCTTTCTTGGTGTTTTCGCGTGTAATCGAGGAGACACATACCCCCTAATTTGCAGGGATCACCGTCTTGTGCTATTTCGCCGGCTTGATAAGCTCAACCACCGTTAGCGAGAACGTCTTGCCGAGAATGAGATCGAACCGTCGATTGTTACCTCAAGCTTTGGAGATGTCTCGACAGATCTTTCAATACCAACAACGCCGCTCGATCCTCCAGCGGATTTCCTCCAATACTCTTGTACAAAGGTAAGTTTCACACCCGGGGCCCAATAGAGATTCAATGCCACGTTTGCGCTTGCCATCAAGGGGATCGCCACTGTTGTTGAGAGCGAGAGCTTCACCCACGTTTCGGCAACCATTTCAATGCCATAGCTCGGGCTATCGAGCACTTGCCAATTGGGCGTGAGTGATGAACCGAACTCGAAGCAGGGATGAATGAAGAAGTCTGACAGAGTAGACGGCGCAAGGAATCCTGCTCCAAGCGGAATTTGGAATCCCACTCCAATTGTGTTGTTGCCGCCAAAGCCGTGACCGAATGTTGGACAAATCTGAAGAGCGGAGAAGTCAACAACTCCTCGCCACATGACAACGTCGTCGTCAGCAAGTGAGGAAGATATTTCAGCCCCAAATCCAACAGCCATGCCTTCCGAGGTGAGCTCGTCAATCATCTCCGATATCGGCGTTAACGCTACTTCGACGCCCTGGAGAACGGATCGAGCTGCCGTGTTCGCCCATGCTTTCGATGTCTGCTCGACAACGAATGAAGCAATTGTACTCTCCGCATTGCCAGCTTTGTCGATTGCCGTTGCCATAACGTCGAGAACACTGCCATTATCGCAGGCGCTTGTATTGAGATACTGTCCATCCTCAATGAACGCTGGCTGATTCACGTAGTACCAGATTTCAACTCCAGACTCTTCACTCTTGCCACCAAGCCAAATTCGCTCAGAGGGAAGGATTTCTATCGGAGCGCCTTCCGAAAGGTCCCAGTGCAACTCTGGCGGGGTGGAATCGACCAATACATTGATCGATTCCGAAGTGCACAGTTCGTTGCAGTCGCAGGCGTTGAGGG
>Ga0180007_10005096_pt1 | contig 13537 bp, 10 predicted proteins | sample MM_PC_MetaG_FD_121122 | JGI IMG/M metagenome (GOLD analysis project Ga0180007, IMG submission 121122) | Groundwater microbial communities from the Aspo Hard Rock Laboratory (HRL) deep subsurface site, Sweden - MM_PC_MetaG | ecosystem: Environmental > Aquatic > Deep subsurface > Groundwater... | reverse complement strand
GCATCTTCAACGAGGAAAAAGGCCGCTCCACGGGGCCGGCTCCCCTCATCAAGCAGAAGGCCTTCAAGACGATGATCGTCTCCCATATCGGAACCAACCCGGAGACCCAGCGCCAGATGAACTCCGGCGAGTCCGAGGTCCTGCTCGTGCCGCAGGGAACGCTCGCGGAGCGGGTCCGCGCGGCGGGCAACGGCCTCGGCGGCGTCCTTACGCCTACGGGCGTCGGGACCGAGGTGGAGCAGGGTAAGCAGAAGATACGCCTAAACGGGAAGGATTTCCTCCTCGAGGAGGCCCTGCCCGGCAACGTGGCCCTCATCAAGGCTAAGAAGGCCGACGAGGCCGGCAACCTCGTCTACGCCAAGACGGCCCGTAACTTCAACCCGCTGATGGCCTCGGCCTGTACCGTGGTCATAGCCGAGGTCGAGGAACTCGTGGCGATCGGCTCCATCGACCCGGACCAGGTGCATACGCCGAGCATCTTCGTCGACTACATCGTAATGGCCGAGTAAGGGAGGGGCGCAATGATAGAATACGTCGAGAACAAGGAAATAATAGCCCGCAGGATAGCCCGCTTCTTCCGTTCCGGGGACGTGGTCAACCTCGGCATAGGGCTTCCGACGATGGTCGGCAATTTCGTGCCGCCCGAGGTCACGGTCATCCTGCAGTCGGAGAACGGCATGATGGGGCTCGGCCCGGCTCCCGAGAAGGGCAAGGGCGACAAGGACCTGACGAACGCCGGGGGCATGCCCGTTACGGTGCTGCCGGGCGGCTGCTTCTTCGACTCGGCCGAGAGCTTCGGCATTATCCGCGGCGGCCACGTCGACTTCACCGTGCTCGGCGTCCTGGAGGTAGACCAGGAAGGCAACCTGGCCAACTATAAGATCCCGGGCAAGATGGTGCCCGGGATGGGCGGCGCCATGGACCTCGTCGCCGGATCGAAGAAGGTGATAGCCGCTACCACCCATCTCGAGAAGTCGGGCGCGTCGAAGCTCAAGAGGCTATGCACACTGCCTCTGACGGCCGCCCACGAGGTCGACATAGTCGTGACCGACGTCGGCTATTTCTCCGTATCGGGCGGGAAATTCCGCCTCGAGGAATGCTTCGCCCCGTATACGCCGGAATGGATACTCGCGAGCACCGACGCCGATATAGCCGTAGCGGACGATTGCGGGATATTCGAGTGAGGCCCCGAGGCCTTAGGCCTCTATAGCACCCGGGCTAATTTTACTATTGACGGATCGTCGATATGCATAGGACTATGATGTAGCCTTGATAGCCGGACTTTTAGTCCGGCTATCAGCGTATTATTAATGAGGGGTGATTCACTATATTTTTTTAGGGGGGATTCTATGAAAGACGTCTTTATCGTTGGGGCCGCGCGAACGGCTATCGGTAGTTTTAACGGGGCCCTGGCGGGCGTGAGCCCCGTCGAGCTAGGAAGGATTGCCGCGACTGCCGCCATGGAGCGCGCCGGCGCGGCGCCGGCCGATATCGACGAGGCCGTGCTCGGCTGCGTGCTCCAGGCCGGCCTCGGCCAGAACGTAGCGCGGCAGGTCGTCGTGAAGGCGGGCCTGCCCCTGGAGCGTACGGCCCTGACCATCAACATGGTCTGCGGCTCAGGGCTCCGCGCCGTCGCAGCCGGGGCCCAGGCCGTCAAGGCCGGCGACGCCTCGGTCGTGCTCGCGGGCGGAACCGAGAACATGAGCCAGGCTCCCTATCTCCTTAGGCAGGCGCGTAACGGCTATAGGATGGGCAACGGGGAGATCATCGATTCCATGGTCTACGAGGGCCTGACCGACGCGTTCGGCGGCTACCACATGGGCATCACCGCCGAGAACCTGGCCGCGAAGTACTCGCTCTCACGTCGCGAGCAGGACGAGTTCGCCGCGGGGAGCCAGAACAGGGCCGAGGCCGCGATGAAGGCGGGCAGGTTCGCCGACGAGATCGTTCCAGTCGTCCTGCCCCAGAAGAAGGGCGACCCCGTCGTCGTCGATACCGACGAGTTCCCCCGCGCGGGCGTTACCGCCGACGCCCTCGGGAAGCTGCGCCCGGCTTTCAAGCCCGACGGCACCGTAACCGCGGGCAACGCCTCCGGCATCAACGACGGCGCCGCGGCGCTCATAGTCGCCGGCGAGGACGCCGTCAAGGCGAAGGGCTACACGCCGCTCGCGCGCGTCGTCTCGTACGGCTGGCACGGCTGCGACCCGGCGATCATGGGCATAGGCCCCGTGGAGGCCGTTCGCCTGGCGCTCAGGAGGGCGGGCTGGAGCCTGGAGGAGGTCGAGCTCATCGAGGCCAACGAGGCCTTCGCATCCCAGGCGCTGTCGGTGGCCAAGGAGCTCCGCTTCGACATGGCCCGCGTCAACGTCAACGGAGGAGCCATTGCGCTCGGCCACCCCATCGGCGCGTCGGGCGCCCGCATACTCGTCACCCTGCTCCACGAGATGAAGCGGCGCGGCGCCAAGAAAGGCCTGGCCACCCTCTGCATAGGCGGCGGCATGGGCGTAGCGATGTGCGTCGAGCGTTGATTGGAAAAAAGATTAGCCCCAGGCAATTCGAACGCAGGGACACGGAGACGATGAGGTAAAGTACGCGGGAGGGGAGCGGTTCATGGCTGATCCGCTCCCCTCCCTTAACTTTCCGGCGCTATTAGACTTTCCTAATTCCCATCATCTCCGCGTCTCTGCGCCGATAATCAAGATACGTTCACTCCCGTATCAGGCCTTCGACCAGAGTTTAATGAGCTCCAGGGTGGTGTCTACGGCTAGCACCATCTCGGCGGCGCTGGCCCACTCGTGGCGGCCGTGGAAATTGTGCATGCCGGCGAAGATGTTGGGGGTAGGCACGCCCATCTCCGTTAGCCGGGCGCCGTCGGTGCCGCCGCGTATGGGCTTGGAGTACGGCTCCGCCCCGGCCTTGCGGGCCGCCTCGTAGAGCAGCTCGAGGACCTTCGGGCTGGCGTCCAGCTTCTTCTTCATATTGAGATACTGCTTGCGCATATCGACGGATACCTTGCCGCCGGGGAACTGGGCCTCGACCGCGGCGGCGAGCGCCCGTATAGTCTCCTGCCTGCGGGCCATGCCCTCGTCGGTGAAGTCGCGGAGCAGCACGTCGACGTTGGCCGTCTCCACGCCGCCGTGTATCTCGTGCGCGTAGTAGTAGCCGAACCAGCCGTCGGTGGCCTCGGGGCTCTCGCTGCGCGGCAGCATCGCGACGAGGCTGGCGGCCATCGAGACGGCGTTGGCCATGACGCCGCGGGCGTAGCCGGGGTGGGCCGACTTGCCGGCGAACGACAGCTTGGCCTCGTAGGCGGTGAAGCACTCGGACTCTATCTCCCCGCCGCGCCCGCCGTCGAAGGTGTAGCACGCGTCCATCCTCACCTTGTCAGCGGGGAAGCCGTCCATGCCCTTGCCCGTCTCCTCGTCGGGCGAGAAGATGACGACCAGGGGCCCGTGGGCCAGGGCCGGGTCCTTGAGCGCCGCGGCGACGGCGGTCATCACGATCGCTATCCCGCTCTTGTCGTCGGCGCCGAGGAGGGTCGTGCCGTCGGTGACGACGAGCGTATCGCCCACGTACTCCTTGAGCTCGAGGAACTCGGCGGGGTCGAGGGTCCAGCCCGCGGACAGGGGGAGGGCCTTGCCGTCGTAGTCACGTATCACGCGCGGCTTGACGTCGGCTCCAGAGACCTCGCTCGAGGTGTCGAGGTGGGCCATGAGCCCTATCGTCGGCCTCTTCTCGCAGCCCTTGGTCGCGGGTACGCGGGCGACGACGAAGCAGTGCTCGTCTATCGAGACGTCCGAGACGCCCAGTCCCTTGAGCTCTGCCTCGAGCAGCCTCGCGAGGTTCCATTGGGAGGGGGTCGACGGTATGACGTCTGCATGGCGGTCGCTCGTGGTCTCTATCTTGGCGTAACGCACGAGCCTGTCGATCGTCTCGGCCGTATGCGGCCTTGCTAGTATGGCGGCGTAATCTTTCATAGCGAAGCAGTATGCCCCCGCTTCCGCGTATTATCAAGCGATCGCGTCGTTTCTCCCTATAGGGAAGAATCGGGCGGCGAGAGGAGCCTGTCGGCCAGGCCCTGGTTCCGGAACGCGGTCGCTATCTGGGTAAGCGCCTCCAGGTGCGCCTCGGGGCCGGAATCCACCGGCGACACGAGGGCCACGGCTATCCTCACGGGGGACGACAGGGCGACGAGCGGCCAGCCCGAGGGCCTGGCGCCTATAGCCAGCGTCGGCTCGACGAGTCCGGAAGCCCTGGCGTGGAGCAGGAGCACGCCCGCGGCCAGCTCTATCGGCTCCGTTCGCGCGATGCCGGAGAACTCCGAGGCCAGCCGTCCGGCCGCGCCTCTGTCGCCCGGGAAGACCGAGTCGGTCAGGCGCCTGATGGCGTCGACGAGGGCCGCCTCGCGCATGCCGGTCTGTATCCTGCCCGACGAGAAGGCCGCGGCGACTATAGGGGGCCAGCGTCGTTCGTCCGGGCCCGTCGCCGAGGCCAGGTCGTCGCCAGGCGCGTCGGGACGGACCGCCCGGGGCAGGAACCACACGGCGAGGGCGGACCCGGGGTAGGCGGATTCCAGGACTACGGGCAGGCGCTCGTGACCGGGGTTCCACGCCTCCGCGCCCGGCCGCGAGGAGAAAACCACGAAGGCGGTGTCCTGGGACGAGCGCTCGTCGACTATCGCCGCGGCGTCCCTCCACGAGTCGACGGCGACGGTAGCCCGCTCGTCCAGGAGGCCGGCCGATGCGTCGACCAGGGCCGACGCCGGGGCCCCTATCATCACGCCCCTCATCGACGACCCGGGGCGTCCCCAGGCCCGGCTCGTCGCCTCGAGCGCCTGGGCGAATCCCGGGACGGTCTCCGCCCCGGCCACCGTCATGGCTACGAGCCGCTGGGCCGACGAGATGGGGCGCGACCCGCCGAGGGCTATCACCGAGCCGGAGAACGCGTCGAGCAGCCCTTCGAGGGTCCGCTTCCTATTAGCGGCGACGGGGCCCTGCCCGGCGACGACGGGGCGGAAGCCGGCTTGCATCTCGAGTATGACCGCGTCGGCGCGCCTCTCGAGGGCCGCCCTCGCCAGCCCGTCCGGGACGCTCGACGAGACGACTACCGACGGTAGTACCGGTATCTCCGCCGAGGCGCCCGCCGCCACGCATCGTATTAGCGCGTCCTCCGCCTCGCCCGGGCTAGGCGAGGTGCCGTCCGTCGGGGACACGCACGCGGCCCTGATCGAGGAGCCCCTCTCGCCGATAGCCTGGGCGAACGACAGCGCCTCGAGCGTCGGGCCGCTGGCCGGTACGCCGACGATCGCCTTGACCGGCGAGCGCACGGTCGGGACGAGGGCCGCCATCGCGCGGCCTCTCGATAGCGGGACGGCTACCAGGTACGCCAAGGCCATGCCGGCCGTAGCCCCGCCGCTCGCGAGGCCGGCCCGCTCGGCGGCGATCAGCGCCGCGAAGGCCGCGGCCCCGACGGGGAGGAAGGAGCTCCCGGAACCTGATAGCGCCGCTCTTACGGCCGACGACGCGAGAAAGGCGACGCAGACCGCGAGCGCCGAGGGCCATTCGCCCGCGGCGACGCCCTGCCACGCCCCGAGCCCCGCCACGAAGGCGAGGGCGTAGCCGGCCTCCTTGGAGGCCGCCCTGCGCATCGATCCCGCGGAGACGCGCGCAGGCGTAGCGAAGGCTTTCCCGTCGGCGCTGCGGCGCTGGAAGAGGAGCGAGTAGCCGGCGACGAGGCCGGCGGCCGGCCATGGGAGGCCCGCCGTCCGCAGGGCCCATAGGAGCGCCACGGAGAGAGCCGGCGATAGGAGCGGGAACGGCAGCCCCGGCCCGTGCCGGCCGCGCTCGAGCCGGGAGGCGGCGGCCATGGCGACGCCCAGGCCTAGGGCGACTAGCGCGGCCGATGCCCGCCACGGGGTGGAGGCTAGCGTCATGGCCGCTATCGCGGCGATCGTACCCGGTCCGCCCGGTCCGCCCGCTCCGCCCGGTCCGCCCGAGAGCCAGAGGGCCGCCGCGAAATAGCCGGCCGCCCGCGCGACGGATAGGAGGCCGGCGCCTCCAGGCGAACCAGGCCCCATGGCGAGCGCGGCCGAGAGGGCCGCCGCCGCCAGGCCCGGCGAGGCGAGCGCGGCCGCTCGGCGCCATCGCGGCGAGACGGGCACGGAACCCGCCCTCGAGCCGGTCGACACGCTTCTGGCGCCTAGCCCCAGGGCCATGGTCCCGGCGACGGAGGCCGCGTCGGCGAGCGCGGGGTAGGCCCCGCCGAGGAGGAGGGCTCCGGGCCGGAGCCCTGCCCATAGCGCCGCGCTCGCCGCCCCCAAGGCCGCGAGCGCGGCGGCGGAGCACGACGGAAGCCGACGCTCTAGCGCCGAGGCGAGCCCCCGGGCGACTAGATAGGCGAGGAAAGGTACGAGGAGCGGCAGGTATTCCAGTTCCGCTATCATGGCCGTGCTATAAGGCTAGGCCAAGGACGAGCTTAGCGCAAGCCCCGATACGCCTACGCGCGCGCCGGCGGCTGGAACGATCCTAGCATGGCCACTTCCGGCTCGAGTTCTACGCCGAAGGCCGCTCTCGCGGCGGCGCGCGCCTCGTCGATAAGGGCGACCATGTCCGAGGCCCTCGCCTCGCCCGCGTTCACGAAGATGTTGGCATGCTTCGGATTGACCATGGCGTCGCCGATGCGCCTCCCCTTGAACCCGAGCTCGTCCAGGATGCGGCCGACGGGCCTGCCGTGGCTCCTGTCGTTCTTGAAGAGGCTGCCGGCGCTCGGGTAGTCGAAGTGCCCCTTGGCGGCCCGGTCCGCCTCGAGCTCCGCCATCCTGGCGGCGAGGCTGGCCGGGTCCCCGGGCGAGAGCCCGAAGGCCGCCCCGACGACGACCGCGCCGGCGAGGGCGCCGTCCGGCATGAACGGCGTCCTCTTGTAGGCCCAGGCCGATCGGTCGACGGCGACGCTCGCGGGGCGGAACGTACCCGGCTCGAGGTAATCGACGCGGACGAGGGCGTCGGCGAATTCCCGCTCGTAGCAGCGGGCGTTCATGTAGGCGGCCCCGCCTACGGAGCCCGGCAAGCCGGCCGCGAACTCTAGCCCGGCCAGGCCCGCTTCCATGGCCATGCGGACGAGGACGACCACGGGCAGGCCGGCCTCCGCGAACAGCCTCCCGTCGCCGTCGGGCCGGGCCCCGCGCAGGAGCTCGGTAGACGCGACGACGCCCCGCACGCCCGCGTCGGCGACGAGGAGGTTGGCGCCGCCGCCGACGACGGCTACGGGGACGCCCTCGTCGCGAGCGGCCTTCAAGAGCGCGGCGAGCGCTTCCGGCGTCCTCGGCCTCGCGAAGACGTCGGCGGGGCCGCCTATGCGGAACGTCGTATGAGGCGCCATCGGCTCGTCGTAGGCTATATCCGCGTCGATATTGCATTTCTCTATGAATTTCCGTAGTGTAGTCATGCTGATGGCATGGTACCCCACCATGCGCAACGTGTTAAGATGAGTATGGCTCGGAATACAGGGCTCGCACCGAGCCACGGAGAAGATGAGGTGGGAATTGTATGGAATCGAAGACGAAGCGTGCGCTCAATCATGCTTCTGCCATCTCTAATACTATCCTATCCTTTTTCTTCTCGTCTTCTCCGTGTCTCTGTGCCTGAACTCCCCGATATCCATTAGTGTATATTTAGAAAGGAGGACCGCATGGGTTTACGACTCTACAACACGCTCGGACGTTCCATACAGGCGTTCGAACCGATACAGCCGGGAAAAGTAGGTTTCTACGGATGCGGCCCGACCGTCTATAACTTCGCCCACATAGGCAATCTTCGCGCCTACGTCTTCGACGACGTGGTCGCCCGGTCGTTGCGCTACCTCGGCTACGAGGTCAAGCACGTGATGAACATCACTGACGTGGGCCATCTCTCGGGAGACGACGACTCGGGAGAGGATAAGATGGTCAAGAGCGCCCAGGAACGGCATAAGTCGGTCCTCGAGGTGGCCCAGTACTATACCGACGCCTTCTTCGGCGATACGGACAGGCTTAACATCGTCCGCCCCGACGTCGTCTGCAAGGCCACCGAGCATATCGGCGACATGATCGAGCTCATAAGGCGCATCGAGGCCAACGGCTTCACCTACTCGGCCGGCGGCAACCTCTACTTCGACGTATCCAAGTTCCCCGGCTACGGCGAGCTCGCCATGCTCAAGCTAGACGAGCTCCAGTCGGGGGCCCGTATAGAGGTCGACGGCAATAAGCGCAATCCTCAGGACTTCGTGCTATGGTTCACCAAGAGCAAGTTCGAGGACCAGGCCCTGCAGTGGGACAGTCCCTGGGGCCGCGGCTATCCGGGCTGGCACGTCGAGTGCTCCGCGATGAGTATGAAGTACCTGGGCGAGAGCTTCGACATCCATGCCGGCGGCATAGACCATATCCCGGTGCACCATACCAACGAGATCGCCCAGAGCGAGGCCGCGACCGGGAGCAAGTGGGTCAACTATTGGATCCATAACGAATTCCTCGTCATGGGCGCGGCCAAGATGAGCAAGTCCAAGGGCGGCTTCCTGACGCTCAAGGTCCTCGTCGACGCGGGCTTCGATCCGCTCGACTATAGGTTCTTCCTCCTGGGCGGGCACTACCGGTCCCAGCTCCAGTTCTCGTACGAGGCGCTCGGCTCGGCCAAGGCGTCGCGCAAGGCCCTCGTCGACAGGGTGCTGGCGCTCCGGGAGAAGGTGCCCGCGGGAGGGGCCGGCCCGACCGCGGCCGACGCCCTCTGCCCGGCGGCCAGGGCCAGGCTCGACGCGTTCCGGCTCGCCGTCGAGGACGACCTCTCGACCCCGCGCGCCCTGGCGGAGCTATGGGGCGTGCTCAGGGATCAGGGCGTACCCGCCGCGGACGCCCTCGGCGCGGCCTTCGACATGGACCGCGTGCTGGGGCTCGGGCTGGCCGGCCTCGCGCGCGATGAGGCCGCGCCCGTCGACGCCGCCCTGGCGGCCGAGGTGGAGGCCTTGATAGCCGAGCGGATAGAGGCGAAGAAGGCCAGGGACTTCGCCAAGGCCGACGCCATCCGCGACGGTCTCAAGGCCCGCGGCGTAATCCTCGAGGACGGCCAGGGCGGCACGGCCTGGAAGCTCGCGCCGGCCCCCGCCGGCCCGGCTCCGTCGGTGTAACGGGACGGGGACGAGATTTGTTTACAGATAAGGGCGTCGTGACGGACGCCGACTTCAAGGCCTTGTACGACGAGACCTTCATGATGCTCTACAGGGTCGCCAGGAGGATAACCAATTCCGACGAGGCGGCCGAGGACGTCGTGCACGACTCGTACATCAAGGCCGTGGAGCGCTGGGCCATATTCCCGACCAAGGACGACGCCAAGTACTGGCTCATCCGGGTCGTGAAGAACAACGCCCTCAATTGGATCAAGCGCAAGGGACGGGAGCAGAAAGTCTATCAGCGGTACTACAAGGAGATGGACGCCGTCTCCGACTCCCCGGAGACCGAGGCGCTGAAGAACGAGGCGAGCGACGGCATGCGATCGTACCTGTGGCGGCTGCCCGAGAAATTCCGCATGGTGCTCGTGCTCAAGGAATACGGACTCCTAAATTATAAAGAGATAGGGAAGGTGCTCGGCATAGCCGAAGGCAATGTCAAGGTTAGGGTGTTCCGGGCCCGAGAGGCTCTTGCCGCCATGATGCGGGAGGATGGTAACGATGTGTCCCGACCGTGAGCTATTATCCGCCTGGGCCGACGGGGAAGTGCCGTCGCCGTGGCGCGAGACCATTGATCGGCACGTAGCGGCCTGCGAAAGCTGCGCCCGGGCCGCGGCGTCGATAGGCGCCGCGCGGGAGCTATGCGCGAGGGACGCCTCCGTTATCGACGCCTCCGCGGCCGCCGCCAAGGCGCGCGTCGAGGAGCGCCTCGGGTTCGCCCTGGCCAGGGCCTCGACCCGCCCCCGGCCGTTCCTCTCCAGGCGCTTCGCCGTGCCGCTCCCGGCGGCCGCCGCGGCCGCCCTCGCCATCGCCGCGCTCGGCCTCGCGCTGGCGGACTCCGGCAGGCGCAACGCCGAGCTCCGCATGGCCATGCGAAGGGCCTACGAGGCGACCCCGGTAGCCGCCTCCGGGATGGGCATCGAGTCCGTCATAGACTATATCTCCAAGCAGAACGCCGCGATCAATATAAACATCACCCTGCCCGCGGAGGCCTTCGGCGGGCAGGCCGGGGAGCCCTTGATCGTGCGAGAGGCCGATTACGTGCCCGGGAGCCGCCGGTGAGGCGCCGCCCCTACGCGTTCGCCGCGCTAGTCGCCTCATTCGCCGTCGTCTCTTCCTGGGGCCAATCCGCCCCTCCGCCGCTCGCCGGGGCCACGGGCGCGCCGGGCGCGGCCGAGTCGGGCTCGCTGGCCGCCATACCGGAAGCCCTCCTCGACCAGGCCTTGTCTGTCTCGATCCTCGCGTCCGTTGGAAAGCCCGCGGAGGAGCCCCGATGGCAGGCCAGGGACGTCAAGTACACGATCCCCGGCTCGTCGGTCTCGGTACGGATGGTAGGCAGCGACGCCGCGATAGTCATCACCCTGACGCCCTACGCCAATTCCTCGGGCGGCCTCCTGCTCGTGGTCCAGGGCCAGGTCTGGTACAAGGACGGCGACGCAAGCCTCCGCTATAGGACTACCGTCGATACGCTGTCGATAGCCTTCGGGGAGCGCGTCCTCTTCTACCCGTTCGGCTCCCATCCCGATATGGGCGCCCCGCTCCGCGTCGAGCTCGTCATGGATAAGTACGCGGCCCCCGAGGGGTCGCCGTGAGAGTAGGCTTCTCCCCGCCGCGCGCGCGTAGGAAGGGCCGCCGACCAGCGGCCCTTCTTATAGCCCTCGCCGTCGCGGCCATCGCCTCCGCCGTCGCTATCCCGGTGGCGAGGGATAGGGCCCACAGGCCCGTCATCGTCGCCATCGACCCGCCCATTGGCGAGCCGGGGGGGATGCTCGTCATAAAGGGGAGGAATTTCGGCCCGTCGCGAGGAGAGAGCAAGGTCGAGTTCGACGGCGCCGCCCCTACGGCCTCGTCGTACCTGGCCTGGCTGGACGACCGCATCGAGGTGCGCGTGCCCCTGTACGCCGAGTCCAGCCTCGTGCGCGTCGTCGCCGAGGACGGGAGATCCAACGCCAAGATGTTCATGAGCCGGGATCTCCTGCCCGCCGCCCCGGTCGGGGCGGGCTCCAGGGCCTTGGGGCCGACCATAGAATCTCTCTCGTCCGATTCGGGCGCCATCGGCTCGGCCCTCGTCATCAAGGGCCTCAATTTCGGAGCCAACCGCGGGGACTCGGCGGTACTGTTCAGCTGGATGGGCGAATCGGCCGTCCAGGCCCAGAACGACGAATCGGGCCGAGGGTACGTGAGCCCGCAGGAGGCCTCCGGCGAGTACGAGAGCTGGTCCGACAAGGAAATCAGGGTCCGCGTCCCGGACGGGGCCGTTACCGGCGGCGTCATCGTCAGGAACGCCAAGGGTTCGAGCCAGGTACGGTATTTCCAGGTCGTCGACGTACCGGGCTCCAAGTCGTTCGTCGGCAGGAAGACGTACGCGCTCTCGACGTTCGTGACGATCTCCCGAGTGCAGTCGACGGGACAGAACTCCCTATACCTATGGATGCCGTTCCCCGCGGAGACGCCTTCCCAGCGCGGCGTCAAGGCCCTCGGCCGTACCGCCGAGCCCCTGCTCCCGGACTACAGGGGCCTGTCCGCGTACCGCCTCGTCGACCTCGCGCCGGATAGGCTGACGACCATCGGCCAAGACCATCTGGTCCAGGTCTACGGCGTGGAGACGGACGTCAAGGCGGACAAGATAAAGCCCCCTCCGTCCCCCGCTCCTCGCCTCTACGCCGAGCTCGCGGCCGCCGACCCGCTCGTCCCGGCCGCGGACCCCGCCGTTGTAGCGTTCGCCAGGAAGGCGGCCGGCAAGGAGAAGAACCATTACCGCGTCGCCCAGGCCGCGCTGTCGGCCCTGCTCGCCGCCGTATCCTTCGACGCGGGAGCCGTCTCCGATTCGCCCGCGGCCGCCCTGGCGAGGGCCAAGGCCGACTCGTGGGACATGGCCGTGCTCTACGCGGCCGTGCTCAGGGCTTCCGGGATTCCCGCCCTGCCGGTCGCGGGCGTCGTGGTCGACGACGGCAGGCGGGCTTGGAACCACGCCTGGACGGAATTCTACGTCTACGGGTTCGGCTGGATACCGGTGGACCCCGTCCTCGTGTCGGGCGGCGACGTGGGATCCTTCTATCCGCCCTTCGCGGATCGCTCTAGGTATTTCGGCAATATGGACGATAGGCACATCGCGTTCACCAGGGGGCTTACGAGCCTGGACCGCATCACCCCCGACGGGCGCACGGTAGCCGCGGCCCGCCGCTACTCGTTCCAGAATATTTTCGAGGAGTCCGTCGGCTCCATGTCGGCGTACACGTCGTTCTGGAGCGACGTCGAGATAACCGGCATCTATTAGTCGTTTCGGGCTTCCGCGCCGCGGCTCGGTCGTGGTATCCTGTCCTCGTTCCCCAAGGAGGTCGCGATGTCGTTCATAGAGAAGGCCGATCCGGAGCTCTGGAAAGCCATAGGGCTGGAAGAGGGCCGTCAGCGGAAGAACCTCGAGCTCATAGCCAGCGAGAACTACGCTTCCAAGGCGGTCATGGAGGCCGCCGGGTCCGTGCTCACCAATAAATACGCCGAGGGCTATCCGGGCAAGCGCTATTACGGCGGATGCGAATTCGTCGATATGGCCGAGAACCTGGCCAGGGACCGCGCGAAGGCGCTATTCGGAGCCGAGTACGTCAACGTACAGCCGCATTCCGGTTCCCAGGCCAATATGGGCGTCTATTTCGCCGCCCTCAAGCCGGGCGACACCATCCTCGGCATGGACCTCGCCCACGGCGGGCACCTGACCCACGGGGCCCCCGTCTCGTTCTCCGGGAAGATGTATAACGTCCTCCGGTACGGCGTTAACCGCGAGACCGAGCTCATCGACTACGACGAGCTCGAGCGCCTCGCCAAGGAAGGCAAGCCCAAGATGATCGTAGCGGGCGCCAGCGCCTATCCGAGGGTCATCGACTTCCAGCGGTTCAGGAAGATAGCCGACGAGGTGGGAGCCCTGTTCATGGTCGACATGGCCCACATAGCCGGCCTCGTTGCCGCCGGGGCCCATCCGAGCCCCATCAAGATCGCCGACTTTACGACCACGACGACCCATAAGACCCTGCGCGGCCCTCGCGGCGGCGCCATATTCATAGGCGTCGATAAGGAGAACTCCATCGGCGCCATGAGCCCCAAGGGCGATCGCGTCAAGATGTGGTCGGAGCTCATCGACGGGACCATCTTCCCCGGCATCCAGGGCGGCCCCCTGTGCCACGTCACGGCGGCTAAGGCCGTCGCGTTCAAGGAAGCGCTGGCTCCCGAGTACTCGAGCTATATCGGGCAGGTGGTGGCCAACGCCAAGGTCCTCGCGAAGGCGCTCGCCGACGGAGGGGCCCGCATCGTCTCCGGCGGCACCGACAACCACCTCATGCTCGTCGACCTG
>Ga0180007_10005095_pt1 | contig 13538 bp, 14 predicted proteins | sample MM_PC_MetaG_FD_121122 | JGI IMG/M metagenome (GOLD analysis project Ga0180007, IMG submission 121122) | Groundwater microbial communities from the Aspo Hard Rock Laboratory (HRL) deep subsurface site, Sweden - MM_PC_MetaG | ecosystem: Environmental > Aquatic > Deep subsurface > Groundwater... | reverse complement strand
TCTATATGGTAGTAGATATTTTGCTCGAGTTTGTGTACCATGTCTCATGGGTGTGTTTTGTAATAGTTTAACTACATTACTTTAACACACCCAAATTCGTAATATCTATCCCAACTTATTCAGTCCTCGGTCCTGCCCAGATACCTAAACATAGTAAGTCCAACGACACTTGACCTCTATTTGTCATAATTAACAATAAATTGAGAGTCAAATGAAGAGTTAAAAATGAAGAATTAAGAATGAAAGTTGATTGAGATGAATAAGGATAAATATTCAATTACCAATTATCAATTAATAGAAAGTAGTCTTTTCTTATAGAAGTTGTTGGTCATTGGGATTTGGTTATTGGTAATTGCCTAGGAATTGAGGTTTGGTTATTTGATGTTGATTACTGGTTTGGACATGCGGATTAAAGATTACGGACTACGGGTTAATGTCTACTGACTACTACTTACTGAAGAAATATTATTATTGAAGAAACGTTTTGTTCGAAATCAAACCTTCTCGATAGTTATTTTTATCCTTGTACTTGAACTTGGGAAGTGCCTCAAAAAGTCTGGTAGATATGAAGGTTCGAGAGTAATCTCATATTCCTTTACTTCTTCTAATGAATCAAGGTAGTTCCTTGCATTTCCCTCACTCTTATTTGAAAGAGCGCCCTTCAAATCATCCTCATTTACACTTGGCGTTACAACCCCAGTTATAGTTAGATCAATATAGATTTTATCTCCAGAGCTTTCCTTTACCTTTGCTTCGTATTGGAACTCCTCAACATCAACGCTCTGTGAATTTTCTTTTTCAACAAGTACTTCCGCCACTTGATCTATATCCTCCTTACTAAACGAAAGGGCTGTAGCCTTTATAGTTACGCTTAGAGTAAAATTATCCGCGTCTGAACCGACTCCTGGTGAAGCACCCTCATTTATTACCTTGTACTTTATCGTATCCTCTAATAGCTCCCTGCCTACTCCAGCTTCTTCACGCATACTATTCAGTAAATCTTCTCTCAGCGCAGCAACAAGTGTCTTTTTCAGAGCATCGTAGTCCTTCTGTGATACATACTTCACTTCTTCAGTAGTACCACCGGTAATATTCGTAAAATTCTTTCCATATACCTGCTCCACGTCAAAACCAGCCACACGAAAATCTTTTTTATCATCAATGTTAAATTCTTCTCCAAAGTTTTCTGCTGTAATACCAACGTCAACAGTTCCATACGTTATACCGAAATCTCCTGATTCAGTAGCATCTATTGTAACATCTGTGTTGAGCGTATATTTTAATCCTGTCTCTATCGACTCGAGTACGGTTCCTGCTGTAATTTTGATCTCGTCTTCCGTTAGATTGAAAAGAGATATTTGTCCGCTCGCTGTTTCTCCTGTTTTTTTTGTCACAGTAGTATCTTTGCTGTCTGACCTATCACTTGTCACCTCCAAAAGAGTAGCTGGAATAGTCAGTGACTCCAAGTCTAAAGAGTTTACACTTGTATCAGCCACAACTTCTTTCTGTATTTTGATATCCTGACTTTCGACCCTGATCACAACCTGCGCCTTTGGGAAAACAAAATAAGAAAGACCTAAGAATCCTACTATTAAAAGACTCCCTATTATAAATACTTTTTTATTCCCTCCTACAAGCAGCTTAGTCTTGATATTCTCGAAAAGATTATTCAGAGACTGACCCGAATCCTGCTTTTTAGGTTTCGCAGCACCAGGAGTCTGTGAGTATTTATACGAACTAAGATCTTTACCCACAAGCCTGCTTCCCTGAGCCATCACATCTTCTTCTGAAGATTCGGTTTCTTGCCCCACACGTTCGGAAACATTTCGAGATTGCGATATTGTTTCAGATTCATCAGCTTCGGTAGTATCTGAAAACCTAGCTATGTCTCCACCCGAAACCATCTCAAAACCATCAATATTTACTTTCTTCGGTTCAAGCTTCCCAGGTAATGGCATAGTTTCTTTGCGAGAAGTTTCTTCTTTCAATTTTGGTTCTGCGATGGGCTCTTTTTCATTCCTTTCTACCACAAGCTTATTTTTTCTATCTTCAACATTTTTTTTGTAGGCTTGCAGCTTTTCTTCGACTAGGTTCCACTCCTTGTCCGTTATCTCATTTACAATGTCGACTACTACAAAATCTGCTTTTTGTGCAAGTTTTTTGCCTACAGAGTCCTTAGTTACTATTATTGCCTTCTTCCCAATTTTTGCAATCTCGGAAAATAGCAATTTTAAACTGACACTGCTTCCAAGTATTGCTGCTCGTTCAGGTATCACAAGCACCAGCTGCTCGTTCTCAACCTTCTTAAGTTTCTCAGCTATAAAAATCAGTTCTTCATCTAGATCGATAAATATTTTTTCGGCCACTTTAAAATTCTTAAAAAATAATTCTACTTCAATTCAAGCGCCATATATGCGAGAGCCGCTGGAGCTATATCTGATACATCTTTCAGAAAGCCTTCAGGATCAACTATTGCTTTCAAGTTGTCCGGGCTAATGAACTCAACCTCAGGAAATCTCTCAAATCTCAAAACTTGAAGCCAAGGATGTTCCATAAGGCTGGTTTTTATATCACTCAGTAGTGTGCCGCCGCCACATAGCAAAAACTTCTGAGGATAAACTTTTACATCCTCAAACTCTCTTAGGGCAAGTTCCACTCCATCTGCCCAGACATTTGAATCAGCAGAAAACAAAGTTCTTATGTCGTCGCGCTTCTTATCCGAAAGCTCTCTCTCGCTATATTCCAGCTTCAAATTCTCGGCATCTCTATAGGACAAACCAAATTCAGTTTCCAGTCTTTTTGTAAAAACTTTACCTCCAAATGCCATCATCTTCGTTCCCATGATACCTCCCTTCTGAACCAATGCAATATCAGTTGTCCCTCCACCTATATCTATGAAAACAGCACTAAAGTCATCTTTGACCGCTCCCTCGTAAGCTCGTGTAATAGCATACGGTTCGACAATGATATCTAGAATCTCAAGCCCTAAAGCCTGCGCAATAGATTTTAGAGAATTGAGATGAATAGATGGTGCAAATGTAGAAAAAACTCTGAAATTGATGTTCTTTCCCTGGAATTCAAGCGGATTTGTTACCCTGAAACCGTCTATAAATGTATCATTGATAACTGAGCTTATCTCTTCGATCTGTTCCTCAAGTAACCCTGTTTCTTCTGCAATTTCGGTTTTTACATTTTGAAATGCTTGACCCCGCACTTTTTCGACAACTTCTTCTATCTCCTTTTTCGTTATCTTTACATCTGGTGTCTCACGATCGTACTTAGCCATGATTGTGACACCCTTCACCAATTCACCTGCAATCCCAACTATCACCTTCCTGGGCAGCTCGGTTTGTAGCCCCTTTACTGCCTCTCCTAAAGCCAGGTCGCAATTCTCGATGACATTCTGAAGGTTGACGATCATCGCACCTTTCATAGCATCACTCTGCTGGGCCGCCCGGCCATATCCGAGAATGTGAACTTTATTATTTTTCACCTGGAAAACACATGCCTTCACAAAAGATGTACCGACATCCAGCGCAAGAAGCGTTTCATTCTCAAAGTCTATCTTATGTTCCTTTTTAGTAAATAAAGGCAGTTTCATAAATTTATTATGAATTAAGGATGCAAGATTTACGTTTACTAATATTAACAAGTTCTAACTAAAAATGAAACCCTAACTTTATAATACTTTCTTAGCACTGTAAAACTTTGCAGGATTCTGATATAATCGGTATCTGCGTAAAACTAACTTACATATAAATTACTCATAGTATCTCATACTAAATAATTAAATGTCGAAGTTCAAGACAATTATTTTTTCAGATATAGACGGAATCATCTGGCCCGAAATTAATACCCTTTTTGCCTTGGCCGGAAAACTTTTTCCCTCACAGCGAAAATTGCTTAAAGTAGAGAATTTTACAACCATTACCGGAAAGACTGAACAAAATACTCCTCCCTTATTATTAAGCCATATGTTAAATAAAATATTTAGAATCTACGAAAAGCTTAGAATCTTTCAGTATCCCCTAGAAGAACTAGAAAACACAATGAACAAACACTTTGGTCCAGGCATCAAGATCAATGTTCACGGAAGCACAGACAGAATAAAGAGCCTGAAAAAACTCTCAAAAAAAAATAACGTCAATCTTGAATTCATAACAAGAAGATACAACTATCAAAATGTAAGTAACATCCAGGCTGATACTAAGAGATTCAATTCTCACTACGGACTCCCTCTTCAAATACATTTTTCGAATAAGAAATTTTCTAAAGGCCACATTATTAATAAAATTCGCGCTAAAAAAGAAAATAGCAAAATCAAACAAGTAATTATATTAGAAGATAATCTAGCCGAAATATTAAAAATAAGAACCGAACTTAAAAAGCAAAATTTGACTACAAAATTCTTCTTAATTAGATATCCTTGGAACTCGATAACTAAAAAAAACATTCAGGAACTCAAAACTTTCATTAAACCGCTCGGACTTAAACTTATTAAAACGACTCCATCATTACTTGTGCTTAAAGATTCGAAGCCATTAACAATCTACCTGATTGATAAAATTAGTGAGATTTCGATATGACAGACAATAGCAAAAAAATCAAACGAGTTGGAACATTTAATCTCCCAAGCAAATTTGGAAATTTTAAGCTCATAGGGTATGAGATAAATAATTCTACAAAGGAGAGATTTGCAATAGCAATTATAAGGGGGACAGTGAAAGGCAAAAAAGGCGTACTAGTAAGATTACATTCACAATGCATATTCAGTGAAGTGTTCCAATCTCGGCAGTGTGATTGTCGTGATCAGCTCGAATATGCACTAAAATTAATTGGCAAAAAGGGAGGAATATTGATATACTTAGATCAAGAGGGACGAGGTCATGGTCTCTTGACTAAAATAAGGGAACATCTGCTTCAAGAAAAAGGTTATGATACGTATGAGGCAAGCATCAGGGCAGGAGAAATTCCTGACAACCGTAACTACAAACATGGTATACATATATGTAAAGACTTAGGAGTTCGCAGCATAAAATTGTTAACGAATAACCCTGAAAAAATTAATGCAGTGAGAGCAAGTGGGATAAAACTTGAAGAGCGAATACCAATTGAAATTAAACCAAATAAATATAACCTAAAGTATTTAAGAGCAAAGAAAAGGAAATTTTTCCACCTGCTTAGTAGGTTGAGCTAATTTATTAAAAATAAAAAATGAAAGTATACTTCGTGGGTTCAATCATCGGAAGAGATGAAAAAGTAGCTGGATGGCAGAGACTGGTAACAGATACTATTAAGGAAAGAGGTGAGGAAATAGATACCGTAAATGTTGATACAAGAAAGGGGAAATTATTTCATGAGACAGAGGAACAAGTCTTACAAGCATATACAAGAAATACAAAATCTATCAAGCATAGCGATGTAATTGTCGCTGAGGTTTCTGTATCAGATAGTGGTGTCGGATATGAAATAGCGTACGCACTCAACCAGAGAAAGCCTGTCCTTGCTCTTTATCATGAAGAAGCAGAGACCCCAACAGCCCCTCCTATTCAAGCTGGAGGTCAAAAACTGTTAACTTTTGCAAAATATAACGAGAAGAATATAAAGGAAGTCATAGATAGTTTCTTCCGTGAAGTTAGGAATAAACTTGATACCAAATTCATTCTTATCATCTCGCCAGAAATTGATAGATATCTCGAATGGGCAGGAGATTACAAGAGAATGCATAAAGCACAAATTGTTAGAAACTCAGTGGAAAAAGAAATTGAAAGTGATAAGGATTATCAAAAGTTCTTAGAAGAGAAGGATACCTAGAAGAAATACAAATGATGAGATACGAAGAAAAACTGTCTAAGGTTAAGTCTACTTGGCCAGGTTCATTCCAAGCTGAGATTTCTTTTCTTTATTTGTTTCTCTTTTCCTCTCGAGTAATTCTTTGATGTCACTTCTTGCTTCATCTAAACTCTCTATCCTGCTCTCATTGCCGTCCAGTATCTCACGGAGAATTTTCATATCACTAGCCAATACATCTCTGAAGCTTCCATTATACAAGGCAACAGCAGGGTGATACATAATCACAAACAACCGGTTCCATTTCCTGTAAGCGCAGCCATGCACCTGTGATATCTTGAACTTCGGGAAGAATTTCGCCATAGCAAATCTGCCAAGCAAAGCAAATACTTTGGGTTGAATAGTCTCTATAAGAGCATTTGTCCACTTCTTACACGCCTTCATTTCATCATCCTGCGGATCTCTATTGCCGGGAGGCCGGCACCTAACCATATTTGTTATAAAGACATCTTTGCGCTGAACCTCGATCGTTCCCAATAGTTCATCCAAGAATTTTCCAGCCGCTCCGCAAAACGGAATCCCTTCTCTATCCTCATTTTCCCCAGGGCCTTCACCTATAAACATTATCTCGGCTTTTGGATTCCCATCGCCAGGAACTACCTGCGTTGCTGTTTCACGCAATCTGCAATTTGTACACTTCTTGCACTTCTGAATCAGTTGATCGAAAGATAGATCCATACTTCAGAATTTTCAAATAAAATCCAAGCTTCTCAAAAAAAGCAGCACTAATGATAAAGATATAGCTGCAATGGCAAAAATGTAGTTTGTAGCCTTAATGTCAGCAATGATACTCACCAGCTCTTTTTCAGGGAGTACTTTCCATATCTTTGATGTAGACTTGATTATACAGTTTATACCTAGACCAAGAAGGCCCAAGAACGTTAGAATTAATACTAGATTTACTCCAGAATAAGACGCCAGCACAACTGAAGCGGGGATACTCCAGAACATAGAAATTTGCGTGAATTTCCCCTCGAAAACGTACAGGCTCAACAATGTATAGATAAAAACGTTTGCCAAAAGACAATAACCTACCAGATCTTTTCCCGCTCCGCTTATAAAAAGCCCCCAGATCCCGAAAACATTTGATATCAAAAAGGCCGGAAGAAACAGTAGTTTCCTGCTTGTTCCCTTGAAACTTAAAGCAATCGTCAGAATCCAAAAAGCTAGCGAAATAATGAAATACGCCAGAAAAGGCAGATAACTTACAGAGGAAGAAAGACGAACAAGCAAAGCTCCCAGAACAGTCATTATCAAAACTGACGCAGCACTGGACACTATCAAAATATTGCCTTTTTGGAAATCTTTTAGATTCATGAATATCGCAAACATTTCAATCTGCTATATGGTATCAGGAGTTGAAAAAATTCTCAACAAGAAACTCTATTTTTCTCCACGCAACTTCAGTTCTTCGACAATCCGGTTCCCCAAATTCCTGGAAACGTTTAGAGAATGCTTATCATCCTTCACATCACCAATTCCTCCACCAACTCCAGCTACTCCGAAGTGAGCTGTATCTATCCCATCGGATACGACAGTCATAGAGTGAATCAGAAAGAAATTATGAATATCCCGAATCGTATACTCCTGTCCACCGCCTTGATAACCACCTACAGCAACAGCAGCCCCGACTTTATTCTTCAAAGCGAATCCCTTTCTTCTTAATATTACTGTTCTGTCCATAAAAGTTTTTAATCTACCAGATACCGTGCCCATATACACTGGACTTCCTACTATGATAGCCTTTGCCTTCAGCATCTTGTCTAAGATCTCATCTGCCCCATCCTTGTAAACACAGCCTTTATTCTTACAGAAGTCGCTCTCATGTGCTGCACAGTATTCAATTTTCGTATCTGCTAATTGTACTACCTCTGTTTCTGCTCCGGCTTTTTTACAGCTGGCAAGAACTTCTTCAAGAAGAATCTTTGTGTTGCCATTTTTTCGGTGAGAGCCATTGATTGCGAGAATGTACATGGGAAGCTGTTCATAATAAATATTTGTGAAATTTGCTGATTCGCTCCAATTCGTTCCTACGAATAAACGCCGATATCCGCAGGCAGGTATTCCCTAAAGTTTTCCGGCGTGATAGTAAACTTATCCGCCTTTCCTTCTACAACTTGCTTTGCAATTCCTCTACATACCTGTTTGATGTTCCGCTCAAGCTGTCGCACCCCAGCATCAAATCCAAGCGGTCTGATGATCATGGGCCAGACACTTTCAGCTATCTCTATCTGCTCTTGTCTCAGTCCGCTTGCCTTGAGAACTTTTGGAAAAAGATAATGCTTAGCTATCTGCTCTTTTTCTTCATCCGAATAACTAGAGAATCGGATGATCTCAAGCCTATCAAGCAGTGCAGCAGAAAGCGTTGACAGATTGTTTGCCGTTGCTATAAACATCACACGAGATAGATCAACAGGATAATCTACATATGAGTCTGAAAAAGATGGGTTCTGCTCAGGATCAAGTATCTCAAGAAGCGTAGCATTGATATCAGCACGTCTTCCTTCTGATTCACTCACCTTATCTATTTCATCAAGCAAGATCAGAGGATTCATTACCTCTGTGCGTACAAGCGACTTGATAATCTGTCCAGGTTCAGCGTCTAGAAACGCCCGTGACTGCCCTTTCAGATCGGTTACACTTCCCATAGCCCCAAGTGAAATTCTGATAAATTTGCGGTCAAGAGCTTGAGCTATAGACTTTGCCATACTTGTTTTGCCGATACCTTGGATACCAACAAAACATAAAATAGGAGCATGATGAGCCTCTTTCATTTTTGCCATTTTCTCATATCCCTCATCGACAACCCCAACTTGGTCAAAAGGATTAAGTTTAGCCACAGCTAAAAATTCCAAGATTCTTATTTTTACTGATGTCAACCCAAAGTGGTTTCTATCCAACAATTCTTTCGCATTGGCAAGTTCGAGATTATCTTCACTGTACTTCGCCCAGGGGATACTGATTACCCAGTCGACATACTTCTCTATAAGTTCATATTCACCGCTGTAGCTTCCAAACTTAGCCATCCTTCGAAGCCTGTTTACCATCTTCAAAGCCTTTTCCCTCAAACCGATTGGAAGGTTTGCACTCTCAACTTTTTCGGACAACTCTTCAATTTCCGAAATAGTGTCCGAATCGCCATAGGCCGTATTTGCCTGAGACATTGGCGTATTTCTAGACTGTTCTACTTTTTGCGGCATCTTGTTTGGCTCCTGCATATCAAATGACTAAAAACAGACAATTAAATGTACCTGATCAATATACTAGAGGAAAAGAATTTGTGCAAATCAGAGATTCGTAAATATGACCTTAAGTCATTGCACTCTGCGGAATTGATCTCTATCCGCTCTCTCTGCTTGCCTGCTCGCTTGTGATGCACCCATATATCTAGTTAACAGTTGCCTGCCTAATAAGTTACCCATTCGTGTTCCAATTTCTTTCATCATGTCAAGCCCTGCATCACTACCTACAACCCGATCTATACGCTCATAATATATTTTTTCTCCAATTCCTACTGCTCTCTCATGCATCCCTCTCTCTATCCCAAATACCCCTGCATCCTCAACTCCTCTTGGCTTCTTAAGCACACTATATAGATCTAAGAATATTCTAGTTATTTCTGTTATACAGAACAGCCGAATAACCACTCTATCACCTGGAAGCAATTCTCCTAAAGCTCGCATCGACCCCGCAAATTTCTGATCCCTCTTAAGCAAGTCTTTCACAGAACTTTGGAAATCACGAGACTCCAATCGAATTCCTTTTAATTGTAGTACAGCCCTAAATTGACTGAGCATTTTATTAACAAGTCTTAAGTCATCTTGAGATATAAGACCTGCATCTTCTCCAGGCAATATAAAATTGAAGAATCTATCAATTTCCGCTGTATCTCTTTTCGGTCCCAGATCAATACCTCGGGTTGCATCCCTACGCACAGAACGCTGTCGCAGTGCTTCTTCAAATCTTTGAGCATTTGTTCCTGCGATATGTCTTGCTATGGCATCTAAGGATTGAAGCTTATCAGTATCATGCAATCTGTCCCCATTTTTCAAGACAGCAGGAAAAAAATCACGATTGGTCTTTAAACTTTGGACATGTGCCCTGGCTACTTCTTGAAGAGACATTGCTCTAGAAACCAGTATTCTCCTGTCTCCAAGTGAAGTCTGTGAACAGCTTGTGTGTACTTGAGAAACGGATTTGCTTAATTCCAATACTGCAACTGCTGTAATATACTCCCATTCAAAGGCACCTATCTCCATACTTTCAGGCATAGTAAATCCAGCCCGTTTTGTACCAGAACTTTTTCTGCATTTTTCTATCGCCAGCTCAAGATCATTCTCTGTCATGTGAATAGGCACTGCTTCCAAAAAATGCAGAAATTTACATTTCTGGAGTTCCTTAAATCCATTCACCACATCTCGTCTTCCAGCTGACTCATATACTCCTATTTCTTTTAGTTTACGCCACACTTCCCTATCACCGGCCTTGCTTATTTTAATTTGAACTTCTTGAGTGTCCATACCTAGAATCACAAAGGTATATTAAGTTGCACCTAATCAATACTGAACAAGTATAAATTCAATCACATACAGAGTCAATTTAATCTATAAAACCAAGGCTCAGCCAATAACTGAAAACCCCGTCGGCCTTCCTCCGGCTCTCATTCTCTCTAAAACCCCAATCAAATATTCCTTGGCCGCTCTCACATCTCCCTCATCGAAACCCCTGAGTTAAAAGCTCTGCCTAACTCTCCTGGTATAAATCCGCCTCTATCAAATATTTCCTGCATATAAGCTTGAAGCTCTCTGGGGGATAATAGATCAACCACCTCCTGCGTCAGTTCCCTTAAGGCAATTCTTCTATACTCTTTTAGTGAAACACTTAAACTTCTCTGCAATTGTAATTGTTTTGACAATTCTGCTCTCTCCGCTTCAATATCAGGCCTGCCAAGTGCAGGACCTCCTAATTCTACCCCAGGAATTTGTCTCACCAATCGTTTCAAGTTTCCACGAAGAACCAGCTCGTCTCTTACACTCCCCCCCTCAACTCTTAACTGATTTATTCTCGCCTGAACTTGCCTCATCAAACCTTCTAACTCTTGCTTGTACAAGTCTGGCTCTTGGCTCTGAAGTTCTAATAGCTGAGCCCGATCACCTGCATTACAAGCCGTAAGAAATCTTTCTGATATATCTCTTGGAACTGGTGCTATAAGATCTCTTTCAAGTCCTGGGTCCACAACATATCCCAATTCTACTAAATCAGCATAGAACTCAGGATCAACTCGTTTGGCAGCTTGCGCTACCCTTGCCAGTTCACATCTGTAGTATTCTCTTCCAGTCGAAGTTCCACACATTCCATAGCCCTGCAAAACTTTTGCAAAAGCCTCCTTTACTTGAGTTGGTAACATAAGTTCTGTCTCTTCCATAAAACTCTATCTCTAAAATAAATATTCATACTCGAATCGAACACAGATGAATTTTATACTATACTTGACTTCAATATCAATATAATATATATACATTGTAATTATATTTAGTATACATTGTCGTGGTCCAGAATGATTTGATACAAATTAAAGTCAGCTCAAGATTTAAGAGTCTGTTGAAAAAGGTTTCCGAGGCTCGGGGCCTTCCTCTTTCTACTTACATCAAATTTATGATAACTGAAGAGCTAAAGGGCGATCCACTGTGGAATTCTCTTGAGGGAATCGAAGATCAGTCGAAGGCTGTAGAAAAATATATTGCAGAGCTTGAAAAAAAACCGAAGAAGGCGGTAACAAAAAAGCAGGCTAAGGACATTATTTCAAATACATCTTAAGATGACAAAAACAGTTTTCGACAACAATATATGGCTAGATTATCTGCTTACCTATGATCAAGATATAGCAAGGGTTATCAAACTGTCAACCAGCCGGAAAATAACACTCCTTTCTTCACACGAAATCTTGGAAGAACTGAATCACAAAATGATGATACTGCTAAAAAATAAACTGCTATCAAAAAAAAGAGTTATCACTTTTTTCAAAGTTATCCCCTATCTTTTCAAGATTTACAGAAAGAATATAATCTCTCATTCGCTTGAAGATAAAAGACTTGGAGTATATGCTGACTTGGCATCTTCGGAGAAAGCAGACTATCTTGTCGCATATGATTATAAAGAATTCGAAAGGCTTGATGGATTTGAGGAAATCAATGTTGTCGCATTGGATACTTACATTAAGAACATCTTCTAGGAAAACTCTCCTGCTATTAACCGTGCAAAAATCTTAGTGCATTAATAGTACATTAAGTCGTACATTTGGTCATTGGTTATTAAGCAGAAGATGAATATCAACTCCGTTTCCAGACTACAAATCAGCCCCAAAGATGCAATTCTTCATAATTCGACACATGTCTCAAGTTAAAGGTTAATTGTAATGCATCTATTGTCACTTTCGAATCACTTGCAAAGTTGGCATCTGTCCCAAAAATCCCAGCTTGAATTCCTCAATTTTACTTATCTTCAAATACTCCTTGGCATACTTTTTGATAATTTCTGGTCTCGTCCCCAACAAACAAATCGTCCCACTCGGCCTTACAATTCTTGCATATTCCTTTAGAGCATCTCTGTATAAAGTTGTGATGTTACTGACCTTGACCTGCTTACCATAAGGCAGATTCGATACAGCACAATCAAAGAAATTGTTAGGCCAGCTTGTTTTGGTTGCATTAAGAATCTTAACTTCTACTTTTAAATTTGAGCTTTCCAGCCAGAGGTTGGCTTGCCTGCCTCTTGGCATGGTCCCTGTCTGCGCAGGCAGGCGCCTTTGGCGGAGAGTTTTTAGTTTTGAGTTTTCAAGGTTCTTCAACGTAAAGCCGACACTCTCACTATCAACATCCCCCCCGCAAACACTATTCCCCGTTGCAAGGGCTTCACACAATATAGTCCCGCTTCCGCAGAAATTATCTACTATTTTCAATCCACTCTCTCCGCCTGTAGTAGAATAAACCATGCAGGCCGCGATCGATGGTTTCAGGGATCCTTCTTTTTCAAACTCCTTGTACTCTCTTTTATACAACGGAAGTTTTGTTATTCTGACCGATACGTAGAATTTCTTCTCATCGACAAAAATTCTTATATCAAAATTGCTGTGATCTTTTTCTTCAAATTTAAAGCCCGTCACTTGAGATAGTTCAGGAATTATCTTGTCTGTGTACTCAGCCAGATCAAGACCCGTCACGCCACCTAAAGTTATGGAAAATTTAGGTTTCAGATCTTTTCTGATCGGATGAATAGCTACTAGTACACTTGAGAAGTCAGATGACAGAATTTTCTTTGAAAAATCTTGGGTGCTGGAAGCTGTGAATTCTCCGATCAAAATCCCAATATCATCGGGACATCTCAATTTTGTTAGATCCTCAATTCGAGCCTTCGTACCAAAAATTATTCTTTTATCCGCCTCTTCGAAAATTTTGGCGTCCTTAATTCTCTTTAACAATTCTCCCTTAACAACCGGTTCGGTTCCTTTTGTACAGTATGCGATATATTTCATAGATTCTTATTGCTATAATTTGATACGCTTATTTAGTAAGCCATCCCTGGGCTGAAGCCCAGGGCTTTAGCCCTCGCGTGTCATACTTGAACGCTGGGCTCTAATATATTCTTTCAATTTATATTCGCTTATCTTTCCACTTGTCTCTGCAAAGTAG
>Ga0180007_10005094_pt1 | contig 13538 bp, 7 predicted proteins | sample MM_PC_MetaG_FD_121122 | JGI IMG/M metagenome (GOLD analysis project Ga0180007, IMG submission 121122) | Groundwater microbial communities from the Aspo Hard Rock Laboratory (HRL) deep subsurface site, Sweden - MM_PC_MetaG | ecosystem: Environmental > Aquatic > Deep subsurface > Groundwater... | reverse complement strand
GATGTCCCCTCGGTGGACCAGGTGGCCTCCGAGAAAGGCACGTATGCCCGCGAATTGTGGAAGGACTTCCGCTCCGACATGGCCGGATTCTCCTCCGGCGGCGAAACTGATCCCGAGAAGCTAATGACCTCTCTCAATCGCTATATGGACAGTCTGACCACTCAACGCGAGGCGAAAATGAGTGAGCTGGCCGGACGGTTGAACGAGAAGCGCTACAATCGTCAGCAGCAGCAGCAAGCAGTGGCGTTTGCGCTGGCCCGCGTGTCCCCCGCGGCCTCACTCACGCTGGCGGTGTCCCGTCTGGCGGCGACATCGCTGGATCTTAAAGATCGTTTCTATCGGGCCGCCATGGATTACCAGCAGACGTACGGCGCCTTTATGAAGGAAAAAACCGGTATGAATGTAGGCGGTCGCCTGATGGTCATCCGTTCCTCGAGCGATGATGAACAGGCGGAACCGATTGATCCCAACGAAATGCCCAAGTTCGAACTGCGTCAGCCGGAACTGGCCGAAAGTATCAGGGATGCGTTACCTGATATGGGATTGCTGGTGTTGTTTAACCTGGTGTTTATCGCAGTAGCCTGTGCGGCTTTTCTGCGATACGATGTCCGCTAATCGGGAAGAGGAGATGCGCACATGTTTGGTACATTGATTAGCAAAGAACTCCGGTCAATCTTCCTGAGTCCAAAGTTCAGCGCCACCTTCGGGGTCTCGGCTTTGCTGCTTCTGCTCAGCGTATATATCGGTATCCAGGAATACAGAACCGCTGTCAGACAATATGACACGGCGATGGAACTGGCCGAGCGAGACATGGAGGAGAGTTCCTCCTGGGCACAGGTCGAGGATCAGGCCTATCGCAAACCGGACCCTATGCAGATATTCGTATCGGGTCTCAGTTATGATATCGGGCGCTGGACCGAGGTCAGCTCGCACCGCTCAATCAAACTCAAGAATAGTCCGTATTCCGATGACCCGATTTTCGCCGTTTTTCGCTACGTAGACTTTGCCTTCATCGTCCAGATCGTGTTGTCCCTGCTGGCGATATTGTTCACGTACGATGCCGTCAACGGGGAACGGGAACAGGGAACACTGCGACTCGTGCTCTCCAATGCGGTGCCTCGCGCCCGGTATCTCCTGGCCAAATGCACGGGAGTATGGATAGGGTTGGTCGTACCAGTCCTGGTGCCCATTCTTCTGGGGCTGCTTATGGTAATCGGCTTTGGCGTGGATCTGGATTCGGGACACTGGTCCCGGATATTGCTCCTGATAAGTGTCTCGCTTTTGTATTTCACGTTTTTTGTCGTGTTTGGCGTATTCGTATCAACTCTCACCAAACGGTCCGGTGTATCGTTTCTTCTGGGGCTGGTCGTCTGGGTCGGCTTTGTGCTGATCATCCCGCGGGCCGGAGTCATGGCCGCCGGGCAGATTGCCAATGTCCCCCGGCTGGCTGAGATTGAGGGGCTGCGCGATGCCTATGCGGCAGACAAATGGAAAACGTACATGGCGAATCTCTCTGACATGTGGCGGGACGACGGCACCTACTCAGACTCCGAAGCGAACGAGGAAGAGCAGGAAGACGCCATGTGGGCTCGGATTGAGGCCGAAGATGCCGCTCGTCAGGAGGTACAGAACGACATTGAGCAGTATGAAGGGCGGCTGAGGGAGGATCTGGAACAACGCAGGCGAAGACAGCAGCGTCTGGCGTTTACAATGTCTCGGATATCCCCGGCGGCGGCCTACCAACTGGCGGCACAAACCCTGGCGGGTACGGGGATCGATCTGAAGCAGCGCTACGAAGCCAGCCTGAATACATATCGCGATGCCTTCACTTCCTACGTGTCCGAAAAGCAGAAAGAGGCCGGGATGGCCGGGGCGCTGACAATTTCGATATCATCGGAAGACGGTCTCCAGATAGGCTCACGGGAGAGCACCGGTCTTGATATCAGCGACCGGCCGCACTTCGAGGCACCCCAGTATATTCTGCGACAACAGATGGCAGCAGTCGTGATTGATTTCGGTCTGCTGGCGCTGGCCACGCTGATTATGTTTGCCGGATCGTTCGTGGCTTTCCTTCGCTACGACGTACATTAAGTCCCCGACACCGCAAAAGACCGGTCCGCTGCCCCCACGGAGGCGGGCCGGTCGTGGTGTAACTTCCTGACAATCAACGCTGTATTCGAATGAGGGTCGGTCCGGCCCTGTTTTTCGTGGTCTCTCGGCCGATCTTGAGTATATTGCCTGAGAAACAGGAAGGATTGGCGCTTGCCCGGCGAATCGGAGAACTGCACCATGGCCCTGACCGGCACCATTTTTGATCTCAAGAAGTACGCCATTCATGATGGTCCGGGCATTAGAACCACTGTTTTTCTCAAGGGTTGTCCGTTGCTGTGCCCGTGGTGCCATAACCCGGAGAGCCGCAACCCCGGGGTGGAGAAACTGGGTGATAACGGAACCGTGGTCGGTCGTGACATCACTGTTGACGAACTGCTTGCCGAAATTCGAAAGGACTTTATCTTCTACGAGGAGTCCGGTGGCGGTGTGACGTTTTCGGGCGGCGAGCCTATGATGCAGACCGAGTTTCTTGGAGCCGTTCTGAGAGTCTGTCACGACCAGGATATTGCAACCGCCGTGGATACGTCGGGTTACGCCCCCTGGGATGATTTTGAACGTATTCTGGTCGATGTTGATCTGTTCCTTTTTGATATCAAGCTTGTCGACAGCACCGCCCATCGCACATACACGGGGGTGCCGGTTGAGCCGGTTCTCGAAAATCTTCGCCACCTCCTGGAGCGGGGTGCGGCTGTGCAACCGCGGATTCCGCTCATTCCGGGGATTACGGACACGGACGAGAATCTTGACGCCATCGCCCGGCTGTTGCTGCCAATGCCGGGTATACGGGGTGTTTCGCTGCTGCCGTACAATCGACTGGCCCGGGAGAAGTGCCTGCGGTTCAATCTGGAAGGCGGTCTGAGTGAGCTACAAACGCAATCGGATGAAGATCTGCGGAGCAAGGCAGGACGTTTCGAATCGGTCGGGCTGAGCGTAAGGATTGGAGGCTAGGAGAGTATGAACGAAAGAATCAAGCGGCTGCGCGAGGAAAGTCTGAACGCCGTGCCCAGCATCTCACTGGAGCGCGCTCGCCTGCTGACTGAGTTTTACCGGAGCGGCAAGGCGGATCGCGTGTCGATCCCGGTGGCTCGCGCCCTGGCCTTCGCATACCTGCTAACCAACAAGGAACTCTGCGTTAACGCAGGTGAGTTGATCGTCGGTGAACGGGGACCGGCCCCCAAAGCGACCCCCACCTACCCCGACATCTGCACCCACACCGACAAGGACTTTGAAATTCTGCATACGCGGGAGAAAGTGTCGTTTGTGTGCAGCGATGAGGTCCGTCGGGAGCAGGCGGAATCAATTGGACCCTTCTGGTCCGGACGGTCCCTGCGGGATCGCCTGTTCGAGGCGGTTGACCCGGCCTGGAAGGCGGCCTATGAGGCCGGCATTTTCACGGAGTTTCAGGAACAACGGGCGCCGGGTCACACGGTTCTCGACAACAAAATTTACCACAAGGGCATGCTGGACTTCAAAAACGATATTGCTGACAGCATGGCCGACCTCGATTTCTTCAACGATCCTGAGGCTGTGAGCAGGCGCGAGCAGCTCAAGGCCATGTCAATTGCCGCCGATGCTCTGATAGCATTTGCCGGTCGCTATGCCGACAGGCTGACCGAGCTGGCTGGAGCAGAATCCGACCCTGATCGCCGGTCGGAGCTTGAGGCTATGGCCGCCGTGTGCCGTCGAGTGCCGGCACACAAGCCGGAGAGCTTCCAGGAAGCACTGCAGTACTACTGGTTTGTTCACCTCGGTGTTATCACTGAATTGAATACCTGGGACTCGTTCAATCCGGGGCGGCTGGATCAGCACCTGTTGCCTTTCTATCGCAGGGGATTGGCCGATGGCTCCCTGACCGATGAGCGCGCACGCGAATTGCTGCAATCGTTCTGGGTGAAATTCAACAATCAGCCGGCCCCGCCGAAAGTGGGTGTTACGGCACAGGAGTCCAATACCTACACCGATTTCTGCCTGATAAACGTAGGTGGTGTGACCGAACGGGGCGAGGATGCGGTTAATGAAATGACCTACCTGATCCTGGATGTCATTGCGGAAATGCGTCTTTTGCAGCCCAGTTCGATGGTTCAAATAAGCAAGAAAAACCCGGACCGCCTGATTAAGCGGGCTCTCGGCATCATCAGGACCGGGTATGGGCAGCCATCGCTGTTTAACACCGATGCCATAATTCAGGAGTTGGTCCGGCAGGGGAAGTCGGTTGAGGACGCCCGTAACGGCGGAGCCAGCGGCTGTGTGGAGACCGGCGCCTTCGGCAAAGAGGCTTACATTCTCACGGGCTACTTCAATATGCCTAAAGTGCTGGAACTCACGCTTCACAATGGAGTCGATCCGCGCACGGGCCGGGCAATCGGGATCGCCACCGGCGAGGCGGAGTCATTTGCGTCTTTCGACGATCTCTACGCCGCCTTTGAACGTCAGTTGCAGCATTTCATCGACATCAAAATCAAGGGCAATCGCATTATCGAGCGGTTATGGGCGGAATATCTGCCGGCGCCTTTTCTGTCGCTCCTGATCGATGATTGCATCGCAAGCGGCAAAGATTACAACGCCGGCGGCGCCCGGTACAACTCGTCGTACGTACAGGGTGTGGGGCTCGGAAGCATCACCGATTCGCTGTCCGCCATCAAGCATCACGTCTATGACCGCCGAACCTGCAGCATGACCGATATGCTCGCGGCGCTGGCCGAGAACTTCCGAGGCAGAGAGGATCTGCTCAAGGCACTGCTGGATGACACGCCGAGATACGGCAACGATGACGACCGGGCCGACGATATCATGCGGCGGGTGTTTGAGAGTTATTTCAGTCTTATCGACGGTCGCCCCAACACGAGGGGAGGACACTACCGCATCAACCTGCTGCCGACTACCTGTCACGTGTATTTTGGGAGTGTGATCGGAGCGATGCCTGACGGCCGCAAAGCCGGCGAACCACTGTCCGAAGGCATTTCGCCGGTGCAGGGGGCCGATCGCCAGGGACCGACCGCGGTGTTGAAGTCGGCTGCCAAGATAGACCATATACGGACGGGCGGAACCTTGCTGAACCAGAAGTTCACGCCGCAGGTTCTGGCCGATGACGACGGCATCACCAAGCTGATGCACCTGATTCGCAGTTACTTCAAGATGGACGGTCATCACATTCAGTTTAACGTGGTGACGGCCGAACAGCTGCGTAAGGCACAAAAAGAGCCCGAGAAGTATCGCGATCTGATCGTACGGGTGGCCGGCTACAGCGACTATTTTGTGGATTTGGGCCTCGACCTCCAGAATGAGATCATTCGGCGCACCGAACACTGCTCGAACTAGCCGATTCGGCCCGAAATCCGTGCTTGAAAAATCTCCCGCCGTCTAGTATTTTCCGGGCATGAGAGAAGACGGTTTGCTGTATCGCCCGGGATACGTTCCTCCACTCCGACTACAGATAGACAGGCTGTTGGCTGTGGTGCGACTATGCCGGATGAAGGATACCGGTGAGACGCTCTACCCATAACCCAATACTGACACCACAAGATCTGCCACATATCCCGCCGCACCTCATCGATGTATCATCGGTGTTCAATCCCGGTGCTGTCCGTTTCGGAGACCAGTACGTGTTGTTGCTGCGCGTACAAAACCGGGGTCGTGAGACGTATTTTGTGGTGGCTCGCAGTACCGACGGGATCACGTTCTCGTGCGACAATCGAATAGTCGAGCTTGAGGGCATCACACGGATCGCTCAGACAGTCTTTCATGTGTACGACCCGCGGATCACCCGTCTTGACGACAGGTTTTATATTATGGTTGCGATGGACCTGGATGCCGGATGCTATCTCGGTCTGGCCGAGACAAAGGACTTTGAGTCGTTCCGGTTCCTGGGTATCGTATCTGGCGACGAGTTTCGTAACGGCGTGTTGTTCCCCGAGAAGATTGGCGGGCGGTACCTGCGTCTGGACCGTCCCAATCGGGTGTCCACCGAGGGCGGCGTTCGCACCGGATCGGCCATCTGCCTCTCCGAATCCGATGATCTCCTGCACTGGTCTGTTGTTGCCACTGTCATGGAAGGACGTCCTCACTACTGGGATGAGCTTATCGGTTCCGGTCCACCGCCGGTAAAAACACGGGCAGGCTGGCTTCACATCTATCATGGTGTCGCCACCCACTTCGGGAGCGCCAGCGTTTACCAGGCGGGGGTGACTTTGCTAGATCTCGACAATCCGAGCATTGTATTGGCTCGCAGCCGCTTCAATATTCTCGAACCCCGCGAGATCTACGAACAGGTGGGACAAGTGCCCAATGTTGTGTTCCCGTCGGGCATGATTGTCGATACGTACGATTCCGGCGGCTATGCCACGGATGACAGCCGCGTGCTCGTATACTACGGCGCCGCTGACACTTCGGTGGGACTGGCCGAAACCACTATTCGCGAGTTGATCGCGGCCTGCTACGAGGGCGGCGAGCGTGATTGAGGGAGTGACTCCATGCGAAGCCATCTGATTCTTGCCATACTCTTACTGCTGGTCGGTGGATGCTGCCCGTCGGATCAGGACAAGGCGTACACGAAAGTCTCTGACGAGTCATTGCCGGTTCCGGCCATTGACTGTGCACCTCGCAACTACGTCTGTTATCGAACGACTGTGTCTCCTGTGATCGATGGCAAACTCGACGAGTCCGACTGGCAGCGGGCGCCGTGGACGGAGTTGTTCGTTGACATTGAAGGCGATGCAAAACCGTCACCCCGATTTGCCACTCGGGCAAAAATGCTCTGGGATGATACGTACTTTTACGTCGCCGGAGACATGGAAGAACCGGATGTCTGGGCGAAACTAACTGATCGTGACGCGGTGATTTATTACGACAATGACTTCGAGGTGTTTATCGATCCCGATGGTGACACACACGAATATTATGAGCTCGAAGTGAATGCCTTCGGCACCGAGTGGGATCTGTTCCTGGGCAAACCGTATCGCGATGGCGGCCCGGCGATTCACGCCTGGGATATCCGGGGGTTGAAGAGCGCCGTACATATTGATGGAACGTTGAACCGTCCGGGCGACACCGATCGCGGCTGGAGTATTGAAATCGCAATCCCGTGGGTGGTACTGAAGGAATGCGCGCATCGAGACACCCCTCCCAACGATGGCGACCAGTGGCGCGTAAACTTCTCTCGGGTGGAATGGCAGACACGGGTAGTCGATGGCAGATATGAGAAGGTTGTCGATTCGGCCGACGGCAAGCCCCTGCCGGAAAACAACTGGGTGTGGTCGCCCCAGGGATTGATCGCCATGCACTATCCTGAAATGTGGGGACTCGTGCAGTTCAGCACCTTGAAGGCGGCCGAGAAGACTGTCGACTTTGTGCCATCGGCGAACGAGGAGGTCAAATGGGCGCTACGCCGGTACTATTACGCACAGCGAACGCACCGGATGCAGTACGGTGTGTACGCCGATGACGTCGAGCGGTTGAAACTTGATGTCGCGCCGCCCGAGGGCTGGACCTGGCCGCCGGTAGTGCACGTCACGCCAAACTGGTTCGAGGCTTCCGCTGTCAACACCGTCGAAGGCAAACGCTGGATCATATGTGCCGACGGCGATATCCGGGAGGAGGCGGTGCCATTACGGTAACGATCGGCCGAAGTCCCTGCTTCCTGGGTATGCTGACCTTGCTGGGTGTCGCCATGCTCCTGTGTGCCTGCTCGGACAGGGCCGGCTCAGGGAAAACTTCTCTGCGGGTTCACGCCTTTTATTATCCGTGGTGGGGGACACCGGAGACCGACGGTGAGTACCGTCATTGGAATCACGAAATCATGGGCGACGTGGATCGTCCGCATCGATATCGCGGCGGTGATGATATTGGAGCCGATTTCTTTCCTGCCGATGGCTGCTACAGCAGCAATGATTCTGTTACCGTGGATCGACACATGCGTCAGATGTCTGATGCCGGAGTCGGCGTGGTTACGGTCTCCTGGTGGGGGAGAGATACGTTCGAGGACCGGGCGGTCAAAGGCATCCTTAATGCCGCGGAGCGGTATGATCTGAAAGTCAACTTCCACCTTGAACCGTACGCCGGGCGTACGGTGATGTCGATCAGGAAAGACATCGCGTATTTGCACGAGGCCTACGGACGGCACGCCGCTCTGTATCGTGACTCAGGCGACAGGCACTTGCCTCTGTTCTACGTGTATGATTCGTACAAGATCGACATCGCTCAGTGGCGGCGATTACTGGGGCGCAAGGGCAATCTGACCATTCGCGGCACGGATCTGGATGCCCGGATCATAGGTCTCTGGGTGGAGCAGGCCGACACGCTCTTTCTGGAGCGCGCCGGTTTCGACGGTGCCTACACGTACTTCGCCTCTGATGCGTTCAGCTATGGTTCGGTGCCGGACAACTGGCGGACAATGGCGCGATGGGCTGAAGCTCATGATATGCTTTTTGTTCCCTGCGTGGGGCCCGGGTATGCCGACCTGAGAGTACGTCCCTGGAACAGGGGCAATCAGCGATCACGAGACGGCGGTGCCTACTTCGACCGCATGTTTGCGGCGGCTCTGGAAATCGACCCGGATGTGATCGGTCTTACGTCGTTCAACGAATGGCACGAGGGCACCCAGATCGAACCGGCGCAACCGTACCGGACGGATGCTTTCACTTATCAGGACTATCAGCCCCGTGATCCGGAGTACTATCTTGAGCGCACCCGCTTCTGGGTGGATCGATTGATGGGAAAACCAACGCCGTCGGATGACCGCCCGTTGTCATCGTTTGTGTCCCGACTGAAGCAGAGCAAAACACATCTGGCTGTGGGCGCTCGATTGCGTGTTCGGGAGCAACCGCACGAACGATTCACCGCCGGTGGTCCGCGGGCCCTGATTGACGGTGTCCTGGGTACGTCGAACTATCGCGACGGCAGTTGGGTGGGTGTCAGGGGAAGTGATCTGGCAGCCGTCGTGCAGTTCCCCAAACCGACACAGGTGCGCAGTGTGACCGTGCGGTTTCTCGAAAACAGCGACGCCTGGATAGTGAGTCCCGACGATGTGCAGATAGGGCTGGCTCAGGACGGCCTCCCGATCGAGCTGTATGCGCGCGCAAATGATTCGGCGGTGTTTGAAGGGAGGGAGGGTATTGGCATTCGTACGGTAACGATCCATCCTATGATCGATGACGTTCGCATTGTAACCGTATCCGCGCGGAAGCGGTCGGCGGACAAAGGCCAGGACTCCCGACTTACCTGGCTGTTTATAGACGAAGTCGTAGTTGAATAATCCGATGATTGACATTTCCGGTAGACGAAGGGAAGCAGATGAATCTGGCAGCTGTTGACTGGACAATCGTAGCAGTCGTCCTGGTCCTTATGATTATGTCGGTAGTGGCGGCAAAGCGGCTTATGCGCAGTGTGGCGGATTTTCTGGCGGCCGGTCGCTCGGCGGGGAGATACGTGGTGAGTGTGGCGTCGGGAGTGGCCGGCCTGGGCGCGATTACGATCATCGGAAACATGGAGATGAACCTGATAGCCGGGTTCTCCATGTCCTGGTGGGGCATGACCATGGGAGTCGTTATCCTTGCCATCATGGTCTCCGGCTGGGTGGTGTACCGTTTCCGACAGACGCGGTGCCTTACGCTGGCACAGTACTTTGAGAAGAGATACAGCCGCAGGTTCCGAATCTTCACCGGCATTGTCGCGTTTGTTTCGGGGTTGGTCAATTTTGGCATTTTCCCGGCCGTGGGGGCGCGCTTTTTCATTTACTTCTGTGGCCTGCCTCAGCATATCCCCATCCTTGATCTGGAGATCGCGACTTTCCCTCTGGTTATGCTGATATTGTTGTCGATTTCCCTGTACTTTGTGTTTGCCGGCGGGCAGATTGCCGTGATTGTGGCCGGTTTCTTTCAGGGGCTGTTTGTGAATGTGGTTTTTGTAGTGATTCTCGTCTTCCTGTTTATCACTTTCGACTGGTCGCACATTTTTGATGCGCTGCAGGCGGCACCCAAAGAGGCCTCGCTCATCAACCCCTTCCACACCAGTCAGGTGAAGGATTTCAATCTGTGGTACTTCCTGGTCGGCGTATTCGGTGTGATGTACGGCACCATGTCCTGGCAGGGCACCCAGGCGTACAACGCCTCGGCAACGTCGGCCCACGAGGCTAAAATGGGCGGCGTGCTGGCAGCCTGGCGCAGTATGCCGCAGACGTTACTCTTTCTTTTTGTTCCCATTATCGCCTACACGCTGCTCAATCATCCGGACTTCGCTCATATCGCCAATGCGGTTCAGAACTCGATCGCCGGGGCCGGCACGGAGGCAGTCCAGAATCAGCTCAAAGTGCCCATGACGCTGACTCACATTCTGCCCCGCGGTTTGATAGGTGCTTTCGTCGCGGTCATGCTGGCGGCGTTTATCAGCACTCACGACTCATATCTGCACTCCTGGGGCAGTATCCTGATTCAGGACGTTGTCATGCCGTTTCGCACGAAGCCGTTTGAACCAAAAACGCACCTTCGCGTGCTTCGCCTGGCTATTGCAGGCGTGGCCGTGTTCATTTTCTGTTTCAGTATGCTGTTTACGCAGAGTCAGTACATATTCCTGTTTTTTGCCATTACCGGTGCAATCTTTGCGGGCGGCTCCGGAGCCGTTATCATCGGTGGCCTGTACTGGAAACGGGGCACTACGGCTGCCGCCTGGTCCGCCATGATCACCGGGTCAAGCATTGCCGTCGGCGGCATTATCATTCATCAGTTTGACCCTGATTTCTGGATCAACGGTCAATGGTTCTGGATGATCAGCATGTTTGGTGCCTCGATAGTGTACATCGGCGTGTCGCTACTGGGTAAGCGGCGGGAGTTCAATCTCGACAAACTGCTCAATCGGGGCGAGTATGCGATCAAAGATGAGACGAAGGTGGTTAATCCGGTGCCCGTGCGGGGATGGCGGATGCTCGGTATGGGGCGGGAATTCACGCGGGGCGACAAATTTATCTATATCGTCAACTATATCTGGACCGGCGGCTGGACGCTGGTGTTCATTGTTGGCACGATTTACAATCTCACCTACGAAGTCAGCGATGAGTCCTGGATGGATTTCTGGAAGGTATACCTGGTGATCCATCTGGGCCTGGCGGTGATATCTATCGTTTGGTTTGGTATAGGCGGCATGATTGATTTGAAAAAGATGGTCGCCAGACTTCGCACGGCAGCGCGTGATGACTCTGATGATGGTTTCGTGGCCCGCGAGCCGGAGAATATCGGTAACTGAAAGCCGTCCTGACAAGAGAGAACGACATGGACAATAAGCATGCTCAACTACTGATAACGCGCATCGAGCGCTTCGCTGATCGCATCGCCCGGAGCATTCTGGGGCAGGTGGTCACATTCAATGCCGAATACGCCGTCAGCGAGGAACCGGTCCCGTTTGCCGACCGCCAGGGAGGCGCGTTTCGGCCCATCAGCGAGGGCGAAACCTGGGGACGTACCTGGGCGAGCGGATGGTTCCATCTGACCGCCGAAGTACCCGCGAGCTGGGCGGGAAAAACTGTCGTGGCACAACTCGATTTCGGCGGTGAGGGTCTGGTGTTTGAAAGCGATGGTTTCATTCGTCAGGGGATATCCAACGGCTCGGTGTTTCAGGCCGATTTCAGCCGCGATATCGTACGGTTGTATGATCGCTGTGACGGTGGCGAGACGGTCGATTGGTGGGTGGAAACGGCCGCCAGCGGACTGTTCGGCATGTTTACGGAGCCTGATCCCGACCTGAAGTCAACCGGCCGCTATGGCCGTTACGATGCCGCCGTGCGGGCGATGCGCCTGTGTGTGTTTGATGACGATCTCTGGCATCTCTGGCTGGATCTCAGAATTCTCCGCGGGCTGATCAAGCGCCTGCCGGAAACGGGTGTGCAGCGTGCCCGGCTGATTCGTGCGGCCAGTGACGCCATCAGTGCCTATGCGGACAACCGTGCCAATCTGGAGTTGTGTCGCGACATTCTGCATCGCGAATTGGACAAGCAGGCCTCGGCCTCAACCCTGACTGTCACTGCCGTAGGACATGCCCATATTGACACGGCCTGGTTGTGGCCGGTGAGTGAAACAATTCGGAAATGTGCCCGCACGTTTGCCAGCCAGCTCGATCTGCTCGAACGATATCCCGAATACGTGTTTGGCGCCTCGCAGCCGCAGCATTATGAGTTTGTCCGGCAGCACTATCCGGAGTTGTACGAACGTATTCGTGCGGCGGTGAAAGAGGGTCGCTGGGAACCGCAGGGGGGAATGTGGGTGGAGGCCGACTGCAATCTCATCAGCGGCGAATCCATGGTCCGGCAAATTCTGCACGGAAAGAACTTCTTCAAAAACGAGTTCGGCTGGGATGTAGACAATCTCTGGCTTCCGGATGTTTTTGGCTACTCGGCCGCCATGCCGCAGATTCTGCTGAAGAGCGGCATCAAGTACTTCCTGACTCAAAAAATCTCCTGGAATCAGTTCAACGAGTTTCCCCATCACACGTTCATGTGGCGGGGTATCGACGGCTCCGAAGTCCTTACGCACTTCCCGCCTGAAAACAACTACAACAGCCAACTGGACACGGACTACCTGATTCCGGCCCAGGAACACTTCAAGGAGAAGGACTACCTTGATGAATTCATCAGTCTGTTTGGGGTGGGCGACGGTGGCGGCGGACCCAAGGAAGAGAACATTGAAACCGGTCGTCGGATGAAAAATCTCGAGGGAGCGCCGCGGGTACGATTCGGGTCGGCGTGCGACTTTTTTGAGCGTCTGGCTGCCAGCGAGGACCTGCTGCCTGCCTGGGTGGGAGAGCTGTATCTGGAATTACACCGGGGGACCCTGACCACGCAGGCGATAGTCAAAAAGGCCAACCGGAAACTTGAGCATCGCCTGCGCGAACTGGAGATGATGTGGTCCTGTCTGTCACCGGCGGACTATCCGCTGAAGGAAATCGATGCAATCTGGAAGACCGTGTTAATCAACCAGTTTCATGACATTATCCCGGGGTCATCAATAACTCGCACTTACCAGGTAACCCATGCCGAACATCGAAAAGCGCTGGAGGATTGCGCGGCGCTGCGCGAACGCGCAGCCCGGCAGCTGTTTGCCCCTGATCCCGAATCGCTGGTAGTGATGAACACGCTGCCGTACGATTTGGAGCAGCCGGTGAGCCTGCCCGGACCCTGGAACAACGCCACGCTGGACGGCCAGATGCTTCCCGCACAGCGCGAGTCGGACAGCGTCACGGTATTGCTCGCCGTTCCCGCATATTCGTTTGTCACGCTCAGGCGGTCGGACGAGCCTGCTGAGGCCGGTCGTCCCTCAAAGGGGCTGATCCTGGAGAATGATCTTGTACGCTATGAATTCGCCACCGACGGCACGTTGACTTCCGCCCGGGATGTGCAGTCCGGGCGCGATATCATGGCCCCCGGCCACAAAGGTAATGTCCTCACG
>Ga0180007_10005093_pt1 | contig 13538 bp, 4 predicted proteins | sample MM_PC_MetaG_FD_121122 | JGI IMG/M metagenome (GOLD analysis project Ga0180007, IMG submission 121122) | Groundwater microbial communities from the Aspo Hard Rock Laboratory (HRL) deep subsurface site, Sweden - MM_PC_MetaG | ecosystem: Environmental > Aquatic > Deep subsurface > Groundwater... | reverse complement strand
GCCGGCACACGCTGGCGATACAGCGGACGCTGATCCAGCGCGGCCTGCGACTCGATCTCGGGCGGGCCCTGGAGGCGGCCCTGGACGGCTTTGCACAGCCGTCCGGGGGACGGGACCTGGCCGGGGCCGCCGCCGCGTTGTCGGTTTTCGCCTCGACGCGCCTGGAGAGGCTCCTGACCGATCTCGACCTCACGCCCGAGGCGGTGCGCGCGATACTGCCCGCCCACGGAGCCGATCCAACCGACGCCGTGGCCTGGGCGCGCGCCCTCGATTCCTTCCGCGAGCAGCCCGACTTCCAGATGCTCGCCACGGGCTTCAAGCGCTGCCGCAACATCCTGGAAGGCGGCTTGCTCGCCGCCGACGCCGCCACCGGTTGCGTCGCGCGCTGGCTCGCTGGCGGCAGGTCGCCGGCCGGCCGGGATTTTTCGGATCTGCCCGAATCCGCCGAGCAACGGCTGAGGGACCGGGTGGTGGCGGTCGTGCCGGAGCTCCTGGCGTGCCGTGCGACAGGCGATTACGCAGCCATCTTCCGCTCGCTGTCCGCGCTGGGACCGGACATCGGTCGTTTCTTCGATTTAGTGCGTGTGAATGTTGAAGATCCGGAGCTGAGAATGCTGAGACACGATTTTTTGAGGGAAATCTATGGTCTGTTTGCACAATACGCTGATTTTGATGCGGTGGCTCCGCTTGAAGCCGGTTCCTGATGGTGATGTAACTCCAACTCCCGCGGGAAAATACACTCAGCGTCGGGCCCCTTCTGGGGCCCATATTTTTTTTATGTATCCTATTGACTTGGCTGCCGGGGTTGGGTATTGTCACCTGTGCGACTCAAGGGCAAAAGTGCTTTCCGATGTGACGTTGAGCCTGACTCCACTCGAAGTAAGTCCCTAATTAACTTGACACTCTTGCTTGGATCGCGAGTCATCTCGTCACAGTCACAGCGGAATGGCAACCCGACCTTTGAAGTACGGCTCTGTGCCAGTGACTGGGATTGCTTTTGCCTGCTCTGTTCGTGTCTTGGCCGTTCGATTCAGAACAACCAAGACAGAGTTTTCACCTGCACCATTTGTTGACTTGCTCAGCGATGGGGGGAAAGTATGAGGAAACTCACTCTCGTTCTAATGACTCTCGCCCTTTGTGCCGGTTTCGCCTTTGCCGGCCCGGTCGAATACGATGAGGGCCTCAGAGTCCACAAATCAATCAACCAGACGTCCGTGACGTCGGCCACCAAGGCCGACACCACGGTCATCGCCTACTACGACTTTTCTACTCCCGGTACACCGACTCAGGGAGATCCCGCCTGGAACGGCTGGACCTCCGCTGACCTGACCTACCTGGAGCCCAAGTGGCACATCGACACCTTCAACGCCGAGAACCTCAACGGCCACGGCGTTGGCAACAAGGCCATGTACGCCGGTGAGGTGTTCGCCTACGACTGTGGCGGCACCTTCGAGGGCTACGCCAACAAGTACAACGAATTCCTCGACTGGTGGGGCACCGTTCTCGATCCCGAGGCGGGGACCCTGATCACGGTTGATGCCTACATCAACCACGACACCGAGGAAAACTGGGACTATCTCTATCTCCAGTACGAAGACGCGGCTGGCTCGATGGAGAAGTTCCCTCTCGACGCTACGACCCGCCAGGGAATGACCGGCCTGCATTCGAACGTCTTCAAGAGCGTTTCGATCAGCATCGCCAGCGGCGACTACGTCAATGTCGATGAAGTGCACCTGCGGTGGCTGGCCTTCTCGGACACCTACGTCTCCGACAAGGACTGTCTGCTCTACGGCTACCACGGCAACGGCCACACACAGCTCGACGACGTCAACGTCTACTTCGATCAGGGCGGCGGAGACGTGCCGCAGGGTCTGACCAACACCTTCGAGGACGGTTCCCAGATCGACTGGAACGTCATCCAGGTGCCCTTCGTCGGCGACTTCGCCGAAGTCTGGGACATCCTCAACGACGTGGACCCCTGCGTCGACAACGTGACGCCGCAGATGGCGTTCATCGATTACGGCCAGATTCCGGGCGTCGGCCCCTCGAGCAACCTCGAGTGGCCCTACGGCCCCGAAGGCCACGTCACCAACTACACCTATGGTGTTGCGGGTGTGATCGACTATCGTCTCGACAACGCGATCTGGTCGCCTGTCCTCGATATCGATCCCGACACGGCGGGCCACGAGATCCGCTTTGGCGTCTACCGCCACTTCGATCTCACCTCGATGGCCGGCCAGTTCTACACCTGGAACATCCGCTCGAGCACCGACGGGTTCATCTGGACCCCGTGGCGCAACCGTCAGTTCGTGTACTACGGCGGTCCGGACTACATCCGCAACCACCAGGACGTCACGGATCTGGTGACACCCGGTGCCATAAAAGCGCAGATGTCGCTGGAGGTCACGACGCCCTGGACGGCCTACATCTTTGGCGGCTCGACACCGGCGCCTTACTACGACGACGTGTCCTGGCACTCCTACGGCTACTCGGGTCCGGCCTTCGCGTACCGCGAGTTCGAACTGGCCCAGGACAACTTCCCTCACGACGCGGCGCGCGTGCGCAGGACAATGAACTGGGGCGCGCTCGGCGATATGGACGTGCCGTTCAACATGGGTCAGGACATCATCGGCTCAGATGGTGCCGGCATCCTGCACGGCGACTCGATCGTCGTGAACATCGATGCCGTCCGTGTTGGCTCCGGTCTGGACGCGCGTCCGGAAATGTTCTACGAAGTCAGGACCAACCCGGTCTTCGACACAGATCCCGCCTGGCGTTCCAGCGGCGTGCCGTACTCCGGCTCGGTGCTGGGTGACACGATCTGGGTGAGCGAGACCCAGTACGTCGGCGGACGCTGGTCCTTCAATCTCCCGGATTACGACTTCCTGTATCCGGGCGACGTGATGCACTACTACTTCCAGGCTTCCGACACCGTCGGTATCGAGGCTCCCGTGTTCGCAACCCTGCCGGGCGACCTCGCCGGCTTCGATCTCTTCGAGGGCGACACGGGCTTCGTTCCCTGGCAGTGGCCCAGCGACTTCACGGTCCACGCCCTGCCCACGGTGTTGTCCACGACCGTCGGCGACGTGCCGGAGATCCTGCTGTGGAACGACTTCGGCGACCGCGGTGGGGAGAACGAGTGGGAAGGCTCGCTCAAGGCCCTGGGCCTCGAGCGTGGCACCGACTACGACCTCTACTACACCAACGGTCCTTCCTCGGGTACCGGCAACGGTCTCGGATCGACCTGTACCTCGGGGAATCTGGCCCTCTATCATCACCTGCTCTACACGGCGGGAGATCTGAGCGGCGTCACCATGACCGGAGCCAAGGTGCCCGGTGCAGAGGATCCGTTCGATGGTGACGGCTCGAACGACATCCTGCTCGTGAAGTCATTCCTGCTCAACCCCGCTGGCCGCAACCTGCTGGCCACCGGCGATGGCTTCTTGGGTGCCATCTACGCAGAGCCCGACGGTAGCGGCATTAATATGTTGAACTTCTTTTTCGGAGTCAACTTCCAAACCGACGATGTCCGAACGTCCATCGACGGCCAGTCCGCGCCGACGGTGAGCTTCGTAGCCAACACCACCGCTCTGACTCTCAGCACCGACTTCGTGGCTTACGGGTCCTGCCCGAACTTCAAGCAGTTCGACGGTATCACCGAGAATACCGACCCGACCTCCCAAAGGGTCGCCGAGTTCCTGGATAAGAATGGTGATCCAGGCGCCTATCCCGGCTACGCTGCGATGGTCGTGAACGAACTGATGACCGGCGCAAAGGTTGTCGTTTGCCCGGTCGACTTCAATTCGTGGTACACGCCTTACGGCGGCGGCGCCAAGGTTCCTGCTCCGCCCCAGGCGCGTGTGCAACTGCTGTGTGACATTCTCTCGTACTTCTACGGTGATCCCGCCTACTGCGATACTCACCTAGGTTCCGGTACGGGAGTCCCTGTCCAGCAGCCGTTCTACGCCAAGAACTGGCCGAACCCGTTCAACCCGATCACGAAGATCGAATTCAGTCTGCCGCGTGACGGTCACGTGTCGCTGAAGGTCTACAACGTTCGTGGTGAGCTGGTTCGCACCCTCGTCGACGAGAACCGGACCGCCGGTGTCAACGTCATCGAGTGGGACGGCAGCGACGATCGCGGACAGTCCGTCGCTTCGGGTGTCTACTTCTACGAGACCCGTACCGCCGGCAAGTCCACCGTCAACAAGATGGCTCTGGTGAAGTAGTTCATCGCGGGTCATTGACTGGGAGCGACCCCTGGGGGTCGCTCCCTTTTTCTTGCGCCCGCCCCCGGCTGGCCGGTCCGTGGCGACGTCCGGCGGGCGTATTCACCGGCGGTCCGAGGGCCTGCCGCGGCGAAGGATCTGCGGCCATCCGAAGCCGAGGCAGCGGGGCGCGGCGCCGGTGGGCCGGACCAAAGAAGAAGTTGACACCGTCGAGAGCTTATCCCTATATTTGACAAGCAGTCTTGGCGTTACCCCCACGGCCGAGATATCGGTGATATTAATGTCCAGGAGACCATATCGGGCCCCGTTCCCGCCCGGTATCGTCTTGGGGCTTAAGGCTGTTTGCTTGAAAGGCGAGCAAAGCATGCTTTCACGTCGACGCATCGCCAGCTGGCTTATCGTGATCGCGGTCCTCGCGACGGTTGCTCTTTTCGGTTGCCGGGCTTTCCAACCCGAAACGGTGATCGTCAACCACCCCCCCGAGACCTACATCATCGGCGCGCCGCAGGAAGGTCAGGGAGGGCAGTTCCATTACCACATGTTCTGGACCGGCACCGATCGTGACGGACACGTCGAGCGTTACGTCTGGGCCGTGACCGCCGGTTCCATCCAGGATCCGACGACGGACGAGGACGAGGAGGATACGCGCTTCAATCCCGCGGAATTCCGGGAGACGCTCAATATCGGGCACTGGACGACCCGCACGGACTCCATCTTCGATTTCCAGATCCAGCAGGGTTCGATCACGACGGCGGACAAGACCTTCCACATCGTCGCCGTGGACGACCGTGGCGATTTCGATCGCTCGCCCGCCCGCCTGTATTTCCTCAGCAATGCGCTGGGAACCCCCAACATCGCGTTCTACAGTTCGTTCGAGCAGACGGACCAGACGAGGTTCGCCGATTTCGACACCATCGGCTACGGCCATCCCTTCGAGTTCAGCTGGTCGGGGGGGACCCCCAATGACAACTACTTCACCGAGGCGATGCTGGCCAACACCGACACCGTGGGAGCCATAGACGGCCTCTACGGATTCAAGTACAGGTTGCCCCTCGACGTCGATTGTGACGCCGTATCGCGCGATTGCTGGAAACCAAGCCGCCTGGACGAAACCACCAATCGACAGGTATCGTACTTCAGCGATGTGAACTTCCTGGAATTCGCCTCGGACAACTCTGGCAACGACGTGTTCCACAAGAGGATGACGCAGGGCGTGCACATACTCCTGGTGAACACGATCGATGTGGCCGGTGTGGAGATCCCGTCGGATCTGCAGCCCTTGAACTTCGTGATCAACTACGACCCGCAGACCCAGATCCTGCGCGACCAGGCCGATCAGTTCTACGACGAGGACGACGTCTTCAACCCGGGCTCGCCGCGGGTTTACCCCTATTACATCCTGCACGCTCCCACGGGAGAGATCTCGACGACCGTATTCCACGAGGACGAGCGGTTGCCCCAGAGATCAATCGCGGTGTTCAAGGCCATCGGCTGGGACGACCACCGGGACATCAAGAAAGTGGATCTCCCCGGCGAGGAGGCGGCCGATTTCGGGGTCATGTTCCAGGGCAAGTTCAACGCCGAGGGCAAGTACAGGGGCGGGGAGAACACCATCCTCCGCTTCGCGACACAGTACACGGAGGCCGTCGAGAGCGTCTGGGACGATTACACGAACCTCGCCATCGGCAGCAGCGACACGGTCAGCTTCATCGTCGGTCCCTTCGATTACGTGGTGAGCATGCGTACGGTGGACGAGCACGGCCGGCGCGATGGCACGCCGGACACCTTCGGCTTCTTCGCCAACCATGCACCGACCGTGAACTGCGTGGACGTGGTCACCGACGGCGAGACCAGCGGCTACTACACCGAGCCGTGCGACGCGGAGATCGACACCTTCTATTGCTCCCTGAGCGGCGCCGCGGTGCCCGGCCACCCGGACTGGACGAATCTGCGACAAGTCAACTTCACAGCCAGGAAAATCTGGTACAGCCCCTTCTCCACGGGCATCTGGCACGAGAGGCCGATCAACACCACCGACCTGGATTCCATCGAAGGCTTCTTCTTCGAGTACGACCTGCTCCTCTACGCCGAGGACGTGGAGGAGGAACGCCTGTTCCTGCCCCGGACCGCACCCCTGGAGCCCACGTACGGGAATCCGGCGGACCGGGCCTTCTCGTGGCGATACGAAATCGTCTCGGCCCGCGACTCGCTCAGCAACGCGTTGCGCGAGGGGGGCGGCTTCGACGACCTCACTCAGATCACATACACGTTCAACGACACCTACTCGTCGAACTACGACGGCAACGGCGTATGGCGTCTCCGGATAGAGGTCTTCGTGCCCGCGTGGGGGCTGCAATTCGGCACGGGAGTCTACAAATCCTACCTGCGCTCGCTGCACCCGCAATGGGACGAGGCGACGATCCAGGACGCTTTCGATCTGACGACCTTGCAACTGGGACCCAACAGGGCCACCATTTACAACCGGGACGGCACCGACGGCGATTACCGGCCGGACCGTTGCGCCTACGTCTACTACACCCTGTTGCGGGTTCCCGTAATCCACGGCGAGAGTTGCACCATATCCTACGAAGGCGTCGCCGGTAGGCCGAAGTTCGACAACTACTGCACGCAGAGCGAACCGTTCGTGAAACGGTACGTGATCGTGATGGTCGCATCCTCCGGAGAGGTGTTCCCTGCACTGGAGTGACGAGCCCCGCGCACAGCTCGCTCGGCACGGCCGGTCAATCAGTTTGGCGGGAGGTAGGACTTGGCACGCGTATTGAGAATAGTCGTGGCGGCTCTGTCGCTCGGCGTGGCTTATGCCGCCTTCCAGATGGCGGGCTGTTCCCCATCCAACGAACTCGGCGGCATCGAGCTCATCAACGCCGTGCCCGATACCTACATCTCCGGTACGCCGCCGTACCTCCGCGAGACGGACTTCTTCGTGGAATTCTTCTGGTCCGGGAACGACCCCGACGGGCGCATAAACGGTTATCAGTGGAAGATCACGACGAACGGCGCCGACGGCATCAGCGTGAGCGATACCCTGACGGTCGACCCGGCCACGGGCGACACCCTTCATCCGTGGCATTTCACCACCGCGACAGACACCGTCTTCTTCGTCAGCGCGGACTCCGCCAGTTTCATCGACGACTACGAGCTGCCGGAGCACCTGCGGAGATTCTACCAGCCGCATACGATCTTCGTGCGCGCGGTGGACGACAAGGGCGCCGTGGATCCCTCGCCCGCCATGGTCACCTTCACCGCCACGACGTTCGCACCGACGGTCTACCTGACGGCGCCACCGTCGCTGCGCGGCGTCTACCCGGAATCCCAGCCCGTGCCGCCGACATTCCTGGTCAAATGGACGGGCTCCGATCCCGATTTCGAGCTCGGCACGCCGACGAAGATCCGCTACATGGTCAAGAGCGCCCTCTACATCAACACCTTCGGTAGTGAGGTGTACCTGTCGACGAGGAACGAGTATCAAGCCGTCGGCGACACCATCATCACATTCTCAGATCCGGGCTGGAGCGACTGGATACCCTACTTGACGGATCCGGACGCGCGGGCCCAGAGCTTCAGCGCGGACAAGTTGGACGCCCAGGGCAGGCTGAAGCATTACTTCTTCGCGATCCAGGCCCAGGATACAGCTGGAGCCGTCTCGCTGGATCGCAGCTACGGCAACGGGGTGAAGAACTTCTACGTGAACGACGTAGCCTCGCCGATCATCTCCGTTCGCGAAAGATATCTGGGGTCCGCGAGGGGCACGGGTCTGTACGGACGCACCGTGGTGGACATCGCCCAGAACCAGCCCTTGCTCTTCGTATGGACCGGTTCGGCCGAGAGTTACGGCGGCATCGTAGACGGTTTTCGTCACGGTTGGGATGTCGAGGACCTGACCGACGACGAAGATGACGGCTGGGTGACGCAGTTCGGCATGACCGATTCCCACACCCGGTCCGATCTGAAGGTCTTCGATTCCGGTTCCCACGTCCTGACCATCGAGTGCAAGGACAACGCCGGCCTGATGACCAGGTATACCTTCGTGCTGAACGTGGTGCCCGTACCCGACGCCGCGGACCAGTTGCCCTTGCTGCTGATCGACGACGTCCAGGACATCGTGAGCCAGGCCTGGCCCGACCCGAACGGCATACCCTACGACAACGATATCTACCGGGATGGCTTCTGGGAGGAAGTCCTCACGGTCGGCAGCAGCGTCTCGGGCTTCAACGCGTCGCGCGACGTACTCGACAACCAGATCGAGCTGGGCGCCTGGGGCTACCGGGACGTCGTACCGTACAAGAACATAATCTGGACATCGCGTTTCAACCGCCTGTCCTACATCGCCCAGAACTTCCAGGGCCGCTACGTCGAGCAGGGTGAGGGTGAAGACCCCATCCCGGTCGAAGCCTATGTCTGGCTAGACACCTACCAGGCCTACGTCGGCAACATCTTCCTCAACGGCACGGGCGTCATCCGCAACTTCCACATCACGGATTATCAGCTGGTGCTGTGGCTCGCGCCGATCATCTACACCTCCGACGAATCCTACATCAACTGCGCCGACGGCGTCAGGGCCAGGAGTTTCGGGACCCGGGAGGAAGAGGACGGCAGCTTGACCGTACTGGGCTTGCTGCAATATCCCTACCGCGGCATGGGCCTGTCCGTGAGTTCGTTGATGCAGCCCGCCTCGTTCTACGACACGCCGTCACGATGCGGGTCGGGTACGCGCGATCTGAAGCTGCGCTGCATCGGTACGAAGGGCATCATCCTCGATCCGGACTTCAAGAGCCTGCATATCGGCGGCAACGCCTTCGACGACACGATCTACGTCTGGGACGTCATCGACCACGTCGATCACCAGGGCGTCATACCCGATATCACCGTTCCCTACGAGTTCGGCCAGTACGACGAATACTACGACGTGAACATCACCGCCAGGCCGACAAGCTGGTATCCCCAGGTGTTGGACGACGGGACACGCGTGATCGAGCCCATGTGGCACGTCTACACCCGTTACGACTACATCCTGGACCAGCATCTGCTCCATGGCGACGACGACTATCCCGATTTCGACGCGGCAGTCGCCTGCGGCGGTCTCTCCGTTTCGGAGGCTACGGGACGGACGAACAACGACGGCATGCCCATCGGCGTGTTCTCCTACATGGCCACGCAGACCAAGCCCAGCGGCCTCCCCGACGTTCTCTGGGGCTTCGACCCGTCGATGTTCGACCATGAGAAGATGAAAGAGGCCGTGCTATGGGTTCTGGGCGAACACTTCGGCCTGACGGTGACGCCGTAAGCGCTCCCTGAACACCCGCGACAGGAGCCCGTAGGCACAGGGGACGGACATCGCTCGAATGTCCGCAACAGCCAAGAGAGGGATATGCAAATGAAGAGACCCGCTGTCACGGTCATGTTGCTCCTGGCCGGGATGTGTTCGCTGGCCTCGGACTGCTGGGCTCAGACTCCGTCGGCCATATGCGCCCTGGACTCCCTGCGCCTCATGTCTCCCGCTTCGATAGGCGTCGAGTACGTATCCACGGGTCGCAGGGGCGTCATCGTCAGCTGGCCCGAGGTCGAAGACATGGTGTCCACGTGCATCGCCGTCGCCGACACCGGAGGCATCGCTGTCCCCATCACGCTCGACGGCATCTACGCTGACAATGTCGACCGGGAACTGAACATGCTGTGTCTCTTCGGCGGCGAGGTGGGCACCTCCGGCGTCAGCAACGTCATCATCGACTGGTCAAACAGGAATCAGGCCCAGACGGGTCGCATAATCGGCAAACTCAACATCAGCAACAACGGTGGCGTGCTCGGTCATGACGGTACCGCGTGGGACAAGTACAACAACGGGCTGTTGCCCTACCTGCCCAGGACCGACATCATGTACCTGACGGAATCCCCGGTCGCGGGAGGCGGTATCCTCGCCCATCTGCGCGGCAGGTTGTCCAGGGGGCTGTGGTTCCTCTCCGGCACCGGCGGCGAGTGGACACGGCTGGCCCCCGCCGTCTTCGCCGACGGCGCGATCGACCAGGTCGGGATCACGGCCATCGCCTTTTCGCCCGACAACGCCGACGTGTTCGCCGTGGGCACCATGAAGGGCGGGCTCTACATCACGCGCGACGGCGGTCTCACCTTCACCCGGTATCAATCCGAGTTCTCGGCCACGGGCTCATGGGCGTTGCGCCGCGTGTCGGCCCTGTCCTGGAAAGCCCCGGACCGGCTGCTCGTGGCCATCAACAATCTCGGCCTCTACCGGTCCACGGACGGAGGTACGACCTTCGATTTCATCGCCACCTTCCTGGTCTCGGCGAACTTCCCGACGGGCGGCGACAACGTGCCCCCCCGCGTCAACGCCATCCTGGACCGCGGCGAGGACGGACTGCTGGTGTGCGTCAACAGGTTCGGCCTCTACGAATCAATGGACGCCGGCTCATCGTGGCAGTGGATCTGGAACTCGCTGCTCAACCCCAATTCCCAGCCCAAGGACGTGGTCTCGATCCTGACGTCGCCCGACGACAGCGACGACATCACGGTCGGCACCAGGACCTCCGGCCTGTGGTGGACCCCCAACCGGGGGGACGCCTGGATACGGCTCGCCGGTGACTTCGCCTGGCCTGAACAGGAGGGCTACCCTCTAATCAGCAGCCTCGTCGTCGACGAGGACGCGGGCCGATACCTGGCAACCGTGGACGGCCTCGGCATCCTGTCCTGCGCCGTCGGTGACACGGCATGGAGCATCTCCGGCATTTCCGATACGGGGATCCTGAGTTACAGCAATATCCTGGTCTCGAACCTCGCGGGCGTGGACTACCTGCTGGGCACCTACGGCGGCGGCATCTACACGCCCGGCACCCAGATCAGGATGAGCAATACCATCAACGGGTCGCAAACGGAAGCGCAGTACCAAAACCTCGATCTGGGCGTGTACATCTCCTTCGGCGCCGGGACCTTCGCGGCAGCGACAACATTCACCCTGGTGCTCCAGGACTTCCAGGGCTACGCGGTCTGGCGCGGCGATGTGACCGAGCCGGACGTCATGCAGTTGATTGGTCTCTACGACAAGAGCAACCCCGAAACCTGCATCCAGGGTCATTGCGGTGACGAGAGCTACAACGTGATCCCCAATTGCTACGCTGACAAGCGGGCCGCCTGCTTCGACTTCGGCAACCCGGGCGTCGTGTCCTTCTTCGACGGCGACGTGTATGAGGGTTTTACCTACTACTATGCCGTCACGACCTTCGATTACGGCAACATCGCGTCCGCCTCGCCCAATTCCCTGACGGCCGAGCAGCTTTTCTCGGCGCGGTTCTCCCGCGACGATCTCACCATTTTCGGGGGAGACGGCAACAGGGTCGTGCTGTACGTCCACCAGGATGCCGTCGATCCCCAGGCGGGACCGGAGATCTACGCCTACCCGAATCCCCTGCGTCTGGGCAGCGGTTTCACCGGTGCGGAGGGCGAGGACGTGAGATTCAAGAACCTGCCCCCGGACAGCCGGGTACAGGTCTTCACCCTGGACGGAGATCTGGTGGCCGACCTGGGGTCCGACAAGCAGGAGGGCGACATCATCGTCTGGACCACCCGTAACGGCAGCGAACTCCTGGCCTCCGGCGTCTACATCTACAAGGTCGTGATGCTCGAGCGGGAGGACTTCTACGGGAAGGTCGTGATCATCCGGTAGCCCGGACCGTTCTCGAGCGCTCCGGGCCGGATGCCGGTGCTATTGCATTCGACGCGGGGATCGACCATATTTGGCCCGGTGCACTCACCGGGCCAATTCAATGGTCATGGCAGGAATCTGAAATATCGGAACGACTTGGCCTGAAACTGGAGGAAAAAAGTGATGGCCGAACAGCAAGTGTTCTTTTTCGGCAACAACGAGGCCGAAGGCGGCGGTGATCAGAAAGCCCTGCTTGGCGGCAAGGGCGCGAATCTGGCGGAGATGGACAGGATCGGGATCCCCGTGCCGCCCGGTTTCACGATCACGACCGAGTGCTGCATCGCCTACCTGCGCACCCCCACCATCTTGGATAAACTCCGTGCGGAGGTCGAAAAGAACATCGCTAAGGTGGAGAAGGTCATGCACCGGCGCTTCGCCGATCCCGCCGATCCCTTGCTGTTCTCGTGCCGCTCTGGCGCCAAGATCTCCATGCCCGGCATGATGGATACCGTGTTGAACATCGGACTCAACGACCAGACCGTGAAGGGCCTGATCGCCAAGTCCGGCAACGAACGCTTCGGCTACGACAGCTATCGGCGCCTGGTCCAGATGTACGGCGACGTCGTCATGGGCGTCGAGGGCGAGAAGTTCGAAGATGCGCTCGACACGCTGAAGGAGAAGCGGGGCGTCGCGCTCGATACCGAGCTGACGGTCGCCGACCTGCGGGGTCTCATCGCGACATTCAAGAAGATCGTCAAGGAAGACACCGGCCGCGAGTTCCCCACCGATCCCATGGAGCAGCTCTGGGGCAGCATCGAAGCCGTCTTCCGCAGCTGGAACGTCCCGCGCGCGATCAGCTACCGCAATCTCAACCGTCTGCCGCACGACATGGGCACCGCCGTCAACGTGCAGACCATGGTCTTCGGCAACATGGGCGATAACTCGGCCACGGGCGTGGCTTTCACGCGCAACCCGTCGAGCGGGGAGAACTTCTTCTACGGCGAATTCCTGGTCAACGCCCAGGGCGAGGACGTGGTGGCCGGTACGCGCACGCCCCAGGCCCTGAACAACGAGGGGCGCGACAAGCTTCCCGCGGGCAACCCCATCCGCGAACTGCCCACCCTGGAGGGGGTCATGCCCGAGGCCTACGCCACCCTGTGCGGAATCCGCGATAAGCTGGAGAAGCACTACCACGACATGGAAGACATCGAGTTCACCATCCAGGACGGCCGCCTGTGGATGCTGCAGACCCGCCACGGCAAGCGCACGGGCAGCGCCGCCGTGCGCATCGCCGCCGAGATGGAGAGCGAGGGCCTGATGAGCGTGGACGAGGCCCTGCTGGCCGTCGGGCCCGAGCATCTCGACCAGCTGCTCCACGACCAGATCGATCCCAAGGCCGAGATCAAGGAACTGGGCAAGGGCCTGCCCGCCTCGCCAGGTGCCGCGCAGGGCGAGATCGTCTTCTCGGCCGTCGCCGCCGTCGCCGCCGTCGCTGCGGGGCGCAAGGTGGTGCTGGTACGTCGCGAGACCAGCCCCGAGGACATCGAGGGCATGCACAGCGCCGAGGGCATCCTCACCGCGCGCGGCGGCATGACCAGCCACGCGGCCGTGGTGGCCCGCGGCATGGGCAAGCCCTG
>Ga0180007_10005092_pt1 | contig 13538 bp, 8 predicted proteins | sample MM_PC_MetaG_FD_121122 | JGI IMG/M metagenome (GOLD analysis project Ga0180007, IMG submission 121122) | Groundwater microbial communities from the Aspo Hard Rock Laboratory (HRL) deep subsurface site, Sweden - MM_PC_MetaG | ecosystem: Environmental > Aquatic > Deep subsurface > Groundwater... | reverse complement strand
TGCTTTATACCCTGTTAAGTGATATTGATGCAAAAATAGTCTAGAAACATCAACGGTATTATAATCCCTACCTGCTTCAACAGCCCCATAAGCTGCAAAATGCTTAACACAAGAAGCAACATTCCCAGGTTTTTCAATACCATCATTTTGGTATCCTAATACCATTTGTTTGACAAAGGATGATGAAAGATATGCATCTTCACCAAATCCTTCAACGACTCTGCCCCATCTTGGATCTCTAGATAAATCAGCCATAGGTGAAAAAGTGACGTGGATACCTGCTGAAGAAGCTTCTAGAGCAGAAACTCTAGCCATTTGATATGCTAATTCTGGATTCCACGAACTTGAAATCGCAATTGGTACAGGAAATATCGTTTCATAACCATGGATGATATCTGCCATAAAAATCAAAGGTATCTGTAAGCGACTTTGACTTAAATATCTTTTTTGTACATCAATCATTTCTTTAGCATTTCGAATACCTAAAACAGACCCTGATTGAAAGATCTTCTTTTGTGTGATGCCAATGTCACTCACATTTCCAGCAACTTCGATTTCTAAATCCCTGATGAAGAAAAAAGGTGCTAACTGCATAAGTTGTCCTGCTTTTTCTTCAATTGTCATATTATGCAACAGCTTGTTTATATCCATATGTTCTCCTAATGTCTAATGCCTTCTAGTCTAGCAAGACTTTCTCATGATGATGGATCCTTGAGGATGCCCTATTTCTTTAACCTTTTGATTTGTTACAATATCAATAATGACACCAGCTACTTGTTTTCCCCAAAGGATGTGATCGATACCGATGGTTGTTAGTTTTGGTGAAATGAATTCTCCCATATAGAAGTTATCAAATCCAGCAACTGCGATATCAGAAGGAATTCTTAATCCTCCTTCTTTGATTGCTCTCATAAATCCTATGGCAGATTCATCATTGGCACAATATACAAATCTAGGTTTTTTTGCCATCGATAGAACTTTTTTACCTGCATTATATCCACCTTGAATCGTAAAATCACTTTCAATAAACTCATGATGCGTAATGCCTTTATTTTTTAATGCTATTTTAAAACCTTCATAACGGTGATTATTATTAAATGAATCGCTTGGTCCACTGACAAATGCAAAATCGTCATATCCCTTTTCAATCATCTGCATGATGAATTGTTTGACCAAACCTTCATTATCGATAACACTTGAATAAATGTTTTCTGCTTGTAATTTGCGATCAAGGACGAAAAGTGGAAATCCATATTTCGCATAATTGAGTAAAATATCATCAGTTAATTCTCCATCAAACACGATAGCTGCATCAACTTGTCTTTCCAGAAGAAGATTTGCAGATGATTTTCCGCTACTTACGACAATGTTAAAGTTATTTTCTTGAAGTTTTTGTCTAATACCCTCAAGAACATCACTAAATATTGGTCCAGAAAATCCATAAATGAAGACGCCAATGTTACCTGTTCTTTGTGTTTTGAGATTACGAGCAATACCATTTGGATGATAGTCCAACTCTTTTGCTGCTTCAAGTATTCTCTTTCTAGTGTCAGGATGAACATTTGGTAAATTATTGATTGCATAAGAAGCTGTGGAAATTGATACTCCTGCTTTTTTAGCTACGTCTTTAATCGTTGTCATGATATCAACTCTTTTCTTTAAACTATATTGAATCTATTTTTTTACCCAATGAAGTGTTTCTAAACCTTTAACAATTACAGGATGATTCATTAAAGCATTTTGAACATCCTTAGTTAATACAAAATTGCACATTAGCATTTCTAATCCTTTATCAATTGCAATATATCTTTGACTGATCCATGGTTCATCTTTTTCAAGATTAAAAGCATCATAGAATCCATAACGTCCCCACAAACCATTAATTTTAAGCATTTTTTCAATCGATGCCATACTGATATCCGGTGTAAAAGGTAATGATCCAATCATTGAAAAAGGTGCAACTGTTCCATCGGTTTTTAACTCATTTAAGCTATTAGGTAGCGCACTAAAGACACGGTATCCCAAAGGCGTGTCAGATGCATTAAATCCAAAGAATGCCTTACTGAATGTTTTATACGTCTTTTGATAATCTAGAGAACATTGAAGGTGAGCAAGTGTTGCTATCTTAGCATTATCAAACCATGAAATATTTTGAGTATCTCTATAACCTTCCAAATTAAGGAATGCTAAAGGGAATTGGTAATTGAATAATGTGTTGCCTGGAGAAATGAAATATTCGTACTCACCATATCTTCTAAAATCACGCGCAAATCCTTGATATAAATCATTTGCTTGATCTTGATATTTTCCTCCGCCTATCATCACATACATCATGAGTTGTTCAGCAAACATATCCCACTGATAAATGAATCCTGCTTTTCCTAAAGCATACGCACCATCTTTATTGGGGTTATATGACATGTGCAAAAACTTTTTACCATCTTTTTCAAAGATGAATTCTTGCCAATCAACACGATCAACTATCATTTGAGAAAGCTTGGATATTTCCTCATCATTAAAATATGCATCAACAGCAAGTACACCACATAGAGCAAGTGCAGTATCGATGGTTGAATATTCACATTTCCCTCTTCTTTGTCCTGTATTTATATCAAAGAAATGCGCATAAAATCCATATTGTTGCTCAGCGTGATGATATAGTGTAAATAAAGTCTTTCTTGCTTGATGAAGTGCTACTGCATGGCTAATATATCCATGTTGAACACCAATAATTAAACTACTCAACATAAACCCAGAAGATGCGATGGATGCTGAATCTAAATTATTCGTATGGTCAACAGTTAAACCATAGCCAGTTGACTCTTCATTAAAATTTGTAAAATCTTGAAAGAATTGAAATGCAGTTTTTTGGATCTCTTCGAGTAATTTTTTATTCATAGCTGACCTCATTGAAACGTTTCGATATCTATTTCTATTTTATATGATAAAATATATTAAAGCAATCACAATTGTTAAAGCCCTAGAGTCTTTAACCTATAAAGTAAGGAAGTGTTTCTCAATGTTAACTTATGCGTCTAAGTCGTTTTTTCAAAATGGAAATCCGATCATGATTCTTTCAGGTGAAGTCCATTATTTTCGATTACCTGTTGAATCCTGGTCTATGCATTTAGATTTACTCAAACAAACTGGCTGTAATACCGTAGCAACCTATGTTCCATGGATTGTTCATGAAGAGGTTGAAGGTGAAGTTAACCTTGATGGTCACTTACACTCAAATCAAAATCTACGTCTTTTTATAGAACTTGCTCAACAAAAGGATTTAATGGTTTTTTTAAGACCTGGTCCTTTTATCATGGCTGAACTTAAGAATGAAGGCTTACCCTATTGGTTGTATGAGAAATACCCTCAAATTAAACCTAAAACCTGGAATAACAAGAACGTTCCTACAGCAACCATTGATTACTTAGATCCATCATTTTTAAAGGAGACAAAATTGTGGTTTCATCGTGTCTTTAAAGTTGCAGAACCTTATTTAGCTCAACATGGAGGAAATGTAATTGGCATTCAACTAGATAATGAAGTAGGTATGTTATCTTGGGTCAGTAATGCACCAGATCTTACTCCTTCAGTTCTTAAAGAATTATCTGTTATGCTTCCAAACTTAGACTTTCATGATACCAATCCAATGAACCAACTCAAATTCAGAGATGCGCTTGGATGCTTGATGCGCAATCGTTTTAAAACTTATATTGAAAATCTTAAAGCCATGTGGGAATCATTTGGTGTGACAGACATGCTCTACTTTGTAAATATCCATGGGACTTCTGCTGGCAGAGGGAAAACATTCCCGATTGGCATTAGTCAACTCATTGAAACTTACCAACATAATGGTATCATCACAGGTACAGATGTTTACTTCGGCAATCTTGATTTAGAAACATTTCACGATTTCTATATCATCAACGCGTTAACTGATTCTACAATCCATGATGGTCAACCACTTACTTCTCTTGAATTCAATGTAGGAGATGGTAACTTCGGTGATAATCTATCCACACATTACTTGCCATCAGCATCTGACTTTAAACTTAGAATGTCAATTGCTCAAGGCCATAAAATGATTAACTACTATTTGCTAACTGGTGGATTCAATCGAAAATTAGACCATCTAAGTGAACCTGATGGAAATAACCGATTAGCAATTACAGGTGAGCGTCATGGTTTCGCAGCACCTATACAACCAGATGGCACTACCAATTATACTTTTGACAGATTACAATCCACTTCTCAAATGATTTTAAATCTTCAAGATAAACTTTCATTGATGAAAGAAGATCATGATGGTGTCTATATTGGATTTATTACTGACTACTATATGACTGAGTATACAAATCCAGATGCCAAGAAAACGAAAGAAATGCAAGAAAATCTTCAATTTCATAGAAACTCATTATTTTGGGATACGTTGCTCAAACATATGCTTCTTCTTCATTATCGTATGAAAGCAATTCATCTTGAAGCAATGTCTTTAAATGTTAAAACTCATAAACTGCTCGTCTTAGGTGTTGCTCAATATTTAGCAAAAGAAATTCAAGAAAAGATTGTTAATTATTTAAAACAAGGTGGAAAAGCTTTCTTCATTGGTGAATTACCAATTTATGATATGTTTGGTGAGCCTTGTACCTTGCTGATTGATTATTTAAAGATTAAACCTAAAACCATTTATTATGATTGGGAATCTAAGAACCTATCATTGGTTTATCAACATGAAATCAAAGGTGCTAAAGAGTTTAGAACATTTTATGTTCAAACGATAGAAACAGATGAAAATACATTATTCAATCATGCAATCAATCAAGAAAAATCAGGATTCATCAGTGATCAAGCAGTTTTCATAACTTCTCTTTATCCAGGATACATTGAACTCACTCAATCATTTCTTGATCAATTGAATATACATCCAACATTAGAAATTACAGGTGCAACTGGATTCTTATTTTCAACAACACAATCCAATCATGATGAATCAATGATTCATTTGCTCAATTTAGAACATTTTGATCAAAAGATCCAAATTAAAAATCATAATCAACCTTTATTTGATGGTAAACAAATTGATTTATTCTCTCAAGAAGGTCTAATGCTACCTGTTAATCTTAAATTGCCAAATTTTGATATCATCTGGTCAACAGCTGAAATGACAAGCTATACTCAAGACAAGATCAATCTTAGATTAACTCAAGTGCAAGATGAAATCATCGTTCAAACAAAACTTCACCCAATCCCACATGAAAGTTATACATTCACCAAAGATTCAGACACGTATCATTTCACAAGTTTGATCCACGCAAAAGTACAATCAAAACTAACATTATATTTCAAGAATTAATTTCTAGGATGTGTTCTGTTGAACACATCCTTTTTTTTTATTCAACAGCAACAAAATCTAAACTTTCTAATCCGTCTTGGATGTATGGAACTTCCATATAAATCTTCCAAACCATACCGGATAAGTAGTTTTCAATCATAACAACTGAAATCCCCTTATCTAAACCGATGATGTCATTACCAAACCAACCATTTGCTGAATTCGATAGATTATAAGCATCTTTAAAACCATAAACACTCCAAAATCTTTCATAGGTACGATAGTTAAGTGCTGCAGCAATTGCTTCTTCAGGTCTAAATACGATAGAGCCTAATGCGCCATAAGCCGGAACTGTCCCATCGACAAAATGTGCGTTACCTGCGGATGGTCCACTACCATAATTTCCTACATATCCACTAGGCCCGTCACATGCTGACATGCCCCAAGAGTTTTCATTTATACCGATATATTGACTAGTTTGTGATTTTGCATAAGCGATTGCAGCATCGACAGCATTGACGCTATTTGTGAACCAATTGTAACCTTGTTCATCATTATACGATTCAAAATCAATCCAGGCATGTGAATATTGATGTGTAAATAAACTGCCTGTCCATGTAGGATAGAAACTTCCATAGTCTAAACCTGAGCTTACTTTTGTGCTTGATAACTTCATTAATTGGTAAGCACCTTTGCCAACAGAATGATCTGGACTGCCTGCAGCAAGTACAAAGACCATCAATTGCTCAGCATAACCACCCCAATAGCCTTCAAAACCCGTTTCAGGCTTGTAGCCCATATAGAACTTGTTTGCTTCATAATCGAAGTACCAGCTCCATTCTATGGCTTCATAGAGTTCATATGCAAGTTGCTCAACACGTCCACCAAAATATCTGCCTGCCGTTAAGACGCCATTGATTAAGAGTGCAGTATCAATTATGGATACTTCAGAACTCCAAACCCGTGCACCGGTTTGCATGTCAATGAAGTGATACCAGAACCCATGTGTACGACTCATATTTTGTAAAGTCACCATGGTATAGTATGCACGTTCTTCACCTTGTTCTCTTGTAATCCAATTATTTTCAATTCCTATTGGAATAGCTGTTAACCCAAATCCTACAGATGCCGTGGAAGCAACACTTCCTGCTGTATTCGTATAGGTATTATAGCGATCAGGAATGAGTCCATAACCACTTGATTCAAGATTGGAATTTGCAGTTTCCCAAAAGAAATTAAATCCCAATTCAAGTTCATCTAAAATAACTTCTTCAACACCAGTTAGAACATCTGTTCGGTAAAGTGTCGTATTAACTGCTGGTAATTCATCAATAGGCACGATGACCTCTTCTTTGCATGATACAAGACCTATGCTAAGTAAAATAACAAATAGGAATAAAAGTAATTTTTTGTTTTTTATAATTTTCATATTATTCACCGGTAACTCCGGTTTTTTCAACTCCTTCTACAAACCAACGTTGGATTGTGAAATATATGATGAGCATTGGAAGAATGATGAGTAAGGTTGCTGCCAACCGAACACCTTCATTGATTCTAAGTAATTCATCACTCGCATAGATTTGTGTGTATTCAGAAACAAAGTTCGCTAGTCTTAGTTGCATATTCGGATACGCGGAGCCTAAGAAAAGAGATGAGATATAGGTTTCATTCCAATACCAGACAAGTCCAAATAAAAACGATGTAATAAATGCTGGTCCTGCAAGAGGAACACCAATTTTAAAGAAAATGTAATAAGGGCCAGCACCATCAATTTCAGCAGCTTCATTAATGCTGTTAGGAATCATTCTGAAGAACTGATAAAAGATTAAAACGAAGATTGCTGAATTAATTCCTTGACCAAATGTTGCAGGCAAGATGATTGATAATGGGCTTTCCAATAAATCAAGATTGAAAAACATGACATATCGAGGAATCATATAAACCTGTACAGGGATTACAAATGTGAGTAAAACCAAAACAAACCACATCTTTTTAAGCTTGAAATCAAATTTAGCAAAGCCATATCCGATAACAGCTGTAACCAACGTTTGAATCAAAGCTGGTAAGAAAGTAACAAACATACTCTTCCATAAAGTTGGGAAATAATTCAGTACACTAAATGCACGTTCATAGTTACCAAAATATAGGCTGGTTGGTACCCAGTTCACCATAGGGTTCACAATATCCGATTGACTCTTCAAGCTGTTTGAAAGCATATAGAGCATTGGATAGATGTATAAGAACCCAATACTAATTAATAATGTGTAGATTGCTATTTTTGTGAATAGTGAATCTGTGACATGTGTGCCAAAAAAGAATTTTCTTACCTTAGTCTTAAAGTCTGTAGGGCGTTTATTTTTCAAAATCTTTTTCATTTCTTTGCCCCCTTAACTTTTACATTTTTAGGAATAAAAATTAAAGCTACCAAACCAATAATCAACATGACAACGATGAAATAGACCCAAGCCATTGCTGATGCCATACCATATCCAGTATTAATATTAAACATATTCGATTTAATGCTTACAATAACAGCATTTTCTGAGAATGTTGCGAGTAGGACAATGGTATAGATGATATTGATGAAAACCAAGTTAGAAAGTGATGGTAACGTGATCTTCCAAAATGATTCCCAAGGACCAGCGCCATCCACACGAGCTGCTTCATAGATTTGTCGGTCGACCTTTTGCAAGCCAGCCAAGAAAATCAAAATCTGAACTCCTGAAAACCAAAAGATAATAATAATTTGTGAGAAGACAGAAACAATAGGTGCGGCTAAAGCGGGATTTAAAGTATTTTCAATAATGCTTATAAAACCATAACTTTCAAAAATATTTGCTCCCCCTGCACCTTGTGAGATTAACTCATTAATAACTGGTCCAGAAGAAATAATGACTGGTAAAAAGAAGATTGATCTAAAAATACCTCTTCCTTTAATGGGTTGATTGAGTAAAACAGCAATCAACACAGAAAATACGATAATAATAGGTACTTGGAAAACAAGTTCTTTTAAGAATGAGATGAGCGCTTCAACAAAAGCGAACCCTTCTTCTAGTTGAAAGATATTTCTAAAATTTTCAAACCATTGAAATGTGAATTCAATACCTGTGCCTAAAATCTTCACTTCACTTAAACTGTAGATAATTGAAGTAATAAATGGATATAACATGAAGACCAGAAATCCTAATATCCAAATGCTAATGAAGGAATAGCCAATTAAATTTTCTCTGAGTACGCGACTCATTTTATGTTTTTTCATCTGATCTCCTCCTTAATCCAAAGGATTAGAGTCGATCACAAGATAACTCTTTGGTGATATCGACTGACTTTGATAGATGACTACATCGCTTGAATAATTGACAACAATCTCAAAGCCATTATCATAAATAACTTCAATGACTCCTGAGCTGATGACAACACGATCAATAATCTGAGCATTTTGGACATACTTTAAAGCATCATTGACAAAATTATAATAAGCAATGATGGATGGTTTTAAATCATCAAATCTTGAAGAATAAATGGATTCTAATCCTGTCTTTTGTAGTAATTTAGATGATTCTTGTGTAACGATGAACGAAGGATAGACACCAAAATCAATTAATCGCAACAATTCATCTCTTGCATAAGGATAGAAATTTGCATTTGATCCAAATAAATCCATGTGGCCACTCAGTGCGATTGACATGAATGGTACAGTATCATCAAATGTCACGTATTGACTAGAATACATAGGAAAATCATAGAATGCATCGATTTGTCCCCATAAATATGCATTTACATCATATAAAGCAACCTTTTGATCATAGGATGATAGCAATTCATTCATCATTTTAATTTGATCTTTTAAGTAAAGTTGATTCCCAAAATCACTATAGAGTAAACTTCCCATTGAAAGAATAGATAATCCACTGATTTCATAATCAGAAAGATGATCAACACTAGAATTGAAAATGGAACGAACTTTGTTAAATTCTAACAAGTATTTAAGATCAGTTGCTGAATTATACATATACAGCTGATCAGAAATTTTCTTGGCTAAATCAAAATATTGATTATACCCATTTGAACGATTACTTGCCATTAAGTATTCTGCTGTTAAATATAAATCAGAGACTTCATTATTAATATCTGCTAAATCACCTTTATTTCCAATTTTAGATGAAAGACTCTCATAGTTTGGTGCTGACCAGGTCACACCTTTTGATGTGAATCCTGTGATATTTGCCGTGATGTTATCAATACCTTCTTGCTCTAACTCACTAATCATCGATGAAAAATCAGAAAGTTTCGTCATCACAATACTCTTTGTGAAAAGTACACCATCCATTTTTTCAATACCAATGGTTTCAAGCTTTAATGGTACATTTGCTTGTTCTGTTGCGATTAAATCTGGAAGTATTTCACTTTCTAAGTAGGAGCGATAGGTTTTTGCCATACCGACATAGTTTGCTTCTTCATTTTCTAGTAAGCTATACTCTATTTTAATATCTATTTCATTTGGATAACTTTGTAGAAGTGCAATCGTATTACCAACTTTATCAATTGGCTGCTTATAAGTTTTTCTAAAGACAAACTCTGAAAAGACAGTCGTAAAGCCTCTTGTTCTAGCTGGATAGTAAACATTGATCAAACCATATTCTGAGCCTGATGTAATATTTGCAAAGACTGCATTTTGATCAACACCATGCACAAACCCAAAGACTGGTGCATAAATATGTGTGCCACCGCTTGTAAAAGTGGATAGATCAGATTCGATGTTATATCCAATATTACGGTTATAAATTTCTTTTTGATAATTGGTATTAACGAGTGGGTTTTCTGTCTTGTAATCGATTAATGCTCCAATACCATCAGGCAAAAAGACATACCCAGGAACATCTGCTTCATGCACTGCTCCAAAATATGGGTAAACTTTAATCGATGATATTTTAAAATCTCCACTTTCATCTATAGCTGCTTGAGGAATTTCAACGATAATTTGATTTTCTAAGAAAGTAACTTCTAGTTGAACTAAAATATCAGATTTCCCAAAACGAATAAGTGACACAAATCCATTATCATGAAGTGTAGTATCAACTGTTGTTCCTTCAGTAAATAAATTTTCTTCAGTAATCGCATAATTGCTGCTTGATACATTATAAGATTCAACAATAATTGCGCTACGTGCACGCTGTTTAAATGAGTTGGAAAAATCAGGTTGATCATAATCAATGGTTGATGACCACAAGTAACCATTCGAATTAACTACTTGGAATGCTAGGGATTCATCATCCAAATAGACCGTTCCACCATCAGTATTTAAGATTGTGGCAGTTGGATTGATGAGCTGTTGATTCATAGCAACATCATCTGTTTTGATGTGCGTATATTTATTGGAATCAACAAATGGACTGATGACATCAAAACTTGGAAGTGGTGTGTCAATCAAACTGGTCGCATAAAGCAATTGGTTAATACCCAAGAAAGCCAGTACCAAAGTAATAGAAAGGATGATAACATGCTTCATATATTTTAAATATTTAGACACGATAAATCACCTCCTTGATGACAGATAGAACAAATTCGATTAGCTGACCCAAGAAAGAATATATCAATAGACCAATCAGGATGAGTATAAACATACCAAATATGATAATTAAGATATTTTTAACTGTTTCCCAGAACGTGTAGTTATGAACACTCTTAATTGAAATAACAATTAAAATCATTGTCCATATTAGAATAATTTGATGATAGAAAATAAAGATGAAGGATTCATTATAAGTCAGATAATTGGAAAGGAAAGTCATTGGTAATGTAAATATAATGAATGGTACTAAAATGTAAGACGTTGAGATTAAAATATCTTTAAATCTACCTTCACCATCATTTAATGTACTGACCAAATAATTTACAACAACATATAGGAAGAAAACGCCTATAACCATAGCAAGTTCGATGATAACATTATTTGGATTTGCATCCCTAAATAAGAATCCAGTTGCGTAGATATTGATCAAATAAACAATAATGAACATAAAGAATACAATAAAGCCAGATAGATAGCTTGCTGAATTGTATCTCTTGATTCCAAAGAACATATCATTTGGACGCTTAATTACATTCAGTGAATAAACAACCTCTGAAGTCAGTTTCTGGTTCAATACTTTCTTTTTCTTTTCTTGATAAACTTCATATGCAGACGATTTTCTAAAAAGAGATCTCGATATCTTAAATACAATGTAGATGCCTAAAAGCGAAATTGCCCACATGCCTAGATTATCTTGAATAGCAACATTTCTAATTTCCCAAAATGTATCTGAGTATCCTTTATAATCTTTTGCGTCGTAGAATTCAGATAAAGCAGCTGAGAATTCTCCTTCTTTTGCAAGTGCACTACCTAATGCTGAATGTGCCAGCGCAAAAGAACTGTTTTGTCTAATGATTTCTTCCCAAATAGGTTTAGATTCAACATATTTACCGTCGTTATACATCGTGACTGCTTCATGAACGAGGTCAACGAAGACTGTGCGTTGATAAACTTGGATTGAATTATATCCTTTGTCTAGAATATATAGATTACCGATACTATCTGTTCCTATACCTCTTGCTTGAGATGTCAATCCGAGTGATTGGGTTAAGGTTGTATCGTTTGTATTGAAATAGAACAACATATTACCATTTGAATCATATTCATAGACTTCGCCACTATCAGCAACCAAATAAATATAGTTTTCATTATTCATCCAAATATCTGAAAGACCAACAGATGGATAAACGGTTGTATCAAACAGTGTATTAATACCAGAAATATTGAGTCTTTTAAATGTCTCAGTCACATTAGCATTGGTTGTAAGAATAGAACCTTTGGCTCCTAAAGCTAAGTTTGTTGGAGATGGTGGTGTACTTGATGCTAGATTCGAATCAGCAACAAAGAAATTATAAATGATTTTTCTTAGACTTAATGGGACTGTATTGATACCTAGATAACCGACAAATTCACCAGCATAATTGACTTGAATGACACCACTTGTAGAGCCTTCCCCGATAATGTATATACTATCACTGCTATCAACAGCAACCTTTGTAGGAACAAAGTCATTTTGTTGCCCATAAATAGGCGATGTTGGCTTAGTAATTGTTTGAGTAATAGTTTTCGAAGACATTTCAATTTGATAAACTGCCTTAGCTGTTTTATCTGCTACATATAAGTATCCTGATTTAACAAAGATTCCTGTTGGACTTTGGAATTCAACTAATGCATATGAATCGATGAGATCACCTGCTAAATTAATAACGATAACTCTTTTGTTTCCTGTGTCAGCTATATAAAATAAGTCATCAAGATAAAAGATATCTTCTGGTGCATTGAGTCCTAAATCTTCTCCAAGAACACCTACAGGTATATATGCTGTTTGAGTAGGTATGAAACTATTTGAAGATGAAAGGGTATAAGTTTGATATGGAATACCATAATTAGCTAATTGACCTGAGGCATTAACACTTAAGTTTGCTTGTGTAAAGATGAAGATGAAAGAAAGTAGGATCGTAAATATCGTTAGTTTTTTCATATCATCACCTACTTAATCCCCGAATTAACCATTGTACTCATAACCTTGTTTTGCAAGAATATGAAGATGATTAAATTCGGTAAAAACATAATGAGCGATGCAACTGCATTCATACCCTGGCCAGCAACAACGTTAGAGGATGATGAAAGAGTCGCCATATAATAGGCAAATGTTTTAAGTGAATCTGTATTAATATAGGTCGCTGATATATCTGCATTATTCCATACTGTCTGGAAAGATAAAATTGCGATGGTTGCTATTGCTGGTTTAATCAATGGCAGTATGATCTTCAAATAAATGGTGAAACTACTTGCCCCATCTATTTTCGCGGCATCTAATAATTCATTAGGTATTTGGTCAATAAACTGTTTGACCAAAAAGAGCCCGACTGGGATAGCAATAACCGGAATAATATGGACATAAAAACTATCAATAAAGCCTAATTGTTCAATGATGATATATCTTGGGATAATAACTGCAGTACCAACAAACATCATCGCTAATGTATTGATCTTTGATATTGTTCCTTTAATATGAAACTTCAATTTAGAAAGTGCATATCCGGTGATGGTACTCAAGAAAATAGAAAGCACAACGACAACAATCGTCACAACAATACTATTAAATAAATATCTTGATACAGGAATACCTGTTGT
>Ga0180007_10005091_pt1 | contig 13540 bp, 10 predicted proteins | sample MM_PC_MetaG_FD_121122 | JGI IMG/M metagenome (GOLD analysis project Ga0180007, IMG submission 121122) | Groundwater microbial communities from the Aspo Hard Rock Laboratory (HRL) deep subsurface site, Sweden - MM_PC_MetaG | ecosystem: Environmental > Aquatic > Deep subsurface > Groundwater... | reverse complement strand
GCGCTGCTGCTGGTTTCGACCGACTGCATGTCGTAGGCTTTTTTTGACTGGCTGCGGCTGACCAGAAACAGCACAATGCCAAGTGCGAAAAGTCCGATGGGAATAAAGATCATGCCTGATACCTCCTGTACAGATGTTTGTTTGTGTACTCTGGTTATTCTGGTGTATCTTCCGCCGAAATGCAACCGAGGCCGCCTTGATTCTGTTGCGCCTTTGTAACCTGTGTATTGACAGCAAGGCTGTACCCGGTTGATGATCGCAGTCTATGGCCGCGCGCAATTTCAGCCTTCAGTGCATCATTCTCCAGACCCGCGAAAGCAGTTCGGGCGGACGCGTCGTGTCTTTACTCAGTGCCGAAGAGGGCATCTTGCAGGCGTTCATGTTTGGCGGCGGAAAAAGCAAACTGCGCTCGCTGGCCTCTCCCTGGCATGCCGGTACCGCCTGGCTGTCGCGCGACAAGACAGACTTTATCAAACTCAGCGATTTTGACCCGATAGCCGAGTTCTCCAGTATCCGCGGCAATCTGGAAGCCATCGCTGTGGCCAGCCTGCTCAGCGAGGTGCTTGGTGCAACCCACTGTCTGGGCGGTGATTACGCTGAGGCCTATCAGCTGGCTCTGCTGGTTTTGCAGAATCTGGATACGCCGGGGCAGCCGGCGGCGGCCGTACTGCTGCAATTCTGCATTCAGCTGCTGGAAAGTATGGGCCTCTTGTCCGATACTGCCGAATGCGGCCAGTGCGGCTGCCAGCTTGCGCCGAAGGCAGCGCGCTTTTATTCGCACGGACAGGGCAACTTTGTATGCGCACGCTGTGCCGGGCGTTCCGACAACGTTTCCATGGCAGCTCCTGGGGGGAGTGTCAGCAGTGACGACAACTATGGCGGCGAAAGCGGTTATGCCAGTACTGCCGGTGCCGGATATCTGGCAGTTCCAGCCGGCGCCATTGTCTGGCTGGAACGCTGCCGCGAACGCGGCTTTCAGGAAGCCCTCGGTATCGGCCTGGCGGCGGAGTCCGGGGCTGTTATCCGCAGCTGCCTGCTGGATATGCTGGTGCGTTCAGTGCCCGGGCCGCTGCGCAGCCTGTCACTGCTGGCTGTGTTTTAACTGGTCAAATTGCTTTTTTATGGTTTGCCGTCTTTACAGAATGCCCGAAAAACCGCACAATGACTGTTCCCCGCAGGCAATTTTAGTCGGGATACTTGTTCGGACCGGCCAGCCTGCCTAGCTTGGTTTATTATGGAGGAAGGTATGAGAGCAGTAGATATTATCATGAAAAAACGCGACGGCCAGGTGCTGCAGCGCGAAGAGCTGGCATTTATCATTAAGGGTTATGTGGATGGCGAGATTCCCGATTACCAGATTTCTGCCCTTCTTATGGCTATTTTCTTTAAGGGCATGAATTTTGACGAAACCGCCACCCTTACCGAACTGATGCTTAAATCCGGTTCGGTGATGAACCTTTCGGGTATTCAGGGCCCTTTTGTAGACAAACATTCCACCGGTGGCGTGGGCGACAAACTTTCGCTGATTCTGGCTCCCATGGCGGCGGCCAGCGGTGCCAAGATACCGATGATGTCCGGCCGGGCACTCGGCCACACCGGCGGTACCCTGGACAAGCTGGAAAGCATTCCCGGCTATACTGTGCAGCTGGACGAGCAGCGTTTCCGCGACTACATACAGAAAGACAACATGGCTATGACCGGCCAGACTTCTTCCATAGTACCGGCCGACAAGAAGCTGTATGCCCTGCGCGACGTTACCGCCACCGTAGAATCGGTGCCGCTTATTACTGCCAGCATTTTGTCCAAAAAAGTGGCGGAAGGCGCCGATGCTCTGGTGTTCGACGTAAAATGCGGTCCCGGCGCTTTTATGAAAACCTTTGAGGACGCCGAGCGTCTGGCCAACAGTCTGGTTAAAACTGGGCAGGTGATGGGCAAAAAAGTGGTGGCAGTTATTACCGACATGACCGAGCCGCTGGGCCGCAAGGTTGGTAACTGGTTCGAGATCGAGGAAACCATGGAAGCCCTGCAGGGCAAAGGTCCGGCTGACGTAATGGAAGTTACCGATCGCCTTACTGCCTGGATGCTGGTGGCCTCCGGTGTCTGCAAGACCCTGGACGAGGCTCTGCTGCAGTGCCGCAAGGTCATTGCCGACGGCAGCGCCTGGCAGTATTTCCTGCGCAATGTGGCCACCCAGGGCGGCGATGTCTCCAGTCTGGATACACTTAACGGCAGCTGCCGGGCAGCCTGTGTGCGCGAACTTAAAGCGCCGTCCGCCGGCTATATTCAGTCGGTAGATGCCTACAAAATCGGCCTGGCCGGCGTGTATCTGGGTGTGGGACGCAACAAAACCACCGATCCGGTATTCGCCGATGTCGGCTTTATTTTTGAAAAGATAAAGGGTGACCAGGTAAAGGCCGGTGACTGTGTGGCCAAGGTGTATGCCCGCGAAGAGGCTGCTCTGGATGCCGCCTGGTCGCTGGTAGAAGCTTCGCTGTCGGTCGGCCCGGACAAGCCTGAATCCAAATCGCTGATACTCAAGGAAATTACCGCATTATGAGATGGCACAAGCGTGATGTCTCTGCTGCCCATATCCGTGAACTGGCTGATCGCCATAAGCTGGATCTGCTAACGGCCGCCATTCTGGCCCGGCGAGGGCATCTGGCAGCCGATTCACTGTTATTTTTCCTCGAAGACGACATGCGCTTTCTGCGTAATCCTTTTATGTTCAAAGATATGGAGGACGCGGTAGACCGCATCCTGCTGGCGGTGGATGAGGAAGAAAAAGTACTCATTTTCGGCGACCGCGACGCCGACGGGGTTACCTCCACCACGCTGCTGTACGAAGCGCTTTCCACCCTGGGACTGGAAGTTTCCTGGCGCTTGCCGTCGGAAGACGAAAAGTACGGCCTCAGCCTCAAGGCCATCGATGAACATGCTGCGGTTTTCGGCAGCCTGATCATTACGGTGGACTGCGGCATCTCTAATCACAAAGAGGTGGAGTACGCGCGCAGTCTGGGTATCGATGTCATTATTCTGGACCATCATGTGCTGCAGTCGGAGGAAGCTCCGGCCGCGCTAGCGGTGATAAACCCGAAACTGCCGGACTCAGGCTACCCCTTTCGCGACCTGTCCGGCTGTGGGGTTGCCTACAAGCTGGCCTGGGCCTTGCGCTTTGCCAAATCGGGCCTGTACAAGCAACAGGTGGCCCTGCTGAACGTCCGGCCGCTCAATGACGCCTACCTTATCGAGGCGGTGCGCTTGTCCAATCTGGTGGAGGTTGGCCGCATCAGCGAGACAGTTGTGCCCGGTATGCTGGATTTGTCGCAGACCAGGCTGGTGCCTTTCCTGCAGGATCGGCAGATTATGGTCTGGGACGGCGAGGTGCAGAAACGCCTGCTGGTAAAAGCCCTGGGTAAGGGTGCCGAGGTCAATTTCTACGACGTGCAGCCGGAGGTGGCGCGGGTAATCCCGCAGGCCGCCGGTGCCAGTCTGCTGCGCTTAACCGAGCTTTCTAAAGTCAGCCGCTATGCCGGCCGTGAGCACAGCGAGCTGGATACCTTTATCAGTCTGTTTACCTCTTTTGCCCTGCGCAAGGCCAACTGTTACTGCGAGGAAGATGCCGATACCCTGCAGTTGGTCGCGCTGTCCACCATTGCCGACATCATGCCGCTCCTGGATGAAAACCGCATACTGGTGCGGCAGGGGCTGGCGGCGCTTAACCGTAAACCGCGGCGTGGGCTCCTGGAACTGATGCAGCGCCAGAATCTGCTGGGCAAGCCCATGAGTTCCGGCGAAGTTTCCTGGCAGCTTACGCCGATTATCAACGCGGCCGGCCGCATGGGCGACCCCGGAGTGGCGGTGCAGCTGTTTCTGGAAGAAGACGCCGTAAAACGCGGGGCCTTGGCCGACCGCCTGCTGGGCATGAACACCGAGCGGCGCAGCCTGGGCGTGGACAACTGGGAGGCCATTTTCCCCGAAGCCTGCGAGCTTGCCGAAGCCAGCGGCCAAAAATACGTTATCATTGCCAGCGAGCGCATCAGCCGCGGCATTACCGGCATCATAGCCAGCCGCCTGGCCGACACCTTTAAGGCTCCGTCTGTGGCCGCTACCTTCATGCCGGACAACACGGTGGTCGGATCAATCCGTTCAGCGCGCAATTATAATGTAAAAAGTCTGCTGGAGCACTGTGCCGAGCTGTTTATTGATTTCGGCGGACACGATGCTGCCGCCGGTTTTTCCATGCCCAAGGAGAACTGGCCGCGCTTTGTGGAACAGGCTGGTCGTTTTCTGTCCGAGGCCGAGATGGAAGAGTATGAGGAAACCATCGAGATAGATGCTGAACTGCCGCACGAATATATGAAACCGGAGCTCACCGAGCTTAGTGCCCGCCTGGAGCCGTATGGCGAGGCACATCAAGCGCTGGTTTTTATGGCTCGTAACGTGCCGGTGGTGCAGACCGAAATAGTAGGTAAAACCGGCAAGAGTCATCTGAAGTTTGTGCTGAATTTCGGTGCGTTCCGTTGGCCGGCCCTGTGGTGGAATGCGGCTGAGCGCATAAATCGCGATTTCCGCCAGGACGAGCCGCTGGATATCGTGTTTCAGGTTAAGAAGAATGTCTGGAACGGTGTTGAAACACCGCAGCTGATGGTGCTGGATGCCTGTCCGGCCGGCAAAGCGCCCCTGATCTGAATCTGCAAGCAGCGGTGCCACTATTGGCGGTGCCAATAGTGGCAGTACCAGAAAGTGGCGGTGCTGCTTTCTGGCGTGACAAAGCCGGATAGACTTGCTATACTGGTAAAAAAGCAGAACACTGTCACGTGCCGGAGCCAGCTTCGGCCGCGGCGCAAAAAAAGGGGAACTTCCATGCCTGAAACTAAAGTATTGGTAAATCTTTCAAACCGCCATATCCATGTATCTAAAGAGGATCTTGCCGCCCTCTTCGGCCCTGACCACGCGCTTACCCGCACCAAGGATCTGATGCAGCCCGGGCAGTTTGCCTGTGAGGAAACTGTAACTATCCGCGGTCCCAAAGGCGCAATCGCCTATGTACGCATCCTTGGTCCGGAACGCAAAGAAACACAATGCGAAATTTTGTCAAGCGATGTGTTCAAGTTGGGCGTTCCCGGTTGTCCGACCCGCGAATCCGGCAAACTGGAGGGGTCTTTTCCCTTCATCATCGAAGGACCTTATGGCACTGTTAACAAAGACAAGGGGCTGATCATCGCCAAGCGGCACATCCACTTTGACCCGGCCAGCGCTGAGGCTTTCGGTGTGGCCGATCTGGAACTGGTGGACCTGCGTATCGACGGAGAGCGCGGCGCTATCTTCAATAATATCGTCTGCCGGGTACATCCAAGTTATGCTTTGGAATGCCACCTCGATTTTGATGAAGGCAACGCAGTTGGTATCGCTTCCGGTGCCTATGGTGAAGTTATTCGCCGGAAATGACCTGCTGACAAAAAAGGCTGTACGGTTCCTGCCGTTACAGCCTTTTTTACAGACCGACCTATACTGAATACCGGAGGATGTCAATGAGCAAAGTAATTCTGAAGGCAAGCGATCTTGATGGTTACCTGGTCGAAACCGACCGTCAGGTGCTCGAGGGTATGGACGGCATGTACGAGAAGGCCATGGCCAATTTTAAAGCACTGGCTTCGGCTCCCGGCGGCGATCTGAACCGCAAACACACCGACGAGCTTATATCCGTGTACAACGACATGGGCGTGCGCATGCAGGAAATATGTGCCGCCGAACCGCGCATTCATGTGTATTCTTTTAAAACCCCGCCGGAAAGCCATGGTGAAGCCAGCCGGCTCATCGCCAAATTGCGCGATATCAACACCCAGCGTAATGAATTCATGTATTACACCCAACGCGCCTACGAATTGCTGTTCAATCTGGCCTTTGGGGGTGCTTATAGCGCCAATAAAAATTACTTGATCGTAAAAACTCCGGTAACCTATCCGGCTCAGAATTTTGCTGTGCATAAAATCCCGAACATCGACGAAGCTATCGAAAACACCGTCATGTGCGTGATGCTGCGCGGCGCTTTGCTGCCTTCCATGATCATGAGCAAGGAGATACAGGAATTCTCCAGCCACGCCTATGTTACACCTTTCGCGCTGTTTAAAATCAAACGCGACGACCGGCGCGACGAAACCAATATGGAATATATCCTTGATCTTGATCGTTCCTATTTCGATCCGGCCAAACTGGACGGCAAAGACCTGGTGTTCGCCGATCCGATGAACGCCACCGGCGGCAGTCTGGTTACAGTAATTAAATATATACTTGAACAGGGAGTCCGTCCCAAGTCGATCAAGTTCTTTACAATTATATCAGCGCTCAAAGGCGCTTTGCGCGTAGTGCGTGCCATCGAGAATATCGACGTGTACACTCTTTGGATGGATCCGGTGCTCAATGAGTCGGCCTATATCATGCCGGGCCTGGGCGATGCCGGCGACCGCATTAACGGTCTGGACCATGAAGAAACACCGCGCGACATGATACAGCTGATTGCCGATTATGGGTCAAATATCGCAAATCTGTACCGCTCCCAGATCCGCGTTATCGAGGACACGGTTCTGCACCGATGAGAAACTTGCATAAAAGGCTGGCGCTTGTTCCGCTGGCCGTGATATTGCTATTCAGCCTGTCGTCTTGCCTAAGTCTGTCGGAGCGGCGCATGCTGGCCCAGTCTTACACCGAGCTAGGGCAGGTTTTCTCGGATAACAATCAGTGGGACAAGGCCGGCGAGGCCTGGTCTCGTGCCCTGGAGCTGGAACCGCGGCAGCAGCTAGCTGCCTATAACCTGATTCGGGCTTTTACCGAATCAGGCCATTATGACAAGGCCCTGGCCCAGGCCGAGCGATTATTGGAACAGGATCCGGAAAACAATTTGGTGCTGGCCGCCAAAGCTTATGCCCTGTATCGCCAAGGGGATGCAGAGGCAGCCCTTGCGCTGTATTCCAGGGTTGTCGAGAATTATAGCGCCGATATAAACAGCAGTTTTAATCTGGCTATTTTGCTGGACATGGCCGGACGCAAGGAAGAATCGTTGGCCTTGTATGTTGATTTACGCAAACGGGCTCCGGATAATCTGGATATACAATATCGTTATGGTGTGCTGATTCTGGAAAGCGGCGATGCCGAGGCCGCGATAGAGCCGCTCGAACGCTACCGCCTGGCCAAAGCTGCCTCAATTCCGGTTCGCACTGCACTATATCGGGCTTACGAACAACTCGGCCGCTACGACAAAGTTGTTGAACTTTTGCTGGAGCTGGTCAGCAAGGTTCCGGCTGAAAGCCTTTATCTATTTCAGCTGGCGCGCATTCGTCTTACCGCGATAGAAGAGGGCAGTCAGGGACTGGTAGATCTGCAGTCCGCGCTAAGCGCCGGGTTCCGCGACGAAGACGCTTTTGCCGCTTTGCTCGCTGACGAAAACCTGGTGGAGCGAGAAGCTGTAGACGCTGCCATCAGGGAAGCTCGCGAACAGGATGCTGCCAAGGAACTGGAAGCTGCCGCAGATCAGCAGGCTGCGGCAGACGGAAATGATGAAAGTGATGAAAGTGACGAAACGGCTAGCGACGAAACAGCCGCTCCATAAAATAAAAACCGGTGCAGCCGCAATAGCCAGCACCGGTTTATACTTTTTGCTTGCTGCAACATCAAGCCCGCTTATTTAATGCAGACATCTACCTCAAACGGCCCAAACGTAGTTGTAAAAGGAATGGCAATAACCGGCGCGATTTTTGGCCAGGCTATGCGGTGATTTTCGCCAAGGATTACTACCGGCGGAGAGATGTCTATAGAGATGTTGTCGAATTTGCTGGAAGCGTTGCCGGAGATAATATTGGTAAGCTCGCCTACCATGCCGTTTACAGTATCTTTACGCTCTTCTTCATTGGCCGATGAAACTCCGGATTTTTCCAGCAGTTTGTCGGCAAGTACACGGGGCAGGCGGAAAGCCAGAATACCCTGGCAGTCGCCGGTTATACCCAGGATGCCGGAAATCTCCCAGCGGTGGCTAAGTTGATCGGCCAGAACATAGGGCTGTCCGGCAGTGGCTTCGATATCAAACATCTCCCGGAAAAGGTCCAGTGATGAACTGAGAAACGGATTAATTATTGCTGCATTCATGAGCAGGTTCCTCCCTGATTTGACTCAGACTGCTGGGCAGTGCTGCGCCTATAAAAATTCTAAGGCATTCCGGCAACTTCGTCCAGATGTAAAGCGCAGATGCTGACTTATTTATCGCCACTCAGTTCCAGAATCAGTTCAACTTCTCCACGTGAAAGTTTGACTGCACGGGCTATTTCGTCGGTTTTCCATCCCTGATGTGCCAGTTTGCGCACTGATTCCTGCACGCTTAAAGGCGGTGCCCCGCTCTTGTCCTTGCCGCGGGCCGGTTCGTCTTTCAGGATATCATTTAATAACTTCAGATGCTCGTTGGTCTTCTTGTTCAGCTCTTCAAAGCGCGTTTCGGCGCGGGCCAGCCATTCGCGTGCTTTCTGCAGCTCGGCAGCCCGCTTTTCCGCTTCAGCCATAATGCCGTTCATGCTGTCCATGCGCTCCAGGCTGGCCTTTACCTGCGGCTGGACAGCGTTTACTTCTTCGATCGACCGCTTTAGCTGGATGATCTGGTCCGGCAGATCGCGGATATCGGCATCCATGGTGCGGATATTGCGTTCCATTTCGCTGACTGCCTGAAAGTTTTTATCTATGGCATCGGCCGTTGCATCCAGAATGGAGGATTTTTTTTCTACACGGTCAAATTTTTCATTGGCCTCGGAGGAGGCTTCCATTAGGCGGCGCATGTCGGCCTGTATCTGTACCAGCTGGTCATTACTGGAGGTAACGCTGGCCAGCTTCTGGTCTACCGCCTGGGAGAGCGAAAGCAGCCGCTTAAAGTCTTCTTCCATCGTATCGATGCGCCGTTTTTCGGCAAAGAAGCGGCTGATTTTTTGGCTTACCTCGTCTTCGGCGCGCTTGATGCGGGCGTACTGGGTTTCCAGCTCGGCCAGCTCGCCGCGTCGTGAATCAGCCCTGGCCAGGTCGGCCTTAAGGCTTTCCATGGACTCGCTTAATGCCAGCTTCATCTCGTCTGCCCGCTCGAAAAGGCGGGTTTGGGTCTGAAAAGCCTTCAGCTGCTTGTCCAGCTCGGCAAAGGTTTTTTCGCGCTCTTTACGCTCTTCTTCCAGGCCCTTTTGCAGTTTTTCGCGGGTTGCTGCATAGGCGGCCTGCAGGTTTTTCTCTTCTTTGGTATATGTTTGCAGTGACTGGTTCATGGCTGCTTCGCTGTCCTGCAGCTTTTTCCCGGCCTCCAGCTGGCGGGTTTCCCAGATGCGGTTAAAGTCGTCCAAGGCCTGTGTACTACGCTGGGCCAGTTCTTGACGCAGCCGGTCCATTTCTTCCGACAAGTTACGCAGTTCCCGGCTAATGCTTTCCCGCTCCGCCTTGCTGCCTTCCACTACCTTGTCGCGCTGCTGTTTCCAGTCTTTGTCAAGCGCAGTTATTGTGGTGTTGAAGCTTCCGCCCAGATTTTCCAAAGCGGCGGAGCTGGTCATTTCGACTTCCTGAAGTTTTACCGAGAAGCTTGTCTGCATCAGTTCCAGCTGTTTGGCCAGTTCTTCACGGCCGGCATCAAAAGCTGCCGACCCGGTCTTTACCAATTCGGCTACCCGGGCGCTTTCAGCCAGCGTCCGCTGCTCCATGCGCTGCAAATTCTCGGCGCTTTCCTGTTTCCAGCGGGCCAATTCGGCCTGAACCCAGGCATTGGCGGCGGTGCGCGCCTCGTCCATGTCGGTTTTTACCGAACCGCGCAGAGCGGTAAGGGCGGCATCGGCTTCGCTGACCCGTTCCGAGATTGCCGCGCGGTGAGCCTCGACATGGGCCGACAGTTTGTCCAATGCATCGCTGACACGTTGCTGGATTTCCCCGGCACGCTTGCGTGATTCTTCCAGCCAGCCGCGCTCGGTTTCGGCCCTGGCGGTATCGGCTTCATGCAGGGCTGCGGCCAGACGCTCGTCCAGACTGCTGCGCCATACTTGCAGCTTGGTGTCGGTATCCTCGCGCCGTTTGCGCAAGTCGTTGAAGAACTCGTCCTCGAATATTTTAAGCTGCTCCGAAACATTGTCGTAGGCATTGGCTTTTAAGGTCTGAAGGTCTTCATCCAGTGCTTTCATTGCATTCTGCAGTTTGGCGGCCTCGGCAGCCAGTTTGGCTTCGAAGGTCTCATGGCGGCCGGTAACGTCCTTGGCAAACAGGGCAAAATCCTCTTCTACCCTGGTTTCTACTCCGGCCATGCTCTGGCGCAGCGCTTTTTCCATCTGCTGCACATCCAGCCGGGAGGCTTCCAGCCGTTCCAGGCCCTGCTCAACCAGCGAGCGCAGGGCATCACTGCGTTTGTCAAAGCCTGCCAGTACCCGGCTTTCCAGATCGGCGCCGCGTGTAATGAATTTGTCATTCAGCGCTTCGAGCGTTTTCATGCTCTGATCTTCGGCATTGGCCAGGGCCGTTTCCATCGATGAAAGGCGTTGGGTCTGTTCCGTAGCTGCCGCCGCCAGCCGCTTCCCGGCATCAGATAGACCGCTTTCAACTTCCTGCTTAAGTTTGTTGGCTTCCTGCCCGGCTTCCAGAATGCTCTGCTTCAGGCCAGCTTTAAGCTCCTGCTGCTGCCTGGTCAGGTCTTCCTGCCAGGCTTTCAGGGTCTCTTTGAATTTATGCTGGATGGCCTGTGCCGTCTCCTGATGTTTCTCTTCGATCTGCTGCAGCCGGGCGGCTGATTCCACGCTGCTGCGGTCGATGGCAGTGTTTGCCTGCGAAATTAGCGGTTCCAGGCGGCCGGCTACCGCTTCCGCCTCCTGGCGGGCTTGCGCCAGAACTTCTTCGGCTTCTTTATGCCAGTCCTGCTTGAAGCTTTTCAGCAGACCCTGGGTTTCCCGTACTTTTTCGCTGGCCTGTTCTTTCAGGGCGGTAAAACGGGTTTCCACGGCATCTTCCAGTTTGCCGCTGCGTTCAGCTGCAAATTGCTCGATATCGTCAAAGCGCTTGGCTACAAGCGTGCTCAGTTTTTCGTCCTGCTTGTCCAGCAGGCTTTGCAGCTCTGCCGCTTTCATTTCCATGTCCTGCTGCAGCGCCGTCGCTATGCGAGCGGTTTCGGCCAGTGCCTGCTCGCGGGTGGCCAGAGTGTGCTGTTCCAGTTCCTGCCGGTTTTTTTCGCTGTTTCCCTGTAGCTGCCGCGCTGTATCCTGCAGAACCTGGCCGAGCTCGGCTCCCCGCTGGTCAATCTGCTGCTTCAGCTGCTGGAAGCTGCTGGCTTCCAGTTTTACCGCCTCGGCACGGGCCTGGTCGAAGGCGGCTGCCAGTTCGTCACGGATACTCGCATAACTCTGCTCGGCTGTTTTGCTGGCAGCCTGCAGTTTCTGGTCAAATTGCTCGGACAGTCCCTGGCTGCTGGCCTGGGCCTGGCGGTGGGCTTCCTCGCGCAGCAGCGGAATCTCTTTGCTGATTTTTTCCAGCTCATTCTTGGAATTATGCAGGGTTTTGGCCAGGGTATCGGCAAAATGGCTTTCTTCGTGAATCGTACGCAGGTTCTCGTCTACCCGCAGGCTCATGGTTTTCAGTTCGGTCAGGGCTTTGTCATATTCGCCAATGCGCTGGGCCATGATGCTGATGCCTTCGGCACGCTTGCCCAGATCCGTCTCGGCTTCCTGCACCTGACGCAGCACCTCTTTGGCAGATTTTTTATGAGTATCAACCTCTATTGCGTAGCCTTTTAGTGCCTGTGCCCGTTCGGTGGCCATGGCATCCAGTTCGTCTTTCAGGCGGTCGGTGTATTTTTTTACCTTCTCAAGCGAGCGATTATCCCTGTCCAGGATGCGGTACGCGATCAGAATGACCAGGACGACGCCCAGGGTAATCAGGTTGCCGGCATCAAACATCGTTGTGTCTCCACCATTTTGGATTGAGGGCGCATCAGCCCGATTGTGGGCATTATATCCCAGTTGGCAGAAATAATAAAGGATAAATGCGGCTCTGGCCATGCATCTGTATACTTATGGATACTTATGGATACTGGACACGGCTTTATGCTACAGTGCGGCATGAACACCACAGCAGCTTTCGATCCGGCATTTTTCTCCATATTGACCCGTCCCTGCAGTTTTTTTATCCTGCGCCACGGCGAGACTGCTGCCAACGCCGACCAGCGCATTCAGGGCCGCAGCGATTACCCCCTCAATGACCGTGGCCGGGTTCAGGCTGCCGCCGCCGCCCCCTGGTTCCGCGAGCGTGAAATCGGCTCGGTTTTCTGCTCGCCGCAGCAGCGGGCGCTGGAAACGGCGCGAATAATCAGCGCCGAGGCTGGACTGCCTGCAGCGCAGAGCCTGCAGGACCTGATGGAGCTGGATACCGGCTGCTTTACCGGGCTTACCCTGCGCGAGGCCGAAAAACGCTATCCTGAAATGTTTGCCGCATTTCGCGGCCGCAGCTGGGCGGCGGTGCCCGATGCCGAAGCGCCGGAAGTACTGTTCGAACGTTCGATACGGGTGTGGCGGCGGCTGCGCCAGGCTGCGCTGGAGCGCGGCGGCAATGTGCTTGCCGTCAGCCATGGCGGCCTTATTCAGTGGCTGGTGCGCTGTACCTTCGGCTGTGCCGGCTGGATGCCGCTGTTAAGCACCGGCAACTGCGGCCTGTTCGAACTGCAGGTGCAGCCGGGCGAGACGGGTCAGCCGGTATTCATGCAATGGAAAGAAATAAACAAGCTGCCCGATGACGGCAGCGAGCGTATTCCTCCGGTATTTTAAGCGGGCAGCTTCAGGAAAAATTCTGCCAGAGCGGTTCGTCATCCGGCGGTTCGGCACAGGCTTTTATGGTTCTCAGGCCTTTTTTACCGTCCGGCAGCTCAAAGGACAGCTCCCTGGCGTGCAGCATTATCAGGCCGTTATGGCTGGAACGGCGGGCTCCGTATTTAAGGTCGCCGCGTACCGGCATGCCGGCTGCGGAAAGCTGGGCCCGGATCTGATGGGTGCGGCCGGTTAGCGGATGGATGGCCAGCAGCCAGTAACGCTCGCTGCTGCCCAGGGTTTCCCAGTTCAGCATAGCATCCTGACCGTCGCGCGGATCATCTACAGCATAGGCTTTGGTGGTATTATTGCGCTTATTGTGTACCAGTTTGTGGTGCAGGGTGCCGCTCGGTGCCGGCGGCTCGTTTTCTACCACAGCCCAGTATATTTTACGGGTTTTTCGGTCATGAAAAGCTTTGGAAAGATCCGCCAGGCTGTGGCGGTTTTTGCAAAAGCTGACCAGCCCCGAAGTTCGCCGGTCCAGCCGGTGGGCCGCCTCGAAAAAGTGGCCGGGACGCAGGGCCATCAGGCTGTCTTTGAGTGAAGTATCACCACTTTTGTCCGGTAGAACCGGCACTGCGGCAATTTTGTTTACGATTAAAACCGAACTGTCTTCATAGACAATGTCAAATATTCCGGACATAAGCCGGATACTATCATACATTGCCGGCTTATTTATAGGGGTTGGCAGCTAT
>Ga0180007_10005090_pt1 | contig 13541 bp, 15 predicted proteins | sample MM_PC_MetaG_FD_121122 | JGI IMG/M metagenome (GOLD analysis project Ga0180007, IMG submission 121122) | Groundwater microbial communities from the Aspo Hard Rock Laboratory (HRL) deep subsurface site, Sweden - MM_PC_MetaG | ecosystem: Environmental > Aquatic > Deep subsurface > Groundwater... | reverse complement strand
CAGGCTATAGGATATGACTATGCTTCAAATACCGGCTCCGGGCAGGATCCTTTTACTGTAAGTTTAGGGGTAACAGGTGACGTAACGATAAATGGTCAGCATAACTTGACCGTTACTGAAGGAACAGATTTAAATATTAATTGGACATCATCGAATGCAATTCCACCCTGTACTCTGAATGCACCAAGCGCCTTGGGTGGGAATAGTAGTTTATGTTCAACAGATACAAGAAACCCTATATCAAGTCCTGCACCAAATACCTATACAGTTTCCTTTACTGCAAATGGATGTGGTTCGATAAACCCTGCTATAACAGCAACTGTCACTGTTGAAGCTTCTGCAGATCCTTGGACTATGACGGCTAAGGGCGATGCATATGCATATCATGGCTACAGCCTAGACCTTTATGATGTAACTTCCTATGATGTACTAAAGGGGCCGAATGGAGAAGCACGTTTTTCGACTTACATTATCTCACGATTTGATGGTTCCTGGCCCGGGCCGGATCAGGCAAGCAGAAGTTATCGAGGATATATACTTGGAGGCTACAACGATCAAAACAAAGCAAAGATAGGAGGAAATAAAATATATGATTATCTAATGGATATTGTCGAAAATAACGACTTGGATCCTACGATGCTTAATTCCGAGAATCCTCCTCCAAATTGCAATGACAAGATAGTTTATTTCCGTGATGGTAATATCGTTTTCAATGCTGCGCAATATACTTCAAATGGGGGAAATGCCTGTGTATACGTTGCAAATGGAAATGTTAGTGTCCAGGCCGGCGTTCAACGAATCGATGGGTTTATTTTGACAGACGGTACATTCACAACATCAGCGTCAAGTGGAGGTCTTCAGATCAACGGCGGAGTTATAGCTAATAATGTCAATCTACAGAGATATCTTCCAAATAACGGAACTGATCCAGCAGAGATAATGATCTATGACGCAAAGTACCTAATGCTGCTCAGAGATAAACTCGGAGAGGGTTTCCCTTTCAGAGTAAGGGAATACAAAATATCAACCCCTACTCTACCCTAGTCTAGAATCTCGAAATCCTAATATCGAAATTTAAAACAAATTTGAAATACGAAACCCGAATAACGAAAAACAGGGACTGCTTACGCTGAAGTTCTGTCATAAGTAAGACAGCAAATTTGAACCGTTGGGCTTTTGAGCCTATGAGCTATTAAGCCATAGAGCTTAAAGCCCAATGGTTTCAATCACACCTTGATCAAGATGATTATGGATTATCTGTCTTTGCTTTTCATTATATTCGGAGCTATGACAGGCAGGCAGATTATGGTTTACGGCATACAGCTATTGATGTGTTCCGCTGGATGTGCTTTAATTGTCGTAATCAAAGTAGACAAAATACAATAATTTCTTTATACTATTGCAAGAATTATCTTTAGGATATCACTATGAACCTGCCCGAGTTTTTTGGACTTGATATAGGAAATCATTCAATCAAAATCTGCCAGGTAAGATGGAGAGGCAAGAAGCCGGGTCTGGACGCTATCGGCAGTGCCGCTACCCCCAGAGGCGTGATGGGAAGTGAAAGTGAAGAACATCAGAAAGAGCTGGCAAAATATATCAAGGAAGCCAAAAACGATGCCAAAGTGGGAACGAATAAGGTGGTTGTCGGCCTTCCTGAAGCCAAGATCTTTACACAGCTGATCACTGTTCCAAAGGTAGAAGACAAGAAGCTTGAAGAGCTTATTCACTGGGAGGCAAAAAAGTATGTTCCTATTCCGATAGATGAGGTGCGTATTGACTGGATCTTTCTTGGTGAAAGATTAATAAATAATCAGCCGCATATTGATATATTTCTTATAGCGGCACCAAATAACCTGATTGATAGATACTTGAAGATTTTAGAATTCTCAGATCTCGAGCCTGTTGGTGTAGAGACAGAGTCTATAGCAACGACAAGAGCTTTGTGGTGGCCGGTTCAAGTAGGGCTGGGAGGAAATATACAAGTAGACTCTCCTTCGATTATGATACTTGACTTTGGTTCGCAAAGCACTGATCTATCGGTTGTACAGAAAGGTTCGCTTTTGTTTTCTCAAAGCTTGGTCACAGGTTCTGATGCACTGACTGAAGCAATTGCTTCAAACTTCGGTTTAGAGCTGCAGCAGGCCGAAGAGTATAAAAGAAGTTATGGACTAGATGAAGCTCAGCTCGAAGGAAAGATAGCTAACTCACTCAAGCCGGTTATGCAGGTGATTGTCCAAGAGGCAAGAAAAACTCTAGATTTTTTCCGATCCAGGTTTGAGAAAAGTACTCCAAGAAGACTGCTTCTGGTGGGAGATGGGGCTAAATTACCTGGGATTTTGACCTATATGGCTAACGAACTTGGTATAGAGGCAGCGCTGGCTGATCCTTTTGGAAACATCGAAATCTCTAGAGGTATAAAAAGCAAGATAGAACAGTTATCATCAGTTGGGTACTGCTCTGCTTTAGGGCTGGCTCTAAAAACAGAATAAATTTGTGTTTAAAAAATGGCAATATATAAACAATCAGTCGACTTTCTTCCGAAACAAACCGAGGAAGAAGTCAGCGAAAAGTATAATCTTTCTAAAACAGCGCTTTATGCAGCTGTACTCCCGCTTCTAGCATCTTTCATTTGGGTAATCGCGATGTTGATAAGTGTTTACTATAAAAGAGAAGTCAGTAGCTATAATCAAATTGTAGCTGACAAGAATAATGAGATAGCTACTTATGATAGTGTCCGGCGTAAACAGACAGAACTCGTTTTGAAAGTCGATGCTCTCACTGACGTTGTGACAAGAGACTTTGATCCTCAAGAGTTCTTTGACATAGTTGATAAAACTATAAAGGAAACTGGAGATGCGAAGGCAGGCATCTATGCATATCAACGAGAAGAAGATGGAGTGTTTGTTGTACAAGGTAAGGCAAATTCTTATCTTGATCTAGCCAAAATAATGGTTGTATTCAACCGAAAGGAAGTATTTGATCAAGTTCAGATAAAGTCAATTTATTATGACAAAGAGACGGATACAGTAAACTTTCAAGTAGGATTTTATTATGCTGAAACTTTGGGAAATGAGGAAATTGAAGCATACCAGTAATTTAGATATTTAACTAAAGCTTGTTATGGATGAGGGGAAAGACAAAAAGGAAAAGAAAAGTATATATGAACAAGTAAAGGAAGGAGAGAAAGAAAGAAGTACTCTGACTTCAACTGTGAAGAAAAGCGGGCAGAGTTTGATTGCAGGAGTGTTTTACTACAGTCTTCCATTATTAAGTATCGGAATCTTTTTTACTATCCTTCTTGCTGGAACCGTTCCCGCTATTAAGGGAATCCAAAACAGTGCAAAAGATATTGAACAGAAGAAAGTGGAAATTGCAGATCTTGATAATCAGATAGCAAGTCTTGCGGAACTGAAGACACTGGAGTCTCAGATGATAAGCGACTTGTCAGTGATAGACAAGATAGTTCCCTCTGAGAAAACGCAGGTTGCGAAGTTTGTTGGTGAAATCTCAGATCTTGCTGAGGCAAATAAGCTCGAAGAGTCGAAATATGAATCCGGTGAGCAGATAGAAAAGCTGCAGGAGGAAATAGAACAGGCTCTAGAGAAGGAAACAGCAGCTATCATAAATATACCTGCTACCTCGCAATACATGGCAACTTTCGATAATATCGGAGCTTTCCTGAATGCCTTGTACAAAAAAGACGATTTTATCATTGTCAGCTCCTTGTCGATGCAGGGTGGTGAGGCTAGAGAGTACCAGGCTTCACGCCAAAGTGCTCGGGGTGAAAAAGTGACTATAGATACCAACCTCCCCTATTATTCTTGGATTATGAAAGTTACCTTTGAGAAGTATCAGTTCAGCAAAGGATTTAGTGATTATATTGTCAGAAATCTTGTGCCGCTGGACTCGGAACCCAATTATGAAATCCTTCAGTACATAAGGGATAGGTACTCCTAAGGTTTTTACTCCACTTTTAGAAAAACTCGTTTGTTTTCCTTTCTTGCGATGATCGAGACGATGTCTCTGATAGCCTTGATGTTCTTCCCGCCTTTTCCGATTATTTTTCCCTTGTCTTCATCTTTTGCATTGATAGTGAAGACCGTTGCGGCTTCCTCATCTGATCTCTCGACTTTTATTTTTTCCGGGCTGGACGCGATTTGTTCCAAAATGTACTTTAAAAGGTCTTCCATGGGATTTAGTTTAAAAACTACATCATTTTATTTATTGTCTTTTGTTTTTTGATCCTTCTGTGTCTTTTTTTCAGCCTTCTTCATCTCTCCTTTCCTTTCTTTTTTAGTTTCTTGATTCTCATCATCTTTTTTCTTCTCTTTCTTTTCGGCTTGTTCTTTGGTTTTTTCCTTTTTTTCTTCAGGCTTTACATCGGTTTTTTTCTCTTTAGGCTGCTCTTTCTCCGGAGCTTTTGGTGCTGCAGCAGACGCCTGTTTCTCCCCCCTTTCTTTTCTTTCCTTCTTGGGTTTGAGAGCTGGCCTTTCTACTCGGGGTTTCTTCTCTAATAGCTTGTGTTTTATCAGGATACTCCTAATGGTATCGGTAGGTTGAGCTCCAACCGAAAGCCAGTACTTAGCCCTTTCCAAGTCGAGACCAATCTTTTTACTTCGAGGGTTAAAGTGCCCTATATGTTCGACTGCTTTTCCATCGCGCTTGGACCGAGCAGGCATGACAACAATTCTGTAGTGTGGGTCATTTCTCTTCCCAATGCGCATAAGTCTTATTTTTAACATTGCATTTTCATTAATAATTAATTCTTTATGTTTGCAGATTTTTAATTCAGTCTATTTTGACCTGATATTTTAGCAAATGTTTGACGATTAGTCTATATTAAAATATTCTGCGATAAGCTCCTTCCAGTTTTTGATAGCATTTTCGGCGGCTTTTTGTTCTGCGTCCTGTTTGCTGTTGCCCGTTCCTTTGCCGAAATCTTTTCCTTTGACAAGAACCCTTGCTGTAAATTCTTTTGCATGATCAGGTCCAGCTGCTTCGAGAACTTCGTACTGAGGTGTTTCTTTCACCACTTCCTGAGAGATCTCCTGCAGTTTTGATTTTCCGTCAATATCAAGTCTTTTCTCGACTATTTCCGGAATTTTATAGAATAACTCTCTTTTTAAGAATTTCTTCACAACATCAAGTCCCAGATCCAGGTATACTGCTCCAATTACAGCCTCGAAGGTGTTTGCGAGAATGTATGGTCTTTCCCTTCCTCCTGTGTTTTCCTCTCCTTTGCTCATGAAGATAAATCTGCCATAATTCAGCCGCTGTGCTTCTTCAAAGAGACTTTCAGTTCTGACGGTGGCGGCTCTGAAGCTTGTAAGTTCTCCTTCAGCCTTATCTGGATAATTATCAAAAAGATGCCTGGAAACAAGCAGTTCCAGCACAGCATCACCGAGGAACTCCAATTTCTCGTTGTGTTCAGGCCTGCCTGTTCGGTGTTCGTTCACATAAGATCTGTGGGTTAAGGCTACTTTTAAAAGTTCAAGTTTCTTTACAGTTATCTTGGTAATTTGGCAGAACTTTTTTAATTTTTCTGCTTCACTTTTTGTCATTTTTTGTTTCTGTTTCATGCAGTAATGTTCCAAGTACGCCATTTATGAATTTGCTGCTGGCCTGTCCGCCAAATTCTTTTGCGAGCTCAATCGCTTCATCAATGGCAACTTTCTGAGGAGTAAAATCGTTTATGAATCCCTCGGCGATAGCCATTCTAAGTATTTGCAGATCGACCTGAGAGATCTCACTGACAGGACGTTCCGGTGCAAACTTGTGGATGATAATATCAATTTCGCTGATGGATTTTTTTACTGATTCAATTATTCGGTCATACAGCTTTCGGTCATATTTTTCTATTTCATTTACATCGCACAAATTCTCCTCGGAAAAGGTAGTGTCTTGTTCAACTTTTAGATTATTCTGCCGGAAATTTATTTCGAAAAGATGTTGGAGCGCGAGAATTCTAGATATATGGCGCGGATCGATTTTTTCTTTCATGCAGTAAGTTGCTCGATAAAATAGAATGAGATTTTATATCACCTTCTAATCGGTTTTGATAACCTCTTTGTTCTTGTATTTTCCACAGTTCGGACAAGCGGCATGAGACTTTTTGAGAATCTTGCAGCTTGGACAGGGAACAAGATTTGATGCTTGCAGGGCATGATGTGCTCTTCTCCGATTTTTTCTTCCTTTTGATATTTTTCTTTTTGGAACTGCTCCCATGATTAATTTCTTAAAAGCTAATCTCTATTTCTTGACTATTATACACCAAAAACTCTAGCTCAAAAAGGATAAGGGATTATATATTTAAAATGCTGAATATACAAGGGGAATCTGTGTTGTATATGCTCTTCCCCATCTAGTTGAGGAGTTTAACTTCTCAACTAGGGTTTAAGGTTCATAAAGATGCAGCTTGCCCTATAAGATGACTTTTAGAGAATAGATTTACTCCTTGATTTTGAAAAAGCAAAGTTTTGTAATGCCGTACACTCTTTCATCAACCTTCTCAAGCATTCCGATGGTTTCACCTGTCTGTCTTGTTTCTGGAAGTTCTGCGACTATAACTCCATCTTTCTGTAAGAAATCTCCTGCTTTCAATATGGTTTTCTCTTTGAATTTGTCATGAGGCGGTGTGATAAAGATAATGTCATATTTGAAAAGCGGCATATCGAAAGTTTCATATTCATCAAGAAAGCGGGAAACAGATGCTTTGGCAACCTTTCCGAGAGAGTCAAGACCGGTTTTTCTCAGGTTGTCGTTTATGGATCTGATAGCTTCTTTTGATTTATCTACAAAGACTACTGATTTGGCTCCTCTGCTTAGGCACTCTATACCCAAAGCTCCTGTACCTGCGAATAGATCTAAGACTTCACTATCTTGAACTAATGTTTGAATGATGGAGAAAAGCGCTGATTTCACACGGTCTGTCATGGGACGAGTTCCTCTTACTGGCACAACTAGTCTTTGCCCCTTTGCGGAACCGGAAATTATTCTGGGATTCATGCTTATCAGCAGTTAAAAATTAAGAATGTAGAATCAAAAGATGTAACAATATAGCAATTGAGCAATTTAACAATATTCACTATTCCTCAATCCTCTTAATCACTTCAATCATTCAAAAGATCAAAGATTTCCGGGTCTTCCCCGCCCAGACGCCAAAAGATAAACTTATTAACACCGTAAGTTTTTGCTAACTCTATTCTCTTTTCTGTTACTTCCCTGTCCTGATACCAGATAACCCACGTTTGTCCGCCTGATTTATATTTCAGCATTTTTTCCAAAGTCTCTTCATCCAGCTTATTCCAGATTATCTGATTTTTATTCTCAACAATTAAATAATTTACATCTGTCCAAACCAGTGCATCTGCACCCTTTGTATCTTCTACCCATTTGTATGCATAAAGCGGAAGACCTAAGACTATTTTATCATGACTTGTCACATTATCCTGGGCATAATCAAGAATGGATCTGATCCAGTCTCTGGGAGCTATGGAGCCGGGCAGATCTGCTGAACCTGTATAGTCATATGCCATAATTCTGAATTCGTCGACATATCTGCTGATCTCGGGCCAGTCCTGTGCACCTCTCGACTGTGATACTGATTCGATCAGCCCTTCGAGATCATTTTTCCATAAAACTGCAATTGTAAGAATTTTCCCGTTTTTGTGAAGTTTCTCTGAGAGCAGTTTGATAAAATTTGAGAATTTTTCTCGGTCTGATGCTTTTATACTTTCGTAATCAATATCTATGCCGGTATACTTGTATGTTTCGATTTCACTGGCTATGTTTGAAATGTGAGAATCAAGAAGAGTACTACTATTTAGAATCTTTGATAATTCTTCAGCATTTGAGTTTGAAATGCTGGGAACCAAGCCTGTGTCATTCTCTTTGGAGAGATTTATCAACTCAGAATTTCTTGCCGTGTTTTTGAGGCCTAGGGATCCATCTGCCTGTAGAAAATACCATGTCGGACTCAATGATTTGATATTACTTTTGTTCAGCTTGTACGTGTCTAGAGCGTTGTAAAAGTCCCAGTAAGCTATCCAAGCGCTAACCTCTGTCTCAACTTTCTCTATTTCACGGAGATCTTCCGGTAAATATTCCTCTTCTTCTATGAATGCCTTGTAAACTTCTTCTATATCATAATCTATACTTTTACTTTCTGTTTGTACGCTTCGCTTTGAATCCAGGAACTTAAAAAGAGTGAAAGTAAATGCGGCAAATAGAATCATGATAACAGAAAGAAGTAAATGCCATTTAGGTTTTTGTCTTTTCATACTATGGCGATAATTATTGAAATGCTTACACATACGATTATACAGCTTACGACCTGAGTAAGTAAAAGCAGTTTAAATTGAATCTGATGACGGTTTAACCTGAACAGGAGAATATAAAAAGAACTTACCAGCCATAGCAGTTCTAGAAGTCCAAAAACGGGTGTAAGTAAGTAGTTAATGATTTTATCATGAACATTTACAATGGGATTAACCGAAAAAAGCGGGAAACTTTCATTCGAGAGCGGGTAAAAAAGCCTCATTGTTCCGCCGAGTGCATCTGTGATGATGTGAGTCATGGTCGAGATTAAGAATAGAATAGCGAAACTTGTGACAAGATGCTTGAATTTTGGCTTAAAGAATAATGCTGATAAAAAAAGGGTAATTGCAATGGATAAGTAAAGTACAGGTGTATGGGTTATGTAATTGCGGTGGTTTTCTAGTCCATGAAGAGCTGCGTACGCGATATCTAAATCCGGCAGAAAAGCTGAAACGATAGAACTTGAATACAATAAACTCCTCTGTTTCGGACTGTACTCTTTCCTATCCCAGAGTTTTCTTGAAAAGTATGCAGTTGTAAGTCCCGATGCCGGGTGAGCTAGAAACATTTAAAATCTTATAACTAATATGTAGTAACCAGTAAATTTAGAGTGAAATGATATACGAATATAATAAATTTGTAAATTCCCTTCTTGACACAGCAGGGCACGTTCTGTTCGTTGTTGTTTCTACAATATTTGATACTGAGACTCTAAGTCGGATGTGTCTGAAAAGAGGGAATTTAGTTTTAACCTTGGATGAAGGAATGCCAGTGTTGGAAAGCGCATTTTGGGCAATACCAGCTGAAAAACGCCCAACGCTTCCAATTGAGCTTAGCGGGTTGATAGGAACATAACTATCTTGTCTGTCTCAGTACTTCATATATTACGATCCCAACAGTAGTAGCTACATTCAGGGATTCCTTCTGTCCAAACATAGGGACTTTTACTATGGCATCTGATGCTTCCAGAACTTCTTTTGATACACCGTTGATTTCGTTGCCGAAGATGAGGGCGGTTGGTGCTGTGAAGTTGTAGTCCCAGAGCGAGACTGCGCTGGGAGTAGACTCAGCAGTCACGATAGTTACATGATTGTTGGACGACTGTCCGACAGTAGGATTATTATACGATTGTTTAGAAATTGTTTCACTATCGGTCGACAGTTGTCTAAGGGTTGCTATCGCCTCCTGGGTTGTGTCAAAATGCTCCCACGGTACGTAGTCTACTGCTCCCAGCGCAGTCTTGGGTATTCTGTTGTGCGGAGGGTAAGCAGTAATGCCGCAGAGCAGGAGCTTCTCAACATTAGCAGCGTCACAGGTCCGGAAGACAGCTCCGACATTGAGAGCCGAGCGGATGTTGTCGAGGATGATGTAGACTGGATTGTGTTGATCAGTGCTTTTTGACAATCAGTAGTTTATCGAAAGTTAATTCTTTGTTAAATAATTGTGTATTTGGTACATTAGCTCTTAAACGGCGAAATCTTTATAAACGTCAGATTGTCCAAATTCTCCTTCTGCTCAAGTTTCTTCAGAAGTCTTTCGTCTGTAAAATAAAACGGAAGATCTTTTGCACCTATATAGATTACTTTCTTAAAGTTATCTATCCCCTTCTCTACCACCTGCTGGCTTTTTGAACCGGGCTTTTTCGCATTTAGAATCAACGCATAATTAATCGGCTTATGCTTGAGGAAATCATTGCTGTTTGTGAAAACTTTCAGAACGCTGTCTGTCAGATTCTGCACTGACCTTCGAAACTGGCGGACGAACGGAAAGTATTTGAAGAAGGAAAGCCTATTTGTAAACAGCCACATAGCAGGCTTTTGTCTCATTAGAGCTTCAAGCGACAGGAGGCTTTCTTTGCTGAGCACGCCAAGTATCCATCTAGGGTCAATGATGTTTTTGAAAAATACCCCATCGATGTCGCTGATGATCAAACTGTCTTGATAGATGAGTGAAAGGTCAAGGTTGTCGATAAAGTCTTGAAATGATTTGTAGCTGTAAGTTTTCATATATGTAATAAAATGAATAAACGAATCCGGCTGATATTCGATTCTATCTGCCTACAACAAAAACACCCAAATTACCAAGGCAAGAATTATTCTGTAGATTCCAAATACGACCAATCCATGCTTTTCTAGGAACTTTAACAAGAATCTTATTGCAAGTATGCTGCTTAAAAAAGCACTGAAGAATCCAATTGCAAGATTTGCAGTTGTTAGATTACCAAGTCCCATACTGTGAAATTCACCTAACTGCATCAGTGCAGCTGCTCCAATTACCGGTATTCCGGCGAGAAATGCAAAACGTGCAGCCTCACTTCTTTTGAGGCCTGTAATCAGACCCCCGATGATAGTTATTCCCGAGCGCGATGTACCGCGGACGAAAGCCAGGGACTGAAAAAGACCAATGAGAAAAGAGTTGTTAATTCGTAGTTTATTAATTGTTGATTCATTGTTAATTTTTACTTTGTCTATGAAGAGCATAACAATGCCCACTAGGACAAGCATAATTAGAACAATTCGGACGTCTTTAAAATTTTCATCAATATAGTCTTTGAGAAAGTAGCCGATGATGCCTGATGGGATAGATACGACAAAGAGATTAACGATCAATCGTTTGGATGTTGGTTGTTGGATACTGGTTATTAGCTGTAACAGGTTTTTTCGAAAGTAGATAATGATTGCTAAAAGTGTTGCTGCGTGAATTGCAATGTCAAAAGCGGTCGATTGAACTTCCCAGCCGAGTAGTTCTGGAATTAAAACCAAGTGACCAGAGCTGGATATAGGCAGAAATTCAGTTATTCCTTGTACGACTCCAAGTATTATAGATTGAATAATGGTCATCTCACGTTGTTCTAATGATTGCAGTTATTTTACATTAAACGGCTGAAGAGCTAAAGGGATATATTAGAAATGTTAAATGGTTTGGTGAGTTTTGATATCAAATTGATAGGTTAATGAGACTGTTCTGGCGGCGAAATTATTATTATAAATAGCTATCATAATGGTAATTAAGTTCTGAGATGAAAGGAGGTCTAGGATTTGGATCTTTTAATTTATTAAGTCTAAAAAATGTTAAAAAAGATATATATTAAACTCTCTTTGTTTTTCGCTGCCTTTTTGTTTCTGCAAACTCTGTTCCTTATCACCAATGTACAAGAAGTTGAAGCGGCTGAAAGCTGGAGACTGCCCTATGCTGCCCCAGTTGAATTGTATACTATTCAAGGACCAGCATTCCACGGCAAAGCAATTGATTTTGTAACGAGACCAACGTCAACTGAGGGAACATTGATAGTTGCTGCAAAAGCGGGAACGGTGTATCTAGTTAGGCAGGGAGGGATTTATGACAATAACTGTTATGTGACCAGTTCATGCAGTCCATACGGTAATTATGTCGTTATTAAACACAGTAATACTAGCTATTCTTGGTACTTACACATGAGGCCGGGATCAATAGAAGTGAAAGAGGGCATGGCAGTAAGAAGGGGCCATCCCCTGGGAAGAATGGGAAACACAGGCAATTCATCAGGTCCGCATCTGCACTTTCAAGCGACTTCGTCAACCGGTTATTACAGTCAGGTCGATGTTGCGTTCGAGAATTTGGGAATTCTTGATCATCTTAAATATTATACATCGAATAACAGCTACAATATGAGTTCAACATTTGCAGTTTTTGGCGGCAAGCTCTACCAGGCTCATGTTGGGCAGAATGGGAAAATATATCACAGGAAATCTGGTGATGGAGTGAGCTGGGGTAGCTGGGCAACAACAGGTGATCATATAACAAGCCATGCGGTATCGTTGACTGTATTTAAAGGGAAACTTTATGAGTCACATGTCGGTTTGGATGGGAAAATATATATGCGATCGACTTCAAGCGGAACAAGCTGGAGTGGCTGGGTAACTACCAACGATCACGATACAAATCATGCAATTGCGATGGAGAGTTTTGTGAATGTTTCTGGTATAGACAGACTTTACCAGTCACATATTGGTTTGGACGGAAGAATTTATACTAGGTATACATCGAACGGTACCAGTTGGAGCGGTTGGACAACAACAGAGGACCACGAAAACCATCAGGCGGTTGCTATGAGCGTTTTTAAAGGTAAGCTTTATCAGGCACATACAGGTATGAACAATAGGATTTACACCAGGTCATCAGCTGACGGAAAAAATTGGAGTGGGTGGCAGACTTCAGACAGTTCTCAAGTAACAAAATACCCAATAGCAATGGCAAAGTATTATAGTTATATTGGGGTTCCAGACAGGTTATTGCAGACACGAGTGGGTATAGATGGGAAGATTTATACCAGGTATTCGCTTAATGGAAGCAGTTGGGGAAGCTGGACAACAACAGACTCAGATTATACAGAAGATGTTGTCGGGATGATCGAGTTCAACAATAGGTTGTATCAAAGCCATATCTCGGCAATAAATGATATCTATATAAGAAGATCAAATACACTGGGTCTTATACCTGTTACTTGGAGTGTAATACCAGATACGAAATCCTTGTAGACTAGGAGTCCGCAGAGGGAGCAGGTTTCCCTGCTCCTTCTCCTAGAATAGGAATTTTAGCAAATGAACTTTTCTTTAGACTAACTTCATCAGCGCATTCTTCTTTTCGCTTCTATCAATTTTTGATTTTTTTATAGCTTCCCTCAGAATCTCAATTGACTTATCATAATTCGCTTTATCAACTGGATATGGATAGCCGTCTTTACCGCCGTGCGCAAAGGAATACTTAACCGGGTCCTTCCAATCAGCTTTTGTCCCATACGCCAATTCGGATATCAAGGTCAGAGCTCTAATTGACTTCGGTCCAATCCCCTTTAGTCCTAGCAGCTCTTCAAAATCCCTTGGCTGATTTTCGTATGTATTTAACATCACCTTCTCTAGGTTCTCAGGTCTTAGATCAGTCTGTTCAATCCACTCTCGTTTCGGAAGATTGAGAGTTAGAATTTTTCTATACTCCTTAATAATTTTATGTGGTTTTTCAAGGGAAATCTCAGATACGATCTTTCGGGCCGAAGTGCTGTTCTTCGAGGTCAGATTCAGCACTTGGCTGAAAGAATTGTTATCGCATATGCCGCTTTGAGGTTCATTGACAAAATCTTTTACAGTCTTTGAGTACCAGTGGTAACGGCGGGCGAATTGGTTGTTGGATGATGGCTGTTGGATCATAGACTTATCTTTCGGAAAGAAGGAATAGTTTTGGGTAGT
>Ga0180007_10005089_pt1 | contig 13543 bp, 20 predicted proteins | sample MM_PC_MetaG_FD_121122 | JGI IMG/M metagenome (GOLD analysis project Ga0180007, IMG submission 121122) | Groundwater microbial communities from the Aspo Hard Rock Laboratory (HRL) deep subsurface site, Sweden - MM_PC_MetaG | ecosystem: Environmental > Aquatic > Deep subsurface > Groundwater... | reverse complement strand
CTGAAAAACAAAAAACCCAGCCTAAGATAACTGGGCTTTTCGTTGTGGTTGCTAGTTGTTAAAATCCCAAAGCAGACAAAGGATTTTTACCCTTTGACAACACCTTCTTTTTAGCGTGGTATTCTCTATCTGCTAGTATCTTAGCTTTGTGGCTACACTCCTTACCACAATACTTTTTCTTATGGGAAAGTAAGGGGAGTTCTTTACCACACACAAGACATTTAATAGGTTGCCTTGTCTTAGATACCTTATTAAAATAAACTTCTTTTCTAGCCATAGCAACGCACCTTTTCCTACCACAACACTTTCTACGTCCACCGGTAAGAGGACGATTACAATAAAGACACTTAAAACCGTTTGCTTTCTTTGGTTGTTTTTGTGGTTGATCGGTAAGGTTTTGGTCTATCCCACTTAGAAAGTTAAAGTATATTTTAACTTCTTCTGGGTTTTCTAATTCATAAGAAGTCCCAGTAGGTAAAATTACCTTCATTTATTTTTTGTTTTTGGTTAATAATAGTGCCGACCTTTATCCTATTTTTTTCCATTTTCTGTCTTTACCTTCCCACTTTCTTTTGTTATTATATTTTTCAACCCAGTCTTTGTTAATTTCGTCTGGTGTCAATTCAACTATTTTAGTATTTTGTTCTACCAATTCTTTCAAAGGTGTTTCGTCTAATATCTCTATGTTTTGTGTTTCCATATTAAAACAAGCTATACCTTCTAGATTACCCTCTAACACTTCTAACTTCTTTAAGTCTTGATCTGCGTCCTCGTCCTTAAACAAAAGTCCCATAAAGTTAATATACTGGTCTATCTCTAAACTCTGGCTAGATATTACTAAGGTCTTTTTGTTTATTAAAAAGAGGTCAAAGTCCCCAAAGTAGTAAATAAGGTTGTGTTTCTTGTTAGTTAAGATAAACCTTCCCCAAAACAAGTTCCTACCTAGTATCTTTTTTATCTTTTTAAGGTTAAGAGTTCCATTACCCCTTAAACAACCCTTATTGTAAAGCTCTCTAAACAATAGGTAGCTATCACTCAATTCAGCGGTGGTTTCCACTCCTAAGCCGTAAGCGTGTCCATTGTGGGCAAAACTCCAGTCTTGGTTTTCCCAAAAGTGGACGTTTTGTAGGGTTATATCGCCTACGGTTGCCGTCCTAAAATGAAAGTTAGATACAGGAAAAGCGTTCAATACGCCTTGTATGTCTTGTTTAGGAAACACGTCTAATTGCCTATGCCTTAAAACCTTCTTTTTTTCTAGGTTAAAAGCCAATACTCCACTTCCGTCATTATTCCCCTTTGACATTTCGGCAAGGGGGGACGTTAAAGAGTTTATTATTAGACTATCTTTTTCTTTTTGTAAAACTGATACTAATACACACATAATTTTTTGTTTCTTTTGGTTGATAATTTTATCTTATTACCCACTCTAACGGTTCGGGTTCGGAAGGTTCAAGGTCATGTAAATCTCTTACGGTTCTAAATCTGGCTCTTGCTCTTTCGTTTCTATCTATACGTTCTCTTAGTTGCCTCCTGCCTATTTCAGCAGGTGTTTCTCTGCGTGTGCGTGGTGTCGTTAGATAGTCTGGTAATACTAGTGGATCGGGATTTATATTATATCTTTCCTCATAGTTTATATTAGAAGTTCGGTTAACTGTTAAATCGCTAAGGTAGGATAGTTGTAATTCAAGTTCTGCTCTTGATAATTCGGTTAGTTTGTTTAGGTCTTGTGATACTATTCTTAAATCCTTTTTATCATAAGCGTTTAACATACCATTACACCACATTACATTTAGATTACCACTTGATAATATGCTTATTACTTTTCCTAGCTTGTAGCCATAGTCCCCGTTCCACAATGGATTATTGCTACCTTGTCCGTGATTTCCAGAGGTGTAAATAACAATTTCGCCTAGATAATCCTTTCTTAAAAGTTCCTTTCCACCTCTTACAAACAAGGGTAAAACTATCTCTAATTTTTTGATCGGTGAAGTATTATCGGGCATTATATCTATTGTAAGTTTCTTGGTTCTGCTTTTTCTAAATCCTAGTCCTATTCCCTTTTTCCTTGTCTTTATTGCTAAGGTATCAAAGAAAAACTTAAAAAACTTCTCTACATTTTCCTCTTTATGCTTACACGTTGAAAAAAATCTAAACTCAAACGTCTTGTAAGTGTGGTGGTTGTGGATAAACTTATACTTATTCCCACTCTTGAAACTACTATAACTTTCATTAAATCCCCACTTATCTTTCAAGCTATATGGTTCGCAGTAGTGGTTATCTCTTAGTCTGCTTCTAACGTGGCTACATAAGTTTTCAGCACTCCACTCTTGGAGTTTTCTAATAAAATCTAAATCACATATCTTATCTCGGTATTCGGTGCTTTTTGGTGCTATATGAATATGAAGTCCACAACTGGAGTTTTGGAAAAAGTTTTTATCGTTCTTAAATAGCTTAATAACTTTTAACATTCTGTTAAAATCGTTGAAAATCCCTATTGCTAACTCTTGGTATCTATCGTCTATCGCACTACTCTTAATACCACTAGGCAACCTCTCAACGTCCACAGAGCCGTCTGTCTTAGTTTCAAACTTAGATATTCTTAGCTTTCTTTTACTTTGGTAAAGTTCGTCTAAAAAGGTAGTTAAAAAAGCACCTTCCATTTCAAAGCCATAAGTAAACTTTCTTGATTTTATTAAGTCTATTGTTCTTTCCATAGCGTTTTATCAGTTTCTAGTTCTCGGCTACTAATAAGTTTTATTGTTAGACGCTTAAACCTTGCCAAAACTAAAATCCGGAGTAGTGTTTCAGCGTTGCGGTTTGTATGGTCATAAATATCGCAAACTAGTAGCCGTCAACTAAAAACCGATTAGGTTCTTAGTTTATATCTTTATTATGATTTCACACTCTATTTTCTGGGACGTTATAACGTTTTCATAGATTTTCTTAACACAAAGGGCTAATTCTCTTACATAATACTCAAAGTCCATATTAGCTAGTCCCACAAACTTCTTACTCCAGATCAACACGCCTTCACTAGCATTTAACGTTCTCAATGGTGCTAGGTTAACTTTGTTATCTCTAAACAAGCCGTCCCCATAACTATTAAAAACATAATTGCTAAACTTCTTTTCTATATTTTCATATTCAGTTGTTAGCTTGTAAAACTCTGCCGGTTTCTTACCACTTAGCCAAACTTCGCTAATCTGTGTTTTTCCACCACTTAGTTCTTTGAAAAACCCTTCCATTTCAGCAGGGATTTTTACAAACAGCAGTAGTTTATTCCGATCCTTTTCTATCGTAAGTTTAAGTTTGTTATCGCTATCCTTTTTAAGTATAGTTTCTTTTTTTTCTTTGGTTGTTTTTACCATAATAGTATAGTCTTTTTTGTAGTATAGTAGGGTAGAATAGACTGGTGTGCCTACCCTACCCTACATATTCCTACCCACAAGTTTCTAGCACTCACTAGCAACGTCTTCGGCTATTACAGCATCGGCTTTCTTTTCTAGTTCAGCCTTAAATGCTTCAATAGAAACGGCATTAACAGCCTGCCTACCACGTGCCGTTAACTTTAAGTCCTTGTCTAACATACCTGCTTTGTAGAGCTTTTTCAGATACGGGGACATTGTGCTATGAAGTGTGAAACCTATGCTTTCACAAACAACATTAGACATTTTTGTTTTTTGTAGTTTAGTTTGTAATACTTCTTGCCGACCTTTTTATTCCTATTTTGGAATAACTTGGTTAGTAGTAAACTCTAAGTCAAACTCTGCGTGGTCTTTGTAAAAACTATCTACTACTATTCTATTACGTGAAAACCCTCTTATCTTACCTTCGTCCTCAAAGTCTTTATCTTTTATTCGGTTTCTGAAAGAGTGAAAATACTCGGTAGCTTCCCATAATATATCTACCTTTTGTCCTATTTTCAAAGGGTAGAGTTTTTGGTTAACATAAACATTAGTAATTCTTTCGCTTAGTAGTGTTAAAATAGTGTTTAACTTGTTTCTTGTTTCAGGTTCTTCGGTTAAGTCCATTTCAAACGCTTTGTAAAATAGGTCTGGTAATTCATACTTTAATATGTTAAACACTTCTTGGTTAAAGTTTCTTTGAGATAGTGCCATAATAGTTATTAGGTTAGTTTACAATTGTAGAGGATTTTACTAGTTCCTTTTTTTACGCAGAAACATTTCCCTTGAAAATCCTCTGAAAAGAGGGGGCTTACGCCACGTATCATACACTTCAGAGTAAGGTTTTCTAATAGGTTATCAAGTCTGTTTGTGATAGTTAATTAGTTTGCCTTCACTCCTACTAATTGCTATTATACACCATACACACAACGTAGTCAAGCGTACCACCTGTGGAAAAGTATTTTATCGTTTTCTGTTATCATTTATTTTATTTTCCAAAAGTTCTTTGTAAGGTCTTTCAAAGAACGTTCAAACTAACAAAAAACCCGCCTTTGGTAGTTTTACTAATAATTAAAAGACGAGTTTATTTACCCTTACACGGGTTTTTTTACTCTTTTTCTTTTGGCTGATATTCTGCCCTTATTCGTGAAGTGCCAGAGTAGTCGGTTTGTTGATCGGTAATACTCCAGTCAGCAGGAAGTGTTATAGAAAGCGCTGGTTTTCCGTCTTGCCAAAAAAAGTCCACGTTAATCTCTTCGGTTCTTGTTTGCCAACTTCCCCTTGTGGTTTCGTGGAGTAAGGTGATACCTAGTCTTTTCTGTCCACCTTGTGCCTTCAACGTCCCGTTTTCGTTTCTGATAAAAGAATATAATCTCATAGCTTTTTGTAGAAGTGCTTTATGGTTTTTTCAGGTTCCTTTTCGTGTAGGGAAACCCACGTTTCTTTTATGTAATTTTCTCCGGTGTCTTCATATTTATCAACCCTTTCAAACACCCAGCCGATAGCAAACGGAACGCCATTTTCACCGTCCACATAAACCCTACTAAGACACCTGCCATATTCTTTCTGACAAAACTTAAATACTTCCTCAACCTTTTCAAACCGGCTTTCATAAACACCACTATCGCCAAAAGAATAACCTTCGGTTTTGTTAAGATATTCCTGTTTAACATATATGCCCATATTTAATTGTTAAGGTTCGTCCATAAACTACCAAAAAAGAGAAACCTGTTAAGCTAGGAGTTCACTACACTCCGATCACAGCCTTTCTTATTCTTACTCCCTAGCTTGTAAGGAGTAAGGTAAGAAAACCTAGTTATTGTGTTATTAAGAAACCCTATCAAAGCATAAATCCTCTAAGTACCTGTTAGTTTCTTGATATAGGATTTCCGTTTCGTTTTCCTCTATCAACTTAGCATAAATATCGGTAGGTAATTCCTCTATCTTACCGATACAGAATGGTTTTAATTCTTTCAGGTTTTCTTGATACCACTTCTTTAATATGTTCTTCTGTCTTTTTGTAAGTCCTCTCATTGTGTTTTAGTTCTTAGTTTGTAATATCTTTTTGACCTTTTTATGCCTATTCTCTTAAATCTTTCCTATCGTCCCACTCTGCTAACGCCTTCTTTAATAAAGTCCTTTTTTCAGCGTTCTCTTGGTTTGTCCTCTTAGCAAGGTTTCTTAATCGCCTTCCCAAAGATAGGGCTTCATTAGAAAGTTTAGCAATTTCCCTACTAACAGGTTCCATCTGTCTTAGTGTTTTCTTTCTCATTTTATTATGGTTCTTAGTTGGTAATACACTCCGAACTTTCCCTACTCCTATTATACGCCATAGCAAGACAAAGCACAAAACGGAATTGTGGATAACTTAAAGCATATCTCAACGCTTAGCCAAACAGGTATAATACACCATCTGCCATCCCAAACGCCTCTTACAACGCAACGTAGGGGCTTGTTTTACTACCACCTCTTGCTTTTTGCCCTATAATATGCTATGGTAATATAATTCCCCTCTTAACATATTGTTTAGTTATGTTTAGTTCCCATATACTTAGACAAAACGCCAAAGATATAATAATATAGTATTAGAAAGCCAAAAGAGTTAAAGAATAGGTATATTGTAGTTTATGATCGGCTTAGTTTAGTTAAGAATATCTAGCGTTTTGGCTTCAAACAGACTGACAAACACTAACACGCACAAACACTTCTAGACATAAACACTACTAATAAGAGAGAGAGACGGAGGGGTAGGGAGTGCCTAGTTTCTTTTTTGCAGATAGATTATATGGTAGTATCGTAGTAAAATGGTAGAATAGACAATGTTACATAAGATTATACAATATCTATTAAATAGGCTTAGGAGGAAAAAGAAGTATTCTTTGGCTATTAAGGATAGTGTTAGGGCGAAGGAAGTAAGATGATTCTTGGGAGCTGAGTTTTTACGGGTTCTACTCAGCATTTCTTTTCTGAGCTAATATCGGTTGTGGGTTCCAAGGGGCTTCATAACCGACTTAGCTCTCAGGGATTATCAATTAAGAGGAGAAAAGTTAATAAGCATATCAAAAAATGTGCTTTTTTTTATGTCTAGCAAAAGAGCCACTATAAGACAAAAGAGAGCGTTTGACCTAACGCTAGAGACTATTAAGAACGATAGGGTTCCTAAGACCAAAAAACAAATTTTGGTAGAGGCTGGGTATGGAAAAGTTGCTGAACAGCCTAGTAGAGTGTTTGAGTCCCAAGGGTTTAAGAAGCTATTAGCTAGGATAGATGACAATGTTATATTAGCTAGGGTGGAGGAGATATTGTTGGGGGATGATAAGCGTAGTTCTCTTACTGCAGCCGAAATGTTACTTAAGTTAAAAGATAGATTCCCAGCATCCAAGTCAAAGGTTGTTGGTTTGTTTGAGGCTGTTAAAGGGTTGAGAGAAGATGGAGAAGATTAGGATACCAAGGCATATAGACTTCAAACCTAGAAAGGATATAGCACCATTGTTTGAGAGAAATCTAGATGGGAAAAAGGTAATGGGATTACAAGGAGACTCTAGCGTGTGTCCTAAGTGCAAGGGAGATAAATTTAAGGGGGTATTATATTGTTTTAAGTGCTTACCTGATAAAAATGATATCAGACCAAAAATTACAAAAGTTAATAGGGTGGACTCCACATAAAGGGCAAAAGGAGATAATAAACTCAAAGGCTAGAGATATAGTAATTTGTGCTGGAAGGCGATGGGGGAAGTCTCAAGTGTGTGCTTATATTGCTCTTAAGACTTTTTTAAATGCTCTAGACGAGATTCAAGAGGGTAAGAGAGAGGATGCTAAGATTTGGGTTATAGCACCAACTTATGAGTTAGCGAACAAGGTGTTTGATTACATAGTTAGTTGGTATCTAAAAATCCCAGAAGCAGACCAAAAAGCAATATCAACTAGAACACCAGCTCAAATACAATTAGCTCACAATGTGTGGATGCAGTGTAAGTCAGCAGATGCTCCAGAGGGTGTATTGGGAGAAGAATTGCTATTAGTTATTGTGGACGAGGCAGCAAGAATTTCTAGGACTGTGTATGAGAGATATGTCTATCCTACTACAGCCAAGGGTAGAACATTGTTTATTAGCACACCATTTGGACAAAACTGGTTTTATGAGAAGTGGGTGGCGGGGAAGAAAGAAAAAGGAGGTTCATTTCAATTCCCAACCAATACAAATCCATATTTTCCAGATGGAGAGTGGGAAAGGGCACAAGTTATGTTGCCAGAACAGATTTTCAAACAAGAGTATCAAGCTTCTTTCTTACCAGATGCCGCAGCAGTATTTAGAGGGATAGACGAGATTGTTAAGGATGATTCTTTAGCAGATGTTAAGAAGGAACATAGATATGTTATGGGGGTAGATTTAGGAAAGCACGAAGATTTTACAGTTCTCACTGTGATAGACAAGTGGAATAATAATGTGGTCTATTGCGATAGGTTTAAACAAATAGATTACCCATTCCAAAAAGCTAGGATAAAGGCAACCGCTGAAAGATATAACAAGGCTAGAATCATTGTAGATTCAACAGGCGTAGGAGAACCCATAAAAGATGATTTGGCAAGAGAAGGATTATTTGTGGATGATTTCAACTTCTCTAATAAGTCAAAGAAGGAACTGGTAGAAAAGTTATCAATATTTATAGAGCAAAAAAAGGTTTTCATACCAGACAATGCAATCTTAATAGACGAGTTAAAGTCATTTGGCTACCACTTATCAAGTCCAGAAATAGGACAGCCAAAGGTTATTTATGGGGCACCTCAAGGATTACACGATGACTATGTTATATCATTGGGATTAGCAGTATGGGGATTAACTGGAAGAGTGGTTCCTCTTACTCCAATCCAACAAGAGTTAGCAAAATATCCAATAGTCAAACCACAAGATAGTTTTATTTAAAAGAAAAACAATATGCCAGTATCAAAACTCTTTCAAACAGTAAACACGCAAATAAAAGATTACGAAAAAGTAAGGGTTAAGACTAACCCCGTATTTGCTCCTAATCAAAAAGATATTATTGAACTTGTTGATTATTATTGGGCTAATAAATATAGAGATGGGGATAACGACTCTACTGGCTTTAAGAAAGCATTTTATAATGTCATTCTTAATCCAACGGAGGTAGCCCAAAAAATGCTTGATGTAGATACCAAAGACATTAAGATTATAGCTGAAGAGGGACAGAGTTATTACCCAGCTTGGTTCTTTGGAAAAAGTCTAAAGATTTGGATGAAAGATGCCAAGAATTTATATGGCAGAACCTTTGGGCAATTTTTAAATGAAACAGTTTATAAATATCCTAAATACGGAACCATCTTAGCTAAGAAGGCTAAGGGCACAGTTCATTTGGTTCCATTACAGAATATTAAAAACAGACCAGATGCTCGTTCTATCTTAGATTCTGATTTGATTATTGAGGAACATAATATGACTCCTTATCAATTAAGACAGCAAGGTTGGGACAGGGATAAGGTAGAGAAGATAATAACTGCCCACTTGAAAGATGGAATGATAAAGATTTTAGAAGTGTGTGGAAGTGTTAATGGCTATCAAGATGATTATTTTATAATGCCAGATAACGGAAATGAAGGAGAGATTCTTTTTTCTGACAAGAAAGATAGAAAAGATGTTTACAAAGAATTAAAGTTTGATGATATTCCAGGTAGAGCTATTGGTAGGGGAATGGTAGAGAGATTGTTTGAAACCCAAATAGCCCAAAACCAACAAGAGCATTGGTTAAGGTCAGGACAAAGATGGTCTTCAAAACATATCTTCCAGACTAAGGATGATACGATGATATCAAAGAATCTGATAAGACAGGTTGAAAATGGAGACATCTTAACTATATTATCTGAGATACTTCCAATATCAGTAGAAGAAAGAAACCTACCAGCTTATAATTTCTTAGGGAATAAGTGGGATAGACAAGCTCAAGAGTTATCCTTTGCTTTCAATCAGGTTAAGGGAGAAAGACCACCAGCAGGAACTCCTCTTGGAACTTCAGTTCTCCAGACCAATATGTCAGTTCAATATTATGACTTAAAGAGAGAGGACTTGGGAATGTTCTTAAAGGATATTCTTTACGAATGGATAATTCCAGAATTTAAAAAGAATAAGAAGGGAACTCACGGAATTATGATGGGAGAGTTTGAACCAGAGGAACTTGATAAATTGAGAAACTTACTTTTGGTAAATAGAGGGAATAAGGCCATATTAAGATATGTTGCAAAAAATATGAGGTTGCCATCCACTATGGAAGCAGAGGTTCTTAGGGGAATTGAGAAGGAAAGGATATCCACTATGAAAGAAATTGGTATTCCATATGGATATTACGATGACTTGAAGTATAAGATTGATGTGGTAATAACAAATGAACAAATAGATGTATCAGCTAGATTAACAACTTTACAAACAATCTTACAGATTATTGGAACTAACCCAACGATAATGAGAGACCCAAGGACTAGAAATATATTCTACAAACTTATAGATTTATCAGGATTTTCCCCAGTTGACTTTGGACTAGATGAACCAACAGGATTGGAAGATGTCATGGGACAAGGAGTGCAAATGGGAGGTTCTCCACCAAGACCACAGGTTTCTAATCAACCACAATCAGCATCAGTTCAAACAACCTTATGAAATTGACAGCAGACCAAATAGCATTTATAAAAGACCAAAGAATGATTTTAGTTAAGTTTTTTGAAGGGAGGATAGAGGACTTGAAAAATGAAATGATTATAGAACCAACCTCAACAGAGAGGGATAAGATTATCGAAGCTATTAAAGAGAACAAGCGTTGGTTGATTGAGGTAGAAGAAAAGGTTGAAGATAGAAGTGTTAAAAAAGATACAGGAGTTTAAATATTATGGCAACAAGAAAATGGGTTCAAAAAAAGAAGAAACTTCCATCCTTATTAGATTATATTAGAGGAGAACAAAGAAATAATCTTTTAAAACATTTGGAAGAAAAGAATCCAGGAGGGTTTATTTTGAAAACAGAACAAGGACAGTATGAATATACTCCACAAAGTGAAATTAGGCAGAAGACATTTCGTCCGAAAGTAAAAAAACCTAAATCACAACTAATATAAATATATGCCCATTACTTGTCCAAATGGTTTAAAACCAAGATATCGATGGAAAGGAAATATCCGCCTTACCTTTTGTGGGAATAAAGTCGTAGAGACAAAAAAGAAAGGTGGCAAATCAAATAGAGTTTGGATGAAGAAGAAATAAACAGTCGTTGGGTAAGACACACCCGTAAAAACAAGATAACTAATTGGACAGCACAGTCCTTAAAAGCAAAACATTATGGACGACACAAATGAGGAGACTCGGCCTCCAATAACCGAGGAAGAGGAAACTTCAGAAAACCAAGAGGAGACTACCACGCCTAAAAGTGGAGAGGCAGAAAAGCCTGAACAATCAAAAGATTTGCAGTCAGCCCTTGCCCAGAAAGAGCATTTTCGTGAGAAAGCTGAAGCTGCTGAAAAGCAACTTGAGGCCTTGAAAAAGGAGAATCCTCCGAAGGAAACTCCTGAAGGGGATACCGAAAAAGCAGAAGTCTGGGAAATGTCCAATGACCCATTAGAGGTTGTGGAACTTGGAAAACTCCTTAGCGATTACACTAAAGAGGAAACTGAGTTCATCCTTCGCAATGCCCCAACTAGAAATGTTGAAGGCATTAGGAAGGCGATAGAAGACCCTATGGTTACGACTGCAATTCAGGGCATAAGGGACAAGGCCGAAAAGGAGAATAAAACTCCAGCACCTGGCTCCCCTAACTTCAGCGATGTTACCTATAGTGCCGAAGAAGCGGTAAAAGAGGGTAATGAAATGGACGAAGTTAGAAAGCGTTACGAGAAAGTAAACAGGGAAAAAGGTGAAGGAGTCTAACACACATGGCAGGAGGTTCAAATTACAGAGTGTTTGCCCCGGAGGTATGGTCTGACTTTATTAAAGTCTATTTCAAGAACAACTTAGCAGCCGCTAAGTTCTTCATGAACTTCTCTAATGAACTCAGGGCACAAGGAGGTGATACAATCACCATTCCCAACCTTACCGAAGGGCCAACACCTGCAACCCTTACTACCACAACTGGTGCCATTACCGATGCTATAGTGGTTGAGACTAGAACTCAACTTACTGTAAATTCATGGGAAGGAACCTCAAGGAAGTTTTCTGAATTTGAGTTAAGTAGAATTAAAGGAAACTACGACCTTGAAAAGAGATACCTGAAAGATGATATTATTTATCGTCTAGCCAACAACTTTGAGAAAGTGTTGATTGGTCAAACTGGTGTTGTAAAAGACATACAACTTCACACAGGAACTTCTCTGGTTTCTATCAACAACACTACTATTACTGAGGCTATAAGAATGGCTGAAACATATAGTATTCCGTTGAACGAAATGGCATTCATGATTCACCCTTCTACTTACTGGCAACAGTTATTCCGAAGAACATCGTTAATTGACGCTTCTCAATTAGGAAAGCCTTTAATAGCTTCCTCAATGGGAGATGTCAGACCGCTTGGAACACTATACGGTATTCCAGTTTATGTGATGAACAATGTTGGTTTAGCACAAGGACTTGGAACCGATGGTTATCCAGCGACTGTTCGTAGGAATTTACTGGTTCACCCAAGGACTGCGGCTTACGCATTCGGAAGGGCAACGCCAGACGGCCCAGAAATCTACTCTGAGGCACAAAGCCAAGTAGCAGATGCTCTAGCCGTAAGAGCGGGGGCACATCTAATGTATGGAACAGCTTTACCAGGTAAAGCAAACGAAGGCATTAGAATCATGACAGTTGCTTAAGGTTAGCAGTTAAAAGGAACCAAAGTAGAGGTTTCCTACTCAATCTACTTAATACTAACTTGTGATAGTATCGTTCGTTGGGGGCTTACCATTCGGATGGTTCCCAACAGCGAATGGGAATGATATTATCTTAAAATTTAATAAACATGAAAATAACTTACTTCGCAAAATTTAATAAGAATAAATATGCAGAAGTTGTAGAAAAGCCAATCTCTGCTGCTCTTAAAAAACTAGGTCATACTGTTTATGAATTAGATGTAATGACTACAGAAGCTAAAGAGTTGATAGATACCGCTAATAAGTCAGACATATTCTTATTTCATAATGGAGGAGTGGTTCCAAAAGCAGAAGAAGGAGATGAATTAACATTCTATATGGGATTAAATGGACTTCTTAGTTTGCTTTCCCAAATTAAAGTGAGAAAGATAATGTGGTATCTAGATAGGGTAGATGGGATAGGAGATATATTTATGAATAGAACCCTACAATTTGTTGACCACGCTTTCTTGAATGATGACACTTGGGTTAGAAGACATAAGTTTGAGAATGTTTATGGTTTACATCTAGGAGCCACAGAAAGACCGCTTGGTAAGTTTAGAGAGGATTTGGCTTGTGATATAGCTTTTGTTGGTAGAGTGTTTGATGGAAGAGAAGAAGTGATAAATGGATTAAAGGGAATGTTTGGTGGAAAGTTCAAGGTATTCTCAGATATTTGGGGAAAAGACTTTGATGATTTGTGCCAATCAGCCAAGATAATAATCCAACCCAAATGGTTAATGAACGACTTTTATTGGCAAGACCAGATTTATCATATTTTATCTAGTGGAGGATTCTTAGTTCACCCAAGATTATATGGATTGGTTGAGGAAGGATTAGAAGATGGAAACCACTACATAGGATTTTCTTCTTTAGAAGAACTGGTGGGAGGAATAGAGTTCTTTCTTAAACCAGAGAATAATGACAAGAGAAAGACACTATCTAACAAAGGAAGAACTTTTGTTAATACTAGGTTATCTTGGGAAGAAAGGTTAAAAACAATATTTTCAGTCATAAAAAACAATTTAATAGAAAAACAAAAATGAGAGATACTTCTCATCTAAAGAAGTGGCAATTCAAGAAAGGGTTTATACCTTGGAATAAAGGAAAAAAAAGATTAGAAATGTCTGGAGAAAACCATTGGAATTGGAAAGGGGGAAATCCTAATTGTGTAGATTGTGGAAAATCTCTTGATAGAAGAAAAACCAATAAATGTGTTAAATGTGAAAACAAGAAAGGACATAATAATAAGAATGG
>Ga0180007_10005088_pt1 | contig 13544 bp, 11 predicted proteins | sample MM_PC_MetaG_FD_121122 | JGI IMG/M metagenome (GOLD analysis project Ga0180007, IMG submission 121122) | Groundwater microbial communities from the Aspo Hard Rock Laboratory (HRL) deep subsurface site, Sweden - MM_PC_MetaG | ecosystem: Environmental > Aquatic > Deep subsurface > Groundwater... | reverse complement strand
TTCGCTGCATTAGTCAGGCTCACTTTGTTTGCTTGCCGGCAGGAAAATCTCTTCGAGATAATCACTCATCTAATCCATTCTGATCACTCAATATCGCAAAAGCGATATAATTGATTAGAGCGGAGCATACGGGTCTGGAGCCAGTTCGTCGTTATAACTATGTATATCTAGTCAGATATTTTAGATGAACTTCCTCTATTAATTGCTCGAATAATTCCAGTAAAAGCTTCAAGTGTTTTGTTTTTAAAAATTCCATCTTCAAATTTAATCAAAGATTTTTCTCCATTTTTAGTAACATGAATATTTTGAAGTCTACTTAACAAATTATCATTTGATGAAACACCATCTTCATTCATCTTAAAATTAAGGTTACTGTCATATCTCTGCACTATGTCTCCTTTATCATCTTGTTCAAAAATAGAAATTGAAATGCTAAAGCTCTCTTTAGATCCATTAATGGATACAGTTGTTAGTGCTAATTTTCCATCTATTTCAAATTCTTCATAGTTTTTCATTTCTTTAAAACCAATATTCCCAATCAACTCAGTAAGCTCAAAATCCTCAAACTCGGTATCAACAACTTTTGTTGCATGCATAGGATTGAGCGCACTGTAAAAGCGTGAATGATCTATTGGCCTAAGCTCGTTTCTACCATCAATCATACCTTCAAAAATAAGTTTGTAGTGAGAACCTGAAAATTGTACATCCGGAAAATCATAATTTTGTGATTCAATAGTTCGTGTTCCAGCTTGTAATCTTTTTCCTGAAAGTAATGCGTCTGATGCACAATCTCCATACCAAACATCGCTATCTTCTGGACAAGGTTGAAATTTTAATTCAAAATTTCCATCAACGATTGAAATTTTAGAATATTGTTGATTAATTGCAGTTTTAAAGCCATATTCGAACGGGTGTTTTCTAACAGAATCAAATTTTTCTTTAGAAATCCCATCTCTATCATATAACTGGTTATTTTTTTCTAACATTTTGGTCTAATTTTTTATTACAAATAATGTTTGTCGTCACTGTAGTTCAAATCCTAGGATGCGGAGCATGTGGGTCTGGAACCCGTGTGTCCCATAGCCACTTACACCTTTCAGAGGTGATTGTACAAGAAATGGGACAAATAAGACACTATAAAAAAGGAAAATATACTCGTTTATGATGTCTTTTGATATATATGGGCTATTTAAATAAATTTACAATGTCTTGATTGCCAATATAATCATACTCAGAAAAATATTTTGGGAACTCTTTTTTCGCAAGCCAAATCAAGTAATTAATTGAATACCATATCAACCCGTTCCACTCTGAGTGAGAATCAATGTCGTGAACATAGTTATTTCTGATACTTTGGATTAAAAAAATAAATTTGCTTGGATCTATTTTTTTATAACCCAAGTATTCGTATTGATATCCAGTTTTTTGTGTATTAAATTCATAAGTCTTTATTTTTTCAAAGTATTCATCGACATTAGATTCTAAAAATATCTTGATTAAACTTTTAAAAGATATTGTTTTATTAGAATATTTGATTTGATCAATTCCTTTTACAGTACGAACAGAATTTACCACAAATACTGAAAATCCACGTTTCAAAATTATTCGCTTTAACAAATGCTCATATGTTAACCCAAGAACAGCCATTGTTTGCAAGTGCTTGGTTCTCGACTTGTAAAATTGAGCTAAATTATTAGGATCAAATGGCTTGGATTGTTTAGATGATTGATTAATTAAATCCAGTATTAATTCAATATTTTCTCTAACTAAATAAATATACGTTTCATTTGAGTTAATTTTATAAGTTTTCATAATATTTAATTATAATTAGTGCTTATCCTCATCAAATCTTCATCACTTTCGTATGCTTTGAGCCTACCACTTAATATTCCCAAACGATAGCTTATTCCATCACTCATTAGCCTCCAGTTAGTTTTAATTAATGTCGTAGTGATTAACTTTTTTAATTGCTTTTCACTATCATACTCAATTCTTTTTTCATCGGGATCATTAACAGTAAAATCAATTACCACATATTTACCAATTTCTGGTTTGCCAAACTGTAGGTCAACATATTTTTCTAATTCTAGTTTTTCATTTAGCAGTTCTTTTAATTGGTTGAGTTTAAGTTTTTTCAACTTCATTGCTTTTTTAAATTTAGGATCTTTTTCTTTCTTTTCTTTAGCTTTCAGGCTTTTAGAAAACTCAACCAATCTATCCATTGATCTAATATATTCAGGCCCATTTTTATCGTTTAAGCAGAACTCATCACGATATTTTTTTAATAAAGCTTCGTCTTTTTCTCTTTCTATTTTTCTATTTTCTCGACTCTTTTTAAAATCAGTTTCATCAACTTTTTTATAGTCACACTTTGGACAATAATCAGTGATTGTTGAAATATCTTTTGATTTGTCTTGCTCATATTTAGTTTTAAGTTCAACATCACACTTTGGACATTTGTCTCTTTGGAAATCCCAGGCTGATCCATCATTATAAAAAATTTGTCTTTTATTGCATTTAGCACATTCAAACATGAAAGAAACCTTGGGATTATCTTCATAACTATCGTGTAAGTTTTTATGAATTACGGTAGTTTTGCCATTACATTTATCACAAAAGACTTCTGCATGTGGAGTAGCAGCATCATAGATTTTTTGAGTGTTTTCATCTCGATCCATCCATTTTTTTATAATTTCATTTTTTTGTCGATATCTTTCACCTTTAATAACATTAACTGTGTAACTGCAACACTTATGAACTTCATGATCAAAATCTGTTTTTGGTTCCTTTGTTCTTAACTTATCTCTATGCTTGTCCATGCCGTTTCTTAATTTCCAATACCAATCTAGGCACTCCTTAATCGTATGAAGATCATACCGATCAACATAATGTTGTTTTGGCTTTAAATAGTCCATAATTCAAGATCTCTCACTCTCTAAATCATCAATCATACTTTTAGCATCTTCAAAATCGCCAGAATCAATTAAGTCTTCAATTTCACTTCTTTCTTCATCTAAGGTTACCTCTTCAATATCTTCTAATCTTGATAGCAATTCATCTTTAGTATCTGTTAGCATATTGAGTTTAATTATATACTACAGATATGGGTATACTTACAAAGTCAAACTTCCTAACTTTTCTGGATTCACCACTTCATTTATGGGCAAGTACTCACAATAAAATTTCATCACTTCCTTTATCTGATTTCACAAAATTTATTATGAAACAGGGTCAAGAGGCTGAAAAATTTGCAAGACAGATTTTGACAGATAAATTTATTTTTGACGAAGACCTTTTGGTTCATTTTTCTTGGCAACCATCATTCGAAGATGGATTGTTTTTTGCCAGAAGTGATTATATGACAGAAGATGTGAACACAGGAGAGATAAGCTTATATGAAATTAAAAGTTCAACAAAAATAAAAAAAGAGAATTTATATGATGCTGCTTTTCAATGGCTGGTGGCTAAAAAAACAACTAAAGTAGACCATATGTATCTCATGTACTTGAATCCTGATTATGTATATGAGTACTCATATGACACTAAACAGCTATTTATTATTGAAGAAGTAACTGCTCAATGTATAGAAATGGAAAATGAGATAGGGCAATTAAGGGAGAAAGCGCTAAAAATAGTAAACCAAGATAGTCCAATTGATATTGAAAGTTGTTACACACCACATAAATGTCCTTATCCTGATGTATGTCACCCAAATTTACCAAGTCATTCTATATATGAATTAACAAATATTAGCAGAAAAAAAATAAATTATCTCAAGTCAATTAATGTTGCCACACTTAATGATATTCCCGAAGACTTTGAATTATCTGCCATACAGCAGAAACAAATTGAAGCTATCAAAAATCAAAAACCTGTGGTGGATATTCAAGCTGTCAAAGATTCACTTTCTTCTTTAACATATCCACTGTATTTTCTTGATTATGAAACTTGCAACACTGCCTTGCCTCTATATACTGGCTATCATCCACAGCAACAAATGGTATTTCAATATTCACTTCATACATTAACTGAAAATGGGCATATGAGTCACTCAGAGTTTTTATGTGAAGTTAAAAGTGATCCTTCAATAAAGCTTCTTGAAAGTTTAAAAAATGAAATTGGAGATACAGGCAGTGTTATAGTTTGGAATAAAACTTTTGAGCAATCAAGAAATAGCGAAATGGCAAAAATACATCCAGAATATGAAAACTTTTTGTTATCAATAAATAAAAGAGTCTATGACTTAGCAGAAGTTTTTAAAAAAGGAATGTATGTTGACCAAAACTTCGAAGGAAGGTGGACAATTAAAAAAGTTTTACCAACTTTAGTTCCTGAGTTAAGTTATTCTGATTTAGAAATAAGCAAGGGCGATCAAGCTATGGTGGCTTGGTGGGAAATGGTTAATGCTGGACAAAGTATAAATGAAGAATCTAAAAGTAAAACTGTCTCTGCATTGAAAAAGTATTGTGAGTTAGATACTTTGGCGATGGTTGAGATATGGAGAAAACTTAATAGTATTCTCTAATATATTGATAACACTTATTAAATAATTCAGTTTCTTTGTGCAACTTATATTTTAATAAAGTTTTTCTCAAAGCTCTTTGTACTTCTCGTTCACCAGCATTAGTAGATTGCCATCCTGGGAATCTAACAATCTTAACAATTTCATCAATATCACTAACAATTCGCGTTACTATTGCAGGAGTAGCATCTGTTTTTATTTCTAGAAATAAGTCTGTAAGAGCAGTTTTAGCATTATTGCGTTCTTCTTCTGTTTGTACTTCCTTTTCAGTTGCAACCACATCTCTAGCTATATCAACTAAACCTTTAAGAAAATCTACGCTACTAATTAATCCTTGCAGAGCTCTATCTTTAAGTTGTTCAAGCTTTTCACTTAAAGCAACAAAGCGAGGGTCGTTAGAATGTTTTTTTAGTCGTTTAGCAATTTCATTTTCCATCTCTTTAATCTTTGTATCATCGGAAGCTTGCGTTAAGCTTTCAATTAGATCTGCGTCTAAAATTACTTTTTCCAAATCGTCATTGATTGTATCGATATGAATATGCTCGTGCATCATTTTGGTTGTTTGTGCTCCTAAAGCATGCCAAAGCAATCTACCTGTATCACCAGATGGTGGTTTTATTGATTCGTAAACTTGAGAAATCCATCGATAATCTTTTTCATAACGATTGAGAACTAAGTCGGGTGATATTGCTTCCCAAAGTTTTGCTAAATATTTGTAATCAGCTGCAAATGCATCTTTTTTCTCATCTGAATGCAGACAATCTTGAGCTAATTGCAAACCTTCAAAACCTTCTACACTACGGTCAACATCTGGAAAATGAGAAATACATTTTTCAATAGCATCTGGTAATTCCATTTTTAATTCAGAAAGATTTGTAATTACTCTTTGCACACTTTTATCATCAAATTCAAGAGATTTAGCTACATCATCGAAGACACCAAAGTAATCAACAATTAGTCCATGAGATTTATCTTTGTACACACGATTGGTTCTACAAATAGCTTGAAGTAAATTATGATCTTTCATTGATTTGTCTAAGTACATGCATTGTAAAATTGGTGCATCAAAACCAGTAAGAAGTTTAGAAGTAACAATCACAATCTTAAGTGGATGAGAGGGCTCTTTAAAATGATCTAATACTTTTTCTTCTTGATCTTTACTTCGTTGATATTTTCTTCTAAATTCCAAAGCATCACTAGCAGAGCTTGAAACTACAACTGCAGATGATTCTTCTGGGAAGATTTTATCAAGTTCTTGCTTATAGATATCACACGCTTCACGATCTGGAGCAACTATCATTGCCTTAAAACCTTGTGGTTCGACTCTTTGTGTAAAGTGTTCAACAATGTCAGCAACAATTTTTTCAATTCTGCTCGGAGATTTTAGGAAAGCAGACATTTTAGCAGCCTGATTGACTAATTGTTGTTTATCCTCATTCGTAAGATGCCGTGTTATTTCTGCAAAGGCAGTATCCACACCAGCTTTATCTACATGGATATTTAGCAATCGTGGTTCGAAATGCAACTTAAGTGTAGCTCCATCACGGACTGATTCATGAAATGAGTAGAGTGACATATATCCTTCAGTATCTTCTGGAGATCCAAAAGCATAAAAGGTATTTCTGTCTGTTTTATTAATTGGGGTTCCTGTTAAACCAAAAAGGAAAGCATTTGGAATAGCCGTTCTCATTTTTCTTCCCAAATCACCCTCTTGGGTACGATGAGCCTCATCAACTAAAGCAATGATGTTTTCTCTTTCATTTAGAGTCTCAGTAACATCTCTAAATTTATGCATCATGGTAATAATAATCTTGCGAGTGTCATTGGCAAGTAATCTATTCAAATCTTGTATGCTTTCTGCAGGAACAACATTGGGTATTTCTGTGACAGAGAAATTATTTGACATCTGACTATCAAGATCAGTTCTATCAACAATAACTAAAACAGTAGGACTTTTTAGTTCTGGAGAAAGTCTTAATTTTTGAGCAGCAAAAACAATTAAGTATGATTTTCCAGAACCCTGAAAATGCCAAATTAATCCTTGTTTGAGTTTTCCTTCTTTAACTCGTTCAACGATTTTATTTGCACCTTCATATTGCTGGTAACGAGCAACAATTTTAATTCTTCTGTTCTTATTATCTGTTGCATATAGAGTAAAATTTTTAAGTAAATCAAGTAAAGTTTTTGGGTGAAGTTGATCTTCAATAGCAGCATCAATTTCTTTTAGGTGTAAATGTTTCTTTTTACTTTCTTCAGTTTTCCATGGACCCCAAAGTTCAAGAGGCATTCGCACTGATCCATATCGGTACATTTTGCCTTCAGTAGCAAAAGAAAATAGATTGGGAACAAATAATTGAGGAATAGTGTTCTCGTAGTCATCATGGATATCTACTGCACCATCTAGCCAGGATATAGCTGGTCTAACTGGTGTTTTTAATTCTCCAATAACTAATGGAATTCCATTTACTAAAAATGTTAAATCAGGTCTTTTTTCTGTTTTCCCTAGAACTGTGTATTGGTTGGTGACAATATAAGAGTTATTTTTCCAATTATCAAAATCAATTAGTCTTATCGGAATATGTTGATTGTTTTCACCAAAAGGCATGGTCTTGTCACCAACTAACCATTTAGCAAATTCTTCGTTGGCTTTTACTAAGCCAATGGAATCAACAGATAGGAGGACTGACCTAAGTCTATAAAGTACTTCTTCAGCTCTACTTGGCTGGGTTGCAATTTCGGGATTAAGTTTTTTAAGAGCTTTAACGACTTCAGACTCAACTAATATATCGGTTTCACTTCGCTTGAGTAATTTGGGATGAATGTATTTCCATGGATAATCACCATAAATAGATTGTTTTTCACCTAAGACCAAAGTTCCTTCAGGAGGAATAGTATAGCCAGAAAGCTTTTTTATGATGTATGGTTCGATTGTATTTAGTTCGTTAAATGACATAAACTAAGCTTTCATTCAAATAATTGATTGGTTAATGTTTTATTCAATAATTTTAATTTTTTGATTGTTTGAGTATTTTCATCAAGAGATTTCTCAATAATTTCAAGTTTTTGAACTATAGATTTTTGATCATCAATGCTTATTTTTGGAAAAAGAAGCTTCTGTATTGCTTTAAGATCCAAATGCAATACTGTTGTACCACAGGCATGAGCAAACATATGCCAATGTGCCCAATGTGAACGAAGCAAGTAATATAAGTATTTGGGATCAATTATTTTGTCCAATATTTTTAATTTAGCCACATCCATTGTGAAAACAACATTTTCACCTAATTCAGGAGTAAAGATTGGAAAACCCACGACAGCTCCTTCTCTCGTAATATCAGTTAAAGCTATGATTAAATCATCTTTATTTAGCTTATGTTTTTCAGAAAACTTTCCATTAAAATACTTAACTCCATTCTTGCTAAATCCTCCATATTTTTTAAAACACTTTAAGTTAACCATTGGAATACCATTCGCTTTATCGGAGTAATCTGATGATCTATAGGTTAGACCTTTTTGTATTTCTATTCTCTTGCCAATTTTTTCATAATTGTTTGGCTTAGGAATTAATCTATTCAGAACAGTTGTAAATTCCATTTGCAATTTACTTTTAAAGAAATCATATTTATTATTAACTATATCTCCAGTCCATAATAGATCAGCTAACTTTTCTTGCTCCTCTAATGGTGGAAGTAAAAATTCATATTTTGCAATATCTCTCCACCTAACATGGGGATTAGTAGAGCCAACTATAAATCCAATACAATGATTTACAAAAGAGTCACTGTGGAATAAAAAAGGAAATAGTTTTGGATTAATAATATTTTTATCTGGAGATAAAGTTAGAGTTTTTTCACCACATATTCCTTCAAAGTTTGCATAAACTGCTCTTCTCAAATGAGGATTTCTTGTAGGAAAAAGAACTTGTCCTGGAATAAATCTTTTATAAAAAGTAGGAGGTAATTCTTCCTCTCTCATATCAGCCCAGTTTGAAATATTTAGATTTTCAGCCTCCAAATGACTGACTTTCAGAAATCGATAGATTCCTTTTTCCAGAGGCTTTGTTTCTTTAAATTCAGTTTTTTTACAAACTTCACTTAAAGAGACTTTTTTCCAGTTGTTTTTATTAAATTTATTATTCATCTTTAAACATTTCTTTCAATGAATCTTTATTCTTATCTGAAGAGGACATCCAACTAGAAATGCAATCATCAATATCAAGATTCTTTGAATCAATCAATCTCCTTGGTTTTACGTAATTGCTAACAAGTAAGCTAAAATCGTTATTCTTAATATCTCTAACAGATTTTATTCTTGCAAATTCTTCAATTTCCTTATATCCATAATATGCATCTATGATTTTTTTAATGTGTTTTTCTTCTAAGTAGCTATAGTCAGAACCATGAGTTACGTCATCAAAAGCATTAATAAAAAGAACCATGTTTTTTTTATTTGCAGGAAGATTTGTATTACATATTAAAATACAAGATTCCATTGATGAGTTATAAAATAGATTTTTTCCTAAAGCTATTACCGCATCTACTACACCCATCTCAATCATTTTCTTCCTCATTTGCTTTTCGCTATCCCTAAAAAGCACCCCGTGAGGCCAAAGAATTGCACACCTACCATTTTTTCTATCTAAACTCTGCAGGATGTGTTGTTGAAATGCGTAATCAGCACAACCCTGTGGAGGCGTACCTAAAATATTTCTACCATAAGAATCATTTTCAAACATTTTTCTATCCCAACGCTTAATAGAGTATGGCGGATTTGCTAAAATTACATTGAATTTTTTTAGTTGATCATTTTCAATAAATAAAGGTTCTTTGAGAGTGTCGCCTCGTTTAATAGAAAAGTCTTCAATACCGTGCAGGAACATGTTCATTCTGGCAATGGAAGAAGTCATAAGATTAATTTCTTGACCGTAAAGCTTAAGAGTGCGATATTCTTTACCTTGTCTTTTTAACTCTAAAGCACAGTTGAGCAAGAGACCTCCAGATCCACATGTAGGATCATAAACACTTTCTCCTGGCTGAGGATTCATGAGTTGAGTCATGAGTTGCACTACTGTTCGATTGGTATAAAACTCAGCTGCAGTGTGACCACTATCATCAGCAAATTTTTTAATTAGATACTCATAGGCATCGCCCAATTTATCGTCTGGCACATTCTCAATAGTTAATTTTTGACTAGAAAAATGTTCTATCAAATCTAGTAGTATTTCATCTGAAAGACGTTGCTTGTTTGTCCATTGAGCATCTCCAAAAATACCATAGAGCACATCCGGATTTGCTTTTTCAATTTCTTGCATTGACTTTTGCAAAGCCATGCCAACATTAGAGGTAGTTTCTCTTGCTTTATTCCAATGAAATTCTTTAGGAACTATAAAGCGATGATTCTCTGCAAAGGTCGCAAATTCTAAATCTCCAGCTGATTCATCTAGGGCTTTTTGATACTCTTCATCGTACACATCGCAAATTCTTTTATAAAAAATCAGAGGGAAAATGTATTGCTTGTAATCTCCGGCATCAATGACACCTCGAAGTAAAGTGGCAGCTCCCCAAAGATAATTTTCTAATTGGTTTTGTGTCATCATATTAAATCAAATTTCTTTAACTGCTGTTTAAATTCTTCTTCAGCTTCCCAAACTTCAATTGCTGCATTTTTAACAGCAAGTTTTGCTTCTTCTAGAGAAGGTAAATTATCTTCAATTTCTTTTTCAACATATAGCGGAATATTTAAATTAAAATCGTTTTCTGATATTTCTTTCTGGTCTGAAATATGGACGTAGTTTTTAACCTCTTCAAAATCTAAATACCAGTTAAAAATTGTTTCTATGTGATCTTTTTCTAAATAATTTTGAGCTCGACCTACACGCACTTGGTCATTGGCATCAATAAATAGAACTTTGCTTTTTCGGTTAAGTGGCTTTTGTTTTCTAAAAACTAAAATACAAGCGGCAAGTGAAGTTCCATAAAAAATATTATCTCCTAAGCCAATAACGGCTTCTAGTAAATCATCTTTAAGAATTGCTTCTCTAATTTTTCCTTCCCTACCTTTTCTGAAAAGCACTCCATGAGGAAGAACTACTGCCATTCTGCCAGTAATTGGATCCATTGAGGCAATCATGTGTTGAACCCAAGCAAAATCTCCGTTTGAGTCAGAGGGTAATCCATATTGGTTTCTACCATAAGGATCTGATTCCCAACTTTTTGAACCCCATTTTTTTAAAGAGAAAGGAGGATTGGCAACTACACAATTAAAAACTGCTAGCTTATCGCCGTCAAAGAAGGCAGGATTTTTTAAAGTATCACCACGAACAATAGAAAAGTCTTCGATTCCATGCAAAAACATATTCATTCTGGCAATTGCAGAAGTTGTAAGATTTTTTTCTTGACCATAAAGTTTTAAAGTACGAGCATCTTTGTTTTCTTTTTCTACATGAGAGACGGCTTCAAGTAACATTCCTCCAGTGCCACAAGCTGGATCATAAATTCGATCTCCTTCTTTTGGATCGAGGATTTGAGCCATAAGCTTTACAACTGTACGTGGAGTATAGAATTCACCAGCTTTTTTATTAGTGATGTCGGCGAAATGCTTGATGAGATACTCATAAGATTGTCCAAGTATGTCTGGATTAACATTTGAATTTGCTAAGTTGTATTGAGAAAAATGTTCTAATAAATTAAGAAGTAGCTCATCACTCAACTTTTCTTTATTACTCCATTGAGTATCTCCAAAAATACCAAATAAATGTTTTTGGTTTGATTTCTCAATTTCACGAAAGGCATATTGAAGTTTCTGACCCACATTAGAAGTAGTCTCACGAACATCTTTCCAATGACATCCCTCAGGAATGGTAAATCTATGAAACTCTGGTAGATTGGCATATTCTTCATCACCGCCAGATTCATCAAGTGCTATTTTGTATTCCTCATCATATACATCAGAAATTCGTTTAAAAAAAAGAAGTGGAAAAATATATGCTTTGAAGTCTGCTGCATCTACTGGACCTTTAAGAATCCAGGCTGCCTTGGAGAGATATTGTTCTAGTTTTGATAAAGTTATTTTTTCCATCTGGTATTTTTCAATATTGCAAGTTTATAACTTTGATTATAGCTTAAAAATGCTTATTTTAGGTTATCAACATATCTGGTATCGTTTTTTGTTCTTACAACAAATCACAATAAAACACAACAAAATACAATGATTCATCAACCTATTTACATATTTTGACCATTGTGTTTGTTTATAGAATACAGTATTCTGGATATGTTACAAAAATAGCTTTTTGTAATACGAGCGCGGACTCGGAGTAAATGACGCATTTTGAAACGGAACAGTTTTGTTCCACTTCAAGATGCGTCTTTTTTTATATATACCGTGAAGAAAGGAAAGTGTATGAAAATTCATAAAAATTTAAAAGTGATCCAAGTCGTGATCTCAGAATTAATAGCAAGCGACTACAATCCAAGATCTTTATCCGATAAAGCTGAAAAAGATCTCACTAAAAGTTTTAAGAAATATGGACTTGTTGACCCAATAATTGTTAACAGCAATTCTAAAAGAAATAATATTGTTATTGGCGGTCATCAACGTTTAAAAATTGCTCGTAAACTTAATTACAAAACTGTTCCTGTGGTCTATCTTGATTTAAGTTTAGAACAAGAAAAAGAACTCAATCTTCGCTTAAATCAAAATACTGGAGAGTGGGATTTTGAACTTCTCAAAGATTTTGAAATAGAAATGCTTTTAGATGTGGGTTTTAGTGATAAAGATCTTTCAAATATTTGGGATAACAATATTGAAATTGATGATGACAATTTTGATCTAGAAAAAGAACTTGAAGATATTAAAAATCCAAAGTCTAAATCAGGAGAAATGTATAAGCTTGGAAACCACTATTTGCTATGTGGTGATTCTCAGGATTTAAATAATGTCAAAAAGTTGTTAGCAAACAATAAGGTAGATCTTATTCTTCAAGATCCTCCATACAATATCGGATTTAGTTACTCTAATGGAGTCTCTACCAAAGGTAAGTACCAATCAAAAATGACTAACGATAATAAGACTGATGGTGACTATTTCAAGTTTCTCAAAACTTCACTATCAAATTCACTTGCTGTTGCCAATCCCAATGTACACGTAGCTTATTGGTGTGATGAAAATTATGTGGGGATGATTCAAAATTTATATAAAGAATTAGAAGTTAAGCATCAGCGTGTTGGAATATGGATAAAAAATAATTTCTCACCAACGCCACAAGTTGCATTTAATAAAGTAACTGAGTTTTGTGTATATGGGACCGTGGGTAAACCCTTTCTAAATCAAAAGGTCACAAACCTAAATGAGATCATGAACAAAGAAGTCGGCAATGGCAATCGTCTCACAGACGACATTCTTGATTTACTAAATATTTGGTTAGTTAAAAGACTCGCGGGACATGAATATGAACATCCCACACAAAAGCCACCAACTTTATATGAAAAGTTACTCAGAAGGTGTACAAAACCTGGAGACATAATCCTAGATCTGTTTGCAGGCTCTGGTACTACCATAATTGCTGCCGAACAAATGAGACGCATAGTCTTCGCTATTGAGCAGGAGCCGATCTTCATGGATGTAATTATTAAGCGTTATCAGGAACTAACTGGAAAGGAGGTTCAACGTGTTAATTAAATTAAGAGATATTATTAAGCTTGGTGACCACGTATTGGTTTGTGGAGACAGTACTGATAACAATTTATACAAAAAAGTATTTAAAGAAAATAAAATTAATGCTGTCATAACCGACCCACCCTATGGAGTTTCTGTTGTTGAAAATGCTCTTAATCAAAATACACAACATAAAAAAATTGCTAATGATCAGCTTCAGACTGATATTGAATATCAACAATTTACGGGTTAAGGGAAATTTTGCGTTGGTTTTTTCTTGAAAAACGATCACTGTTTGCTACTTAAAAAATGAGCAATTAAAACTCTTCTTTTGGGTAATTTAAGTCCTCTGTGCAGTCTTAGTTTT
>Ga0180007_10005087_pt1 | contig 13546 bp, 16 predicted proteins | sample MM_PC_MetaG_FD_121122 | JGI IMG/M metagenome (GOLD analysis project Ga0180007, IMG submission 121122) | Groundwater microbial communities from the Aspo Hard Rock Laboratory (HRL) deep subsurface site, Sweden - MM_PC_MetaG | ecosystem: Environmental > Aquatic > Deep subsurface > Groundwater... | reverse complement strand
TAGAAAGTTTGTGCTACCTGCCCAATTGACGCACGCAATTTACAGGATTACAATGTATAGAACGTAGAGAACGGGGGAAACCGTGACTGACCATGACCGCAAATATTACAACGTGACTATCGCGCTTCGCCTGGATGCCAAGGCTGAACTAGAGCGGCGCGCATTCGAGGCTGGCTTTAAGAGCGTCGGGCAGTACATCCGCCATATGCTGAATGAAGCCTACCGCCAGCAGGGCCACGCGCCGATCCGCTTTGGTGTGGATGAGATGCCCCGCATCGGGCAGGGCTAAGCGCAGACAACAAGAAACCCGACGCCACGCGATCACGTGACGCCGGGCAGCGCGATCCCAAGCTAGGGGCAAGGGACCGCAGACTGATTATATCGCTGTAACTCGCCCCATACTAGGGGCGTTTTTCTTGCCCACTTCTGCCGACCGGCCCGGTGTTGACCTGGCTAAAGAACACGAACCAGCGCCGGAGGTTTCCGACCAAGCCAAGACCGAATGTAGCAGGCGCGCCCAACCGCCAGGGGGCAAGCGCGTAACAGGCCGGGGAGGCCGTGCGAGGATGCCAGCCCGAACACGAACCGCCCCGCCCTACCCTCCAGGGTATACCCAACCCGCCGCGCCGGGCAACCCTGGAGGACAAAGACAGGGGGAACCGACAAAAGGGCCAGCCTATCGCGTGCGGGCGACGGGCTGGCCGATGGGAAGCAGGCCAACGCGGGGAGTACAGCCCCACGCTGGCCCTAGTGACACCAGGAAAGGAACTCCCAATGTCACCTAGCAACAGTTTACCCAACCCGTCCGGTAACATCGAAGCTGAGGCCCGCTTAGCCATGCAGTACACGGCCTATCTACGGGCGCATATCCTGGCCTCCCTGGAGCTATTCGACACGCTCACAGTCCCAGCCCTGGTGCTGGCGCTCTCAGAATTACGCCGGGAAGCGACCGACCGCCGCAACGAATTGGGGCGCGTGCTATGGGCCAACACGATCCCGCCCACGCCCCCCGCCCCGGACGTGAAACCGCTCCCCAAGCATCCAGGGGGCAAGCCATGAACAAGCTAAACCGTGCCAGGCTGGCCCTGTTGCGAGTAGTCGACCCGTCCGGCGCGCGTGAATTGGAGCGCCTGCTCTTGCACCTGGAGCGCCAGGCCGACGCCCGGACGCCGCGAATCGAATTGCACCTAGACCCGGATGGATTCGCCACGCTGGCCGGGGGCGGGCTGTTTCAACCGCTGGGGATGCCCGCCGCAACCCTCCCCGGCGATCATCATCTGGTCAGGGTTTACCCCCTGAACCGCGCCCAAATTATCGGGCTAATTGCCGTCCTGTGCGCCGCTGTGACGCCCGACTAGAGAGGACTGAACCATGAATCACACGAACGGTAACGGACACACCGCCGAGGGCCTAGCGGTGCACCCCCCTGCCCCGCCGCCCCCGCCGCCCGATCTCGTCACCGACTACACCGCCGAACTGGAGGCCGCCCGCGCTGAACTGGCGGCGCTGGGGATCGATCTGTCTGGCGTCGGGCATCAGCAAAGAATCAGCGACCGCAAGCGCCGCGCGCGTGACCTGGTGCGCAGTACCGCCCCGCCCCGCCCTAAGTGGTTTATGGGCCTGGAGGCGCTCGTGGTCAGCGTGGGCAACGCCCTGGTGCTGGGCCTGATGCTGGTGATCTCGTATGTCTTGCCCCCCGTCGCCGTGCTGGGCCTGGCCTATGCTGAGATACAGCGCGTCGGCTTGGGCGTGGCCCTGTTTGACCCGCCGCGCTCGTCTCTAATGGCGGTCGTCTCAGTGAGTACCTATCTGGCCCTGTTGGTTGTGCAGGCGAGCCGCCACGCCCGCGCCGAACAAGCCCCCCGCCCCATCTGGAGCGCCCGACTCATGGCGCGGCGCGTGGGGTACATGCTGGGCATCGGGCGGGCCTGGAAGCCACGCGGGGAAACGAGCGATCAGCAATTGCACGCCGCGATCACGCGCTTGGGTTGGTTGATTATCGCGCTGGGCACGGCGGGCACACTGCAAACCAAGCTCGCCACCTATAGCGGGGCCTGGCATGAGGCCCTTAGGGACATCGTGACGGGCAGCGACCTGGTAACGGCGCTCGCAATCGCGGGCGGCTGTCTGTTGACTGCCGGACTGTTGGCAGGCCTGCACTTTGTCACCGACTTTGTATATCTCAAGTACACCAACCTGCTACCCGATAGCGTGGATTTTTCTACGCTCTCATCGGACGCGGCCGCCGCCGAACAGAGAGCCGAGCTGGTGTATCTGCGGACCATGATCGAACGGGTGACGGCCGCGCCAGAAAGCTAGCGCCGCGCCGCTGTAAAGGGTGTGGGGCCACGTTCACGCCCACGCGCCGCAATCAACATTATCACAGCCCGGATTGTGGCAACGCGGCTCGCCAGCGCCGCCACAGAGACAACCAAGCGTAACGGGTTTAAGTGACAAAAACCCGTTACATAGCGAAAATTGGAGACGCAAATGAACACGGTACAACAGACGATCCCGACCACCGACCACACCGCCGCGCGGGCCTTCCTGGCCCGTCTGGAAGCACGGTTGCGGCTGGAAGTCCTGCCTGATTCCAGCGCCCACGCAATCGAAGAACCATACCCCAAGGAACCGCTGGGCTTGGGCCTGTTCAAACACTACCCGACCACAGATCGCGATTGGGCCTATCTGGCCTGTGACTATGACGAGCGCAAGCCCGCCACGTACCGGGGCCTGGTCCTGGACGTGTTCAAAGCCCACCAGCGCCCGCGCCGCTACCGGTTCAATAGTGGCGAGTTTGAACGTGATATGACGCGCGTCCGGCGCTTCCTGGTCGTGACGCTGGACATGCCCGACGATTTCAGCCGCGCGTCCAGCGTGGGGGATTATGTGATCGACCGCAACCGGGGCGACTGGCGGGCGACTGAGGATCGCCCGGTTGGCATGGGGCCGGAGCTGCGCACGCTGGCCGGGTTGGATGCCAGTTAGGCCCGCTAATGCTGACTACGTTAAATAGTCGGTACGATATAACGCATACAGGGGGGAGGCGTCCGGCCTCCCTCCAGGCCTGGAGGGCCTGCACCATGCCAGAAATAGACGTGTGCTTTTATGAGGACGGCGCGCTTATGATACGCACCAGCGGCCTGGATTGGACCGCCGCCGCCCAGCTTGGCAGACCGACGCGGGAATGGAGCCATGACGAGCTGCGGTTCAAAACTTTCACCCTGACCGACCGTCAACTGGGGGACGTGATCACGGCCCTGCAAATGGCCCGGCCCGACCCGCCCGACGCCGAATGGTGGATAGCACAGATAGAGTCAACCATGACTAGCGCGGGCTGGCGGTTGACCGTGGCGCGGTTTCCCAAGCCTCCCCAGCGCGGCGACTGGTACACTGAGGAACAACAGATTATCGAAGCGTGGGGGCCGTTCTCTGAGGACGTGGCAAAGCTGGAGCGGGATCGCATTCATGCCGAGCTATTGGCCGACGATGACGAGTAGGGGAGGGGGCTGGCGACGGCTGGCCCCATATCATTCTGTGACACGTGTCACAGACTCAATAGTTAGCTGTGACATATGACTAGAAATTCTGTGCTAAATGTACTATATACAGGGGGTGTAAATGCATGGTATCATACAGGTATGGGCAGTCCGCAAGCGCGGATCGCCCTGTCTGTATATCGGTCTGGATTGGCCCCCGGACCGCGCCCACTACCCAAGCCCCGCCGCCCCGCTGGTACTCCTGATACCAGCGGGCGGGGCATCGGTCCTCAGGAGGGACCGCAGAATGAACTCACTTAGGCTACCTAAAAACAAAAAGCCGCCAACATGGCGACAAAATGAAAGCGACCACAGCTTGGCGGCCCGGTCGCTCTCTCCCTTAGAACTTCGCCCCATCACCAGCGCTAGCAACGGGGGCGTGCTCTATGGATAAGCATACTACACCCCCACGCAGATCGCAACCCGATCCCATTAGAGAACACAAACCAACCGCCACAGCGGACGCGCTCCAGGGCTGGCAAGTCGGCCCGGCTGGCGATCCGCTGGCCCGGTTTGCCGAGCTGATCGCGCTGGGCTACAGCGTGACTCCCGTCGCCGCCCACGCCAAACAGCCGCCGCGCGGGTTTGCGTTCGCTGATCATGTGGCGTCCGATGCCCCTGTGACGCTGGACACTGTGCGCGGCTGGCTTACGCGCTGGCCGGACTGTCAACCGGGTATCCTGTGCGGGCCTCAATTCGGCCTCATGGTGCTGGACTTGGACACCGCCGCCGCGCTGGCCTATGCCGACGTGTCCGGCCTGCCCGATGCGCCCACCGTGCGGACCCGGCGCGGCTTACACGTCTACTTCCAATGCCCTGAAGATGTCAGCATATCCTACGTGGGCAAAAACGCGCTGATCCCCGGTCTGGAAATCAAAGCCGATGGCATGGTACTGGCCCCCGGTTGCATTCACCCCAGCGGCACGGAATACACCGCGATCACGCCCCTGGATGCCCCACGCCCGGACGCGCCCGACTGGCTATTACAGCTCGTCTACGCCAAACAGGCCACGCAGGCGATCCGACTCCCGCAACCCGCCAGCACCAGCGACCGTGACGCCGGGCAGGATGCCACGATCTCGGAGGCGGTCGGCCGTGCGCTTGGCGTGCGCTTCTACAATGCGGCGGGCTGGTCACACGGCCTACGCTGCCCCTTCCACGACGACGCCAAAAACAGCGCCAGCTATCACCGCAGCGGCAAGCTGTACTGCCATGCAGGCTGTCGGCCGGGGCATTTGCAGGTGAGCGCCGGACACCTTACGTTCGGGTTTGTAGACGTGGCACGCGCGATCAACATGCCCCTGCCAATGACGGCAAAGGGCAAAGACTTTCTGCCGGAAAGCACGGCAGAGCCGGTTTTTTCAGACAACAGCCCCGCCACCGTTGGCAGAACTTTTCCCCCCTCATTATACGTAAATACACCTGACCAGAAAGATTCTGCCAACGGTGAAAAGTTCACAACCAAAACATACTACATGGTTGATCCCGCTGTGGCGTGGCAGCTTGAAAACCCGACTTATGCGGCGCTGAGTGCGGCCGACCTTGGCAAGATTAAACACTACCGCGCGGCGCTCTATAGCATGTTTGAGGCTGGTACGTATCGGCGGGCGGACATGGCGGGCCGGGTTGGCGTAAGTGCTCCGACTGCCCGCGCGTATGATAAAACCGCTGGCGTGATCGTGGTCGAGAACATTGATCGCCACGCCCTGAAACCGCAAGAGATAGCCCGCTTGGGTGACGACCGGAGCCGTGTGCATCCGAATGTATGGTTTGAAAGCACGGCGGGGCACGCTTTCCCGCCCACGCTATCCGGCCACCAGCGCGCCCAACAGGACAGCATAGATCATGATCGGCGGACAGTCGTTTACCGCTGTTGTCGGCTGGCAAATACCTATAAGCCACCGACACGCGCGGATCGTCCGCTGGCGCTGCCTGTGGAAGTCCGGCAAGCCTACATGCAGGCCGGGCGCGGGAATGAGGCGCGCGTATTGGATGCCCTGTTGACTTCTGGCGTTCAATTCGGGCAGGTATTCACGCGCAAAGAGGCAGAGTCTATTGTGGCACGATATGGCATCTCAAAGCGGGCTGTAAAACAGACAGTAGAGAACGCGCCGCCTAGAGGGCAGGGGGCATCCGATGGCCGCTGAACATCATGCCAGTGAACGCCACGCCGCGATCCGGGCCTCTCTGGCTCGCTGTGGATACCGGGTGACTGCCGGGGCGCTGCCTGTGCGGGTTGACGGCCAGGCCGTGGCATACAAGCCCGCCGCGCGGTTGATCGTCCCGACTAGTTTAAATAGTCGGCCCCTATTCTGTGACACCTCTCTCTTTTCGGTCGGGGCAGATCGCGGCTGGCGGTTGCGGTCTGCCCAACCCTTGCGGGGATTATTTGGAGGGAATACCCATGACTGACAAACTGAGTCACCCTATCACCCTGGCCGACCTGGCCGGGTCCGCGCCTGGTGACGTGGGCGCGGCTATGATTGCGGCCCTGGCCCGGCACACCGGAAAGAATCCCGAAGTGATTCGCCAGTGTTCGGAAATCACAGAGCCTTATTTGATGATGCTGGCCCAAACCAGATCAGACCCGCTTTCCCCAGCGAATGATTACATGGCGACCGGCGCGGCGGTGTTGATCCCCGCCATGCTGGCGCGGCTGATGGGGGCCGATAGGCTGGACGATCTGGAAGTCGTGGCTAAGATGCTTAAGCTGGCCTTTGAGGCCGGGCACAAGCGGGCCATGAGTGACCTATCTTTTATGGCGGGGGCCGCGCCGCGTGCTGACTGACATTCGCTGCCCTGACTGTCACAAGCTGTTGATTCGCGCGTCCGCCGTGGGCGTGGTCGAGGCATACTGCCCCAAGTGCAAACGCCCTGTGACCGTGGCCGCCGCTGGCCTACATTGGGCTATCGTGCCACCAGAACCGGCCCTAACGCCGCTGATTGAGGCCGCAGGCTACACCGTGCCACACTAGACGCCACACCGCCCCCAGCGCGCCACAGAGCGCCACGCGGGGCCAGTCCTAGAGTAACAGCAGAGCGCCGCAGAGCGCCGCAGAGTACCGCGCGATCTGAGGCGCTTTTATTATGGCAACCCGTGAAATTTCTATAAAAATCTCAGCCGTCGATAACTACTCGTCGGTGATAAAAAAGTATGAGCAACAGGTCGGCCACGCCGCCACAGAAACAAAGCAGATGGGCGCGGCCAGTCAGCAAACCCAGGGCCTCATGGCGGGCCTTAAGGGCGCGGCCGTGGCCGTGGGCGGCGCGTTCGTCGCCATGCAGATCGGCCAGACGGCGCTAGAGATGGTCGATCTTGGGCGCAAGGGCCTCCAGACGCGCGGCGTATTTGAGGCGCTATCCGGCGGCGTGGGGGAGGCCGCTAGCAATCTAGAGATGATGCGCCGCGCAACGAACAACACGGTTACGGACATGCAACTCATGTCCAGTGCTAGCCAGATGATGCAGATGGGCATCGCGGAAACCGGCGACGAAGCGGCGCGGCTGTCGGCTATGGCTACCACGCTAGGCCGCGCGATGGGCTTTGCGGCCGAAGAAGCGAACTCTAGTTTTAGTCTCATGTTATCCAACACCAGCATAGCCCGCCTGGACACGTTCGGCATCAGCTCGTCACGCGTCCGCGAGGAAATGGCCCGCCTGCAATCCACCTTCCAGGGCATGGATCGGAGCGAGGCCTTTAAGCTGGCCGTGCTGTCTCAGGGTCAAGAGGCTATGGCGCGCGTCGAGGACACGGCGGCCGCCACGGGCACGGCCGTGGACCGGCTCGAAGTCTCGTTCGCCAACTGGTGGGGGGATGCCTCCGAGCGGGTGGCAGAGTTTGCGATCAACCTGGCCGGGGGCGTCGAGGACGTGGCCCATGCGGTGCAAGACTTCCAGGACCAGCTAGGCGCGGACGCGGCCGCCGAAGCTGAGGCGGCCTATACACGGCTGTCTGACGTGTGGGATGCCATGATCGCCGCGCGGCCGGGCGAAGTGTTTAACGTCCAAGAAGTCCAGTTTTTTGTGGACGCCCTGAACAACTTGCAATCGGGCCGGTTCACGAACCTGGAGGACGCCGCCGACGCCGCCGCCCGCATGAACGGCGGTACGCGCGCCACGGCGGACCAGCTCGCGTTGATCGAACGGCTTAGTTCCAACATTGGCGAGGCCACCGATCACCGGCTCCAGGTCGAGCAAGAGATCGCCAAGGTTCAGCAGGCAGGTTACACGGCGGCATTCGTCGCCAGCGAGCGCCAATTCACGACCGACCAGCGCCGGGCGGACACGCTCCGCCGCCAGATTCAGGCCGCCCAAGAGTCACAGGCCCGCATCACCGGCAGTATGCGCCCCGGCTACCTTGGGGAGGCCCTGCGGGGCGTGAGCGCGGCTGAAACGGCGGGCGCGGGTATGGGTCAGTTTGTGGACCCCGGTCAGGCCGCCACGCTCGCCAGTATGGCCGCTGAGATGAGTCACCTGTACGACCTGGCCAGCCAGAATGACATGCTGAGTAGCGGGGAACTTGACCGCATCGGCCAGGCGCGGGATCGCGTGCAAGAGCTGGCCGACGCTGCCCAGCGGGGCGCGGATGCGTTCGCCAACATGACGCTGCCCCAGGCATTCGGCCAGGGTAGCGGCGGGATGCAAGGCGAGATTAATCAGGCCGTGATCAATCAAATGCAGGCGGCTGGCGCGTCACCCGAACAGATCGCCGCATTCACCCGGACGGGCGCGCTGGCCAGCGGGCAAGAGACACAAGCCTCCCTGGCATTCAGTGAGCAGATCGCGCCCCTGATCGCGCAAGCCACCACCGAACTAGGCCCGCAGGTTGGGGCGGCGCTGACCGAGGCCGTGACCAATTACCTGCAATCCAACCCCGGCGCGGCGACCCAAGCGGGCATGATGGGCGCGCTCACTGGCGCTGGCCTCCAGGTCGGTACTGGTGGCGCGGGCGGACGGGCGATCACCGTCCGGCCGGGTGACACGGTTTCAGGCCTGGCCGCGCAATATGGCATCAGTCAGGATCAGGTCATGGCCGCCACCGGCACGACGAATCCGCGCTTGCTACAGCCGGGCAGTTACGGCGCGGCGGGCGGCTCGCTGGGCTTTGACTTCTCAGGGGGCGCGGCTGGGGCAGGGGGGGGCTATGCGGACTATAGCCAGATGGCGACCAGCACGGGTGAGATCAGCGACGACTACAGCAGTATTGCGACCGATTCGGCCGCCACGTCTGAGGCGATTGCCAACAGCCTCAGCTACACCGAACAGTGGCGCTCCGCACAAGAGCTGGTGAGCAGTGACATTCAGGAGGCCACCGACAATCTGGCAATCCTGACCAGCAACGTGCAACAGGTCGAAGTGGCGATCAACTTTACCGGCGATCTGGACGTGCTAAAGGCCCTGATGAATGGCGACTTGTCCGCGAGCGCGACTGTGAATGTTGACGGAGGCGGGGGCAGCACGGCGGGCACGGTCAACGCGATCAAAGCCGCCACCCGCGACAACTACGGCACGCCGCCCGGTGTGGACCGGCGCGTGGTGGGTCCGAATGGGCTGTAGACGGCTTAGATCACAGGACGGGGGCTGTAACCGTGGCTGATTTGACGGCAGAAAAAACCTTAGACTGGCGCAAGGCTAAAGTGGCCGAGGCGCTGGCGGCCGGACTGACCAAGGCCGCCGCCGCCAATGAGGCGGGTGTTAGTGAAAGCACCGCGCGCCGCTATGCGGAGCTGCCCGAAGTGCAAGAGGCGGTCCGCAAGGCCGAATCCGCGCGCCTGGTAGCCTTATCCCGCAAGCTGACCGATGCCAGCGACCAGGCGCTAGACGTGCTGATCGCGGCCATGACCGACGCCAAGAACAGCGCCAATACCCGGATTCGGGCGGCGCTGGGCATCCTGCAATATCGGAAAGAGTTTTACGAGCTGACGGCCGTCCAGACGCAATTAGACGACCTGGAGGCGCGGTTGAAGGGGGCCGGAATATGACACGAATGATTCCTACTAGGCCGAATAGTCGGCAGGTATCGCAGGGGCAAATGCCCCCCACTTTTGCGGCTTAAGCCGGGCCGGGCCTGTACCCGGTTAGGTGTTTCATCCCTCCCCCTATCTGGCGGGGCGGTTGCCAATCGCGGGCAACCGCCCCAACAGCGGGGGCGGGCAACAAGTATCGGAATAGTTAGGGGAGGATCGGAATGATGGGGATTCTTAGTAAGCCACGAACGACTGAGCAGCTAGACGCCGAACTGATTCACGCCCGTGACGAGCTGGCGAGCTGGCTGACCGAATGCGGGGCGGTTGAACACGAGATCGCCGCGCTGTTGGCCGCTGGTGAAGATGACTACAGCGCCACGCAAAAGCTCAGCCGTCTGGAGGCCCGCATTAAGGGCCAGCGTCACCGCCTGGCCGAACTAGAGAGCGACCGCAAGGCGGCCGACCTGGTAGAACGCATTCAGGCATTCAAGACAGCCGAACGGCAGCGCGCCGCCGATTACCAGGCCCTAAAAGAGACGGCCCGCCAGATGAAAGCGATCCGGGCTGAATACGAGCCAAAAATGCGGGCGCTTGACGACGAACTAAAGCGCCGGTCCGGCCATGCCCGAAACAACACCGACGCGGCCCGCGCCATGATAAAGGCCCTGGCCGACGATGGGCTAGACCCGGTGACGATTGCCGAGTTACAGGGCATCATGCAGGACGTTTCCAACAGCGCGCCAATGCAGGCCGCGATCTGGTTTTAGCCGCCAATCGGAAACCTTTAGAAATACTGTGCAAGCGCGCGCCCACGTGAGACGCGCCCGCCAGAATAGGACACTCGAAACATGCTAACCCTAAAACCACGCACCGCAGAACAAGGCGCAGAACTGACTCGCGCCCTTAACGATCTGCGGGCTATTCTGGCGCGCTGGATTGCCGACCCTGAGGCGGCCGAAGCTGAGATCGCCGCCGCACGGAAACGCAGAGCCGAAACCGGGCCGCAACCTAGCCCGCCAGCCGAACACCTTAGGAAGAACGGCGCGCCCGCCCACGCGAGGCCCGCCAGAATGGAGAACACCATGAAAGCCTTTGGATTTATGACCGCTGAACCCAACCGCCCACGCCCCGCGCGTGGCACGGCTTTTGCAGAAGTTGACGAACCCGCCCGCCGCGCCCGGCAGGAAGCCCGCCGCCGCGCTGCCCTGGAGCACCAGCTAGCAACCGCCCAAGCCGAGATCGCCCGGATTGAGGCCATTCTTGCCCAGCGTAACGGCCACCTTAAACCCGTCGCCACCCTTAGCAGGGAAGCCGCCGACCCGGCGCTGGCGGGCGTGCTGGCCCGCGTGAAAGCCGCCCGCGTGATCATTCAGGAAGCCCTGAGAGGCGCATAATGGCCCGCTGGCATCATCGGGCGGCCCTGATGGGCTTTGCGGGCAGCGGCCACGCACCGCCCTTTGAGAACCGCCCGCCCGCCCTGTTGTTTCTGGACCTGGAGCCGGACGCCGCGCCCGTATTCCAGCGCCCCGGCCCGCTGGTGCGGTTCTGGCGCTGGCTTAGTGGTTTGTGGGGGGGATAATGTCACTTCAAAGCGTACAGCGCAAAATAGAGCGCCTGGAGGCCAGCTTACCCGGTAAGCCCATGCCCCCGATCCGCGTGTTACATGCCGCCAATGAAGCCGAGGCGGCCGCGCTCCAGGCGAGCGCAGACGGCCCGGTGATCGTTGTGATCCGCGTGCCCGCTGGCGAGCCGCTCTTTGCGCACAACCTGGCCCAAGAGCCGACGCACAACGGGCTTGACTGGTCAGCCGTGACAGACGAGCAGCTAAACGCCCTGGATCTGTGGCGCTGCCAACCGGCCGATCCTGCCGTGCTGTATAGTGTGCTCCATACTTATGACGACTACATGGCCGATAATCTAGGCGTGAATGCCCTGCCGGTATTGTTCGGCATGGCTGACGATCCGGCCGGGCTGGCCGACCTGGCGCGGTCGTTTCTGCGGGGCAAGTCAGGAAATCCACACTGGCCCCAAGAGGCCACGCACCAGGCCGCCCAAACCATTGTAGACGCCCTGGAGGGCGTGCCCCTGGATTATGAGGCCGCCCGCGCCATTGTGGCTGAAAACAAGCGCCTATTCGCGGCGCATTCGGCGCGCTGCCAGGCCAAAGAACGCGAGCGCCAGCTTACCGCCGCCGGTCAACCGCCCCCGCCCGCTGGCATCCGGGCCGACTGGCTAACCGGCGCAAGTGACACGGCCCCGGACGATCCGCAATTCACTGGCCCGCCCCCGCCAACCCGCCCGCCTGACTATGACGAGCTGACGGCCAGCATCGACGCGCGGATCGCGGGCATCCTGAAACCTGACGACTAATCGATGATAGCGCCGCTTTGAGGGTTGTGCTTGCCGTAGCGCCGGGGGCGTGCCAGGGCTGAAAATTGGCCCTTGTATGCCCCCCTTTTTAGGTGTATAATGATACTGACTATTTAAGATAGTCGGTACACACCGACCAAACAGGGGAGTACAGGCCCAATGACCACCAGCACACTGACCACCAACCGCCCGGCCGACCTGGAGGCCCGCCAGCGCATTGGCGAGCAGGCTAACGGTTACGCCGCGCGCGGGGCGTTCACTGACTACCTGGAGCGCAAGGCGGCCAACACCACGCGCCGCCAGCGTGCCGAGCTAAACACCCTTGCGGAGTATCTCAAAGAGGCCGGGATAGAGACGACCGGGGAGGCGCTCCAGACGACCGGCGCGGCATGGGCCGGGATCACGTTCGGGCTGGTCGAGGGCTTTATCCGCTGGCAGCTTGCGGCGGCCTTTGCCATTGGCACGATCAACGCCCGCCTATCGACCGTCAAGCGGTACGCCGGGCTAGCGTTCAAAGCCGGGGCCATTGATCACATGGCCTATGCCCTGATTAAGAACGTGCAAGGCTACACCAACAAAGAGGCGATCAATGTGGATAAGGGCCGGACTGCGGACGGCCAGCCAACCCGCCAGGGCAACAAAAAGGCCGAACATACGCCGCTTACCGACCGCCAGGCCGACGCCCTGAAAGCGCAAGACTTGACCACGCCACAGGGCCGCCGGGATGCGGTTCTAATGACGATCCTGTTAGATCATGGCTTGCGCGTGGGGGAGCTGGTCGGCCTCCAGGTCAGCAACGTGGATTTTGAACACAAACAACTCAAGTTCTATCGGCCCAAAGTGAACAAAACGCAAACCCACGACCTAACGCCCGCCACGCTGGCCGCGCTGGTGACTTGGCGTGACTCTGGCGACATGCCCTTAGCCGGGTCATTACTGCGGGGCAGTCGCAAGGGCGGCCGCCTGACAACCGCTGGCATGTCCGAACGCGCGGTATGCGCCCGCGTCCGGGCCTTGGGGGAGGCGCTGGGCATCGATGCCCTAAGCCCGCACGATTGCCGCCACCATTGGGCCACGGTTTCAGCCCAGCGCGTAGAATCGGGCCGGGCAACCCTGTTTAATTTGCAAGAGGCAGGCGGCTGGAATAGCCTAGCCATGCCGCGCCGCTATGTTGAGGCGGCCAGCGTGGCGAATAAGAACCTGACCTAAGCCACCTGAAAGAACCTGAAAAAACCCGCAATTTGCGGACTTTGCGCACCATAAAAAAAGGCCAGGGCGATCCCGGCCTTTTTTCGTTTACCATATCGGAAGGCCACGCCGGGGCCACGTGGGGGGCGCGCTTTCCCTTGCGCCCCGCTACGGGCCTCACAGGGCCATCTAGGGGCATTCTGGCTACAGGTCACATCATAAGCGCCCCGTGGCTATCGCGCCGCTACGGCCTTCCTGTGCAATCCTGCGGGCAATCTAGTGCAATCGGTCGGGCTGTAGAAAGTGCAACCGGCGCGCGCGTGGGGATCACCCTGCCCCGCCCCCAGCGCCAGCACGGCCTAGAAAGTTTGTGCTACCTGCCCAATTGACGCACGCAATTTACAGGATTACAATGTATAGAACGTAGAGAACGGGGGAAACCGTGACTGACCATGACCGCAAATATTACAACGTGACTATCGC
>Ga0180007_10005086_pt1 | contig 13551 bp, 21 predicted proteins | sample MM_PC_MetaG_FD_121122 | JGI IMG/M metagenome (GOLD analysis project Ga0180007, IMG submission 121122) | Groundwater microbial communities from the Aspo Hard Rock Laboratory (HRL) deep subsurface site, Sweden - MM_PC_MetaG | ecosystem: Environmental > Aquatic > Deep subsurface > Groundwater... | reverse complement strand
TCGTCAGTACCGCCAGGCGGCCGTACACCTACCGCGCCCGATGCGGACGCACCATCGCGCGCGAGCAGGGCACGTATGCGTACACTCTCGCGCAGCTCGGGGAGCGCGTCACGTGCCCTGAGTGCCGACCGATGCCGAGCACGAGCCGCGCCAGCAGCAGGAGGACAGCATGAAAGACAGCATCGCAGCGGAGAACCTGACCTGGCACGTCATGCCGCAGGATCAGGGACAGATCGTCGAGCTCGCGTACGCTAGCGATCCCGAGCATGATCGCTACCTCTGCCGCACTCGCGATCGGTCGCTGATGCCAGGCACAGGGGACAGGTACGACGCCCTGCCGTACGACGAGGCCGAGGCCGAGGGCGAGTTCGAGCCGTGGAACGGCGCCCTACCGGCCGGCACCTGGGTCACGCTCTCCGAGTCCGTGTGACGACCTGGGGGCCTGCGGGCCTCCGGGCGGTCACACGAGCCGCGCCAGTTTCCCCACCACAATATCTAGTGGTCATCCTCGCGGGTCGCACCGTATACTAGGGCTACTATGCGCGTGGTGTCCGTCAGCGAGTCCATGCTCTGCGAGCTGATCGGGCTGCCGGACACCGCCCGCATCATCGGGGCGGAGTTTCGCGGCGGCATCACGCCTCGCGAGTCCACGCTGCAGCTGCTCGTCAGCGGGGATGATGAGCCGGCGTCTGTGCGCGGGCTGCGTGGGATTGTGATCGAGCCGACCGAGACGGGCTACTCGGCGTATGCGCCCAGCGTCCCTGGCTGTGTGGCGGCCGGTGCAACCCGCGAGGAAACCGAGACTCTCATGCGGGAGGCGCTGGCACTAGCTACCCCGCAGCGTAGCAAGTAAGTGCGAAAAAAGTATGCCTTTCCAGAAAGGTCATAAGCCATTTAACAGGGGGCGGCCGAAGGGCAGCAAGAGCAAGGCGACCACCGAAATGGGTCTGTGGGCGCGGAGCGTGTTTGAATCTGCCGCCTACCGCGAAGCGGCTGAGGCGCGCATTGTCGGCGGGACCGCCACGGCAATCGAAATCTACTGGCTCCAGCGGATCTACGGGAAGCCAGTCGAAAAGCATGAACACGAAGCCGGCGAGAGCTTGCTGCCGCTGATCAAGAACTTGTTTGCCACCTCAGCGCCTTCACATGACCGCACGTCCTGAAATCGAGATCCGCTGGAACATCCCGCAGTCGCTGGCGATTCAGAGTCGCACGCGCTACGTGGACCTCGAAGGCGCGATTCGGTCTGGGAAATCCACGCCGGCCGTCGTGAAAGTGCAGTATCGGTGCATCGAAGAGCCGGGCGTGCATACGATGATCTCCCGGTGGACGGACGACGGCGTGAGTATGCAGCTCAAGCCGCTGTTTATGGAATGGGCTGAGCGCATCGGCGTGGCGCGACTGCTGCACTGGAATGGAGGGGAGAGCTGTTTTGAGTGGCCGAACGGCAGCAAGACCTGGGCGCGCGGGCTGAAAGCGTCCGAGCTAGCGAGTCGGTATGCGAAGTTCTCGGGCCTGACGTTGTCGCATATTTTCGTAGATCAGGCCGAGGAAATTCCCAACTCTCACGCGGATGTGTTTGCGGCGCTCAAAGGGCGGCTCTCGCAGCAGGGCTACTATCACCAGCTCATGGTGGCCCCAAATCCGCCGGCCTATGGTCATTGGCTCTGCACCGAGTTTCCCGAGGACAACAGCAAGTCCGACCATCTGTACCTGCACACGTCGATCTATGACAACGCGGACAACTTGCCGGCGCACAGTATCAGAGCGTTGGAGGAGAATTATCCGGAGGGCCATCCTCTACGGCGGCGTTTCCTAGAGGGGCATCGTGGGCTGAACGTCGAGGGCGATCCCGTCTATGGGCCGAGCGTGTTCTCGCGGGCCACGCACGTGCGCGAGGTGGAGTACGACCCGACCGCTCCGCTCCTTGAGGCGTGGGATTTTGGGCACCGTCGGCCGGCCGTGCTCTGGAGTCAGTTTATCCCTCGCACCGGGCAATGGCGCGTGCTCGGGGAGTGCATGGGGGACAACCAGTTCCTCGAAGACTTCGCGCCGCTCGCGCTGATGGTGCTCGGGGAATTCTGCGAGCAGCCGATGGCGCTGTCGGTGTGCTGTGACCCGGCGGGGTCGTCGCGGAGTAACCAGGGGCTGAAGGGGTCAGCGACCGACATCCTGTCCGCGCATGGGCGGCATCCGACCTACCAGGACAATAGCAACGACCTAAAGGTGAGGTACGGCATCATCCAGCACGTGGCTTCGGCGTGCCTGCGCCAGGTCGAGCCGGGCATCCCGGCGGTGGTCGTGCATCCGAGGTGTAAGACCGTAGTCGAGGCGCTCGAAGGCGGCTACGTGTGGGACGACCGCGTGTTGCGAATGGCGGGGAACCTGCGGGTGCCGCGCAAGGATGGCTACTACGATCACTTGATGAACTGCGCCGAGTACACCTGGCATAACTACGGGCCGTCTCGGCAGTCGAAACTGCATGACCTTCGCGCGGTGAGCGCGTTACAGAGGCAGATCCTACGGCAGGCGCAGATGGACCATGACGAGTTTGACGTGGGGCGGAGGCGTACGGGGCGAGCGCGAGGGAGACAGGCGGTGTGGCGGTGAATCGAAAGGACGAGAGAGTGATGGCTAAAAGCAAGGGACAGGCGCACGGCAAGCCGAGTGCAGCGAAGGCCCGCGAGATTCTGCATGATGGGGCGGTGCATGGGAAACCTCTGACCGCCAAGCAACAGCGGTATATGGGCGCGGTCGCCAGCGGACACGCGAGGAAGCGATGAGCCTGAAGCAGCTGGTGCATTGATGACACAGACCAGCGGGACGTTTCCGGCGCTGAGTGACGGGCGCAAGAAGCCCAGCAAGCCGAAGAAGGGGAAGCGGTGAAAAGCATTCGTTGTCCAGCTTCGTGTTGCTGGCCAGCCAATGATATGGCCGAGGTGAGGGATGACGGTTCATTTGTTTGCCGTCACTGCGGCACGTTTCTGAGTCACGATCAGTATCAATCTTGGCTCGAAGAAATTCTAGTTGATCTTATGCACTGGATGCGCGACGTAGCGATTCTTCAGGAAGAGAAAGTCGAGTCTGACTAAATGGCAAAGCAACCGACCGGCCCCACGCCGTTCGACGTGAAACTCACGGATGACGAGAAAGCCGATCTCCTGAACTTTCTCTGTGACGAAATTCAAGGCGCTCAGGAAGTCCGAGGCGACCGCGACAAAGACTTGGACTATGCCTATACGATTTACGAGCAGGGCCGCACCCGGCCAGTTCGGCTAGAGCCGTATGTCGATGGGGCAGACTTGACCAGCTACCTCGGCACGCAGTACGTGGACGCCTTGACCAGTCGGGCGGTCAAGACCATCTTCGCCGAGCCGATTTGGGTAGTGGAGGGCGTGGGCGCGTCAGCCAGCCGGGCGCCGATTGTAGAAGAGTTTCACCAATGGAAGGCTGAGCAGGAACGGCTGCAAGTTCACTTTGCGCGGGGCGTGCGGATGGCGCTCATCGAAGGCCGGTCGGCGCTGGAGGTGTACGAGGGGTCACAGCTCCGGAAGGTCCGCAAGACGATACGGGTCAAGGTCCAGACCGAAGCCGATCCGGTGACGGGTGAGCCGCTGATTCAGTATGACGAACGGCAGCAGCCGGTGCTGATGACAGACGACGTGGGCCAATTCGTCGAAGTGGGTGACGAGGATGGTCCCGATGTAGCGATGGCCGAGGTGGTCGTGGAATCGTGGGACCGCGTGCGGACGGGTCCGCAGATCCGCGTGCTGAGCAATCGGGACTTCTTGCCCCTGCCGGGTCATGCCACGCAGCGCGAGGACATGTGGGGATGGGCTAAGCGGTTCACGCGGCGTATTCCTGAGCTGCAAGAGCGCGTCGAGCAGGACGTGTATGACCAGCAGGCCGTCGAGGGGCTCGGGTCGGTCAGTGACATGGATGGGTCGAACGCCATCGGCGGGCGGCAGACTCAGATTGCTCCACAGCAGACACCCGAAACCACGGAAAAACTGCTCTGGGATGTCACTTTCCTGCGGGATCTGGACGATGACGGCTTCGAGGAGTGGTACATCGCCACGATCAGCACGGAGCATCGGCAGTTGCTGCGGCTGAAGCGCGACGATCTCGACCAACAGCGGTTCATCTTGCTCGTGCCGCTGACACGTGCCGAGACGGAGTTGGACGGGTACAGCGTCATTCTCGACAAACTCGGGACGATCATTGAGGAGCACACCGCCAGGCGCAACATGTTTGCCGATCGGGCGGAGATGGCGGCCGGCGCCCCGATCAAGCGACTTGAGGGGGCGCTGTGGCATCCCGACGAAGAACCGTTCGGGCCGCGAGCGGTGATCAATGTTGCCGCGATGAACGAAGTGGAGGCGATGACGTTTCCCGACGTGCCGCAGTCCATGCACTACCTGCTCGGGGAGTCGGCGGAATCCGCCGAACGGGTGCTCGGGTTGAACGATGCCTCGATGGGGGTCAATCCGCAGCAGGATCGGACGCTGGGCGAAGTGCGGATGGTGGCGGGGTACTCTGAGATTCGCGTCGAAGAAATCCTGATGAACCTGCGGGAAGCCCTTGAGGATTTGTTTCAAGTGCGGCAGGCCATGTATATCCGGCTCTTGGAGGAAGAGGGCGAGGCCGGAGAGGGTGCGCCGAAGGATGTGCTCGTGGGGCTGGAACGGCGGCTCAACGACAGCGACGTGACGTTTGATGGCACGTTCACGGCGGATCTGATTCGCGGGAACTTCCGAGGCAAGCCGCGGGGGAGCGTGGAGAGTGCTGACCTGAACACGATGCGGACTGACTTCAACCAATTCTTGCAGGGGCTGGCGCAGATCAGCCAGGTCAATCCGATGATTCAGCAGATGTTGAATACGCCGCAGGCGGCACAGGCGCTCTTGGAGCAGGCGCTCAGGGTCTATCGGTTCCCCGATCGGCAGGCGATCCTGGGAAGCGCGATGCAACAGGCGATGCAGCCGCAGGGGATGCCTGGCCAGGTGCCGGGGATGCCGCCCGGTCAGCCGGGACCGCAGCCGGGGCAGATGCCGCCGATGGCGGGGCCGGCGCAGGGGAACGGAAACCCGCAGGGGGCGCAGATCGCGCAAGACGTGCTGGCGCAGATGGGCGTGGGGGTGTAGGTGGCGGACTTCCTCCGCGTTACGGACCTGCTGGTGCAGACGGGCTTGGCTAAGAGTCAGAGCGAGGCGACGCGCCTGATCCGACAGGGGGCGGTTGCTATGCAGCGGCCGGGGCATGAGGCGTTTACGGTGTCCGACCGCAAGGCGGTGCTGACGATAGGCGGGGTGTTGCATCGGAAGGGAGCGTAGTACGTGACCGACGAACAGCGGCAGGAGCGGGAAGACTGGGAGGCGCTGGTCGGCTCGGCGGGCTGGCAGCGGCTCCAAGTGCTGGCTGAACAGGAGTGGACGGGTGCCGTAGCGTTCAAGCGCCGTGTGATTCAGGCCATGAACCGGATGGACGCTGCCGAAGCGGTACGGCAGGTAGTTGCGGCGAGTGGCGCTGTCGGGCTGGTGCTAGGCCAGCCGTCCGAGCGGTTGCGGGGGTTGTCGAAGCCCGAGGGCGAGCCGGATCGGTTCAAGGCCCAGCGGAGGGTACCGTGAAACTGTGTGTGCGCTTGTTGACAGCCGGCTTCGCATGTTTTTACTTTGGCGGCGTTATGTTGGTTGCTGCCATGTGGGTGGAAACAGGAGGTCCGTTCTGGTTCAAGCTATTTCTGGCCTTGATGGGCGCTTTCTTTGTGTCTATGACTATAACTATCATAGTAGCTGCGGCGGCCATTAAGGGAGGCGACATGGCCGACTGGCAGATCGACCAGATGTTCATGCCCGACGAGGATGGCTACGTGGACGAGTACGAGCGCGAAACGGACCTTTCATGACTCTCACCCCCATCGGTGACCGTGTGCTCGTCCTGCTCGATGTCCCCGAGGACATGACCGAATCGGGCCTGATTGTTGTGAGTACCGACGATCCAGTGGTCATAAGTGGCACGGTCGCCGTGATCGGCCCCGGCCCGCGCTGCGAGGACTGCGGCGGGGCGATGCGGTCGGATCTGAAAGTTGGGGAGCGCGTGTGTTTCGCGCCGAATCAGGGCAGCGAGGCGACGTATGACGGCGTGACGTATCTGGTGCTGACCCAGGATGAGATTTTGGGCATTGTGGAGGACGAGTGAGCGACGATGAGGACGGCGCCACGTTTGATCCGGCGCTGCTGAAGTGTCCCTATTGCAACGTGGACATGCTCCCTATCGCGGCACTCTCCACGGCAACTGTGTACATGGCACCGCACAATGCGTGTGAGGCGTGCGAGCGGAGGTTACGCACGTACAAAGCGGCACACTCTACGCAGACGATGTGTTTGGAGGACGAGTGAGCGACGATGAGGACGGACTCTATACCGTGCTAGAAGATCAGACCGTGGAGGTGCCGGCTTCCGAGCCGACACCCGAGCCATCCCCGGAGTTGGAACCCGTCCAGCAGGTGCCCATCGCGGCGGCTCCTCCTGAGCCGGAGCCTTCCAAGCAGGAACCGGACGAGGACGATCTGGAGGCCGAAGCGGTTCTGGATCGGCTGACCAATAAGCATATGGTCCCGCTGAAATATGCGCAGATACAGCGGGAGAAAGCGCGGACACTCAAAGCCGAGCGGGAAACCATCAGCGCGAAGGTGGCCGAGCTGGAAGTAAAGGCCGCTCGGACTGCCGAGCTCGAGACGGCCATCCAGCAATGGCAGACCTACGCCCAGCAGATGGCGCAGCGCCAGCCGGGACAGCCGCAGCCCGACCCGCAGGTGGCTGAGCGACAGAAGCAGGCCCGGCTGGGACGAGCCGAGCGTATCGCCAAGCGGTTCGACTTGTATCGGCCTGACGGCACGCTGGACGTGGACCGAGGCTTGGAGCACCTGACGGAGCAGGAAGAACTGGCCCGCGAGCAGGCGGCCGAGATGGTGCAGCCGCTCCGGCGCGAGACGGCGCAGAGCAAGAGCCATGCGAACCGAGCCGCCCTGGCGGCGCATCTTCAGAAGCAGGGCACTCCCGTCGACGCCACGTTGTTCAATCAGCTCTGGAGCCATCTGACACCGGAGTTGACGGCGAATCAGGAAGTGGCGGCAGTGGCGGCCGCAGCCGCGTTGGGATGGCCGTTGCTGTTCGGAACGCAGGCGCCAGCAGCGGTGCAGCAGGCGGTGGCGGCGGCGGTGCAACCTCCGGCGCGGCCCTCGCCGGTGGTCGTGACGGAACCAGTGAGCCAGCGGGTGGTCGGGGCCCCTCGGCTGATCGGGTCAGCGGCGAAGGCGGCGAAGGAATTGGGGTTGACAGCGGAACAGGTGGAGAAGCGGTACGGCAATGCAGGCGCCCCGTGGACGGTGCTGGCGGATGACACGGAAGGGAATCAATGAGTGACGAGACGAACGTGACCCCGAAGAAGAAGCGCGGCCGACCGCGTAAAGTGCCGGATGTGCCGCTCGAGGCTGGCCCGCTCGCGGCCCAGGACAGCCCTGGCTTTGATGTTTCCAGCCCCACGCGGCGCAAGAAGCAGATTGAGATCGTGCAGCGCCGGCTCAAGGGTGGCCATCTGTTCTCTGCCCCCTCTCAGGCGATCCCGTTGAAGGATAAGTCCATGCGGGTCCGCTGGTTCAACCGCGGCATCAGCGAAGATCGGTTCTTCGTGGCCGAGCAGCAGCGGGGCTGGATCAAGGTGCATGTGAATGACGTGGAGAGCCTGGATGCGGTGTCTGGCTATGACCGCACGCCCGAGGGGTACATTACTCGCGGGCCGCGTGGGCAGGAAATGCTGTTCCAGATTTCCCTTGTGGACTATGCCGCCATTGAGGCGGCCAAAGCGGCGGCGAATACCAAGCGGCTGGGGAGCGCGAAGGCACGGGCGAGTGCAGCCGCCGAAGCGACCGCGGCGCAGTTTGGATCACAGGCGGGCGAGTATGTGGAGCAGATGAGCGGCGACACCAAGGTCTGGCGTGGGCCGGCGGATTAGATTTGACAACGGTTGTAGAATAGTATCAGGGAAATAGTCGTCCCGCGCCGGACCCTCCCGCTCGCTCGGGTCTGGCGCGTGTAGCGCGGCAGCGAGTCGCCCACAGCCGGGCGTATCGTCAGGCTGTCCCGCCTTCAGTCCAGGCCGTAAAACGGACTGTTTCGAGACGAACCCGTAAGGCGTCGGAAGGGTTCGGCCTCTGTAGCGTTTCCGACCACACCCGAATCGGTTTTACCGCTGCGCATGTGCGCGCGCAGCAGGAGTGTGGTTCAACATGGCAGATGGATCGTTTTCGAGCGGGTCCTATGTCCGCCCATACATCTCCGCGCACGGATCACCTCGCACGCTGAGTGTCCCGCAGGGCTCTACGGTTTCGACAGCGCTGTTCTATCTTGGTGACTGTATAAAACGCGGCACCACCACGAACGCGCATCGGGCCGTCCTGCACGATACCGGCGTGACGGCCAACATCACCGGCTGTCTCGGGTTCGCAGCCCAGGACTGTTACGGGGCCACGGCCACCATTGGTGCAGCCAGCGCCAATGTGTCGTACTGGCCGGCTGATCCGGAAACGGAGTTTATCGGGGTGTGCAAGGGCACGCTCAACAGCACGCAACTCGGCGGGATCTACGCGATCCGCCGAGATTCCACTCTGGGGATTGCCTACATCGACCTTGGCATCGTCAGCACCGCCACGATGGCGGTCGTGACGGGGTTTGCCGAAGGGTCTACCCAGGGCGACACCAATGGGTTCTGCACGTTCTACGTGGCCTCCACGTGTAACGAAGCGTTCCCTAACCGTTAAGGAGCTGAGACCATGCCACAAACACGAGGCACATTCGCAGCTCTGTATGACAACGTTGACAAGACTGTCCTGATGTTGCTGGGAGAACAGCTCAAGAAACTCCCGGTCATCTACACGCGGTACTTCAATGTCAAAACCAGCCAGAAGAAGTTCGAGCGGCTGGTGACAGGCGTTGGATTCACCTCCATCCCCGAGAAGCCGGAAGGTGCGCCGTATAGCACCGACCAGTTCCAGCAGGGGTACACGAAGGACTTCACGCACGTGGAGTTCGGCCGGATGTACGAAGTCACGGAAACGGCACTCGAGGACGACGAGTACGATGTCCTCAAGCAGAACGCGAAGTGGCTCACCTATGCGGCTCGGTACACACAGGAGACCTACGCCGCCAATGTCCTGAACAACGGGTTCTCCACGGCTGGCACAGCCGGGACGGAGAATTGCGCGGACGGGACCGGCATCTTCAACACCGCGCATCCTCTGAAGCGGGGCGGCACGACGTCGAATCGGCATGCCTCGGATGATGACCTGTCAGCCACGTCGCTGATGCAGGCCATCGTGGATCTCCAGACGGGAACGAAGCTGGACAGTGGTCAGTTGGTCATGCCGATCCAGTCGTTCGTCCTGGTGGTTCCACCTGCACTCGAGGCGATGGCGTTCCGTCTGCTCAAGAGCGAGGGGCTGCCGGGCGTGGCGGACAACGACAAGAACCCCATCAAGGGGTTGCGGTCGTGGACCGTCATTGTCAATCCGCTATTGACGGACTCGGATGCGTGGTTCGTCTTTGGTGCCGACAAGTCCATGCACGGACTGACGTCGTACCAGCGCGTCCCGATCAGCGTGAAGCAGCCGGAGCCGGACGCGCGTACGGGCAATCGGCTGTACAAACTGCGGTTCCGACAGTGTTGGGGCTGCATGACGTGGCAGAATTTGTACGGAAGCGCCGGATCGTAGTTGAGAGGCCACAGTGAGCGGGTAGGCCATCTGGGCCTACTCGTCGCTGTGTTGACCATCGGGCCTGCTGGTCTAGGGCGGCGGTCAGCGCCCTGCGTTCCAAGCACGTGGACCGGCAGGTGTTCCTTCGCTTGGAGAGAGACAGACCATGAAATATCGCGATAGCTCACAGGCGACTCATTTCGAGTCGAACATCATTGCCGGCGCGAAGCCGGCCAACGAAAACGCGGTCCGCATCTACGGCAACAGCTCGGGGAATTACGTCGGTGTCGAACCCGTGGGAGATTCCACGAAGGTGAGCATCGACCTGCGGGCCAAAGGTGGAGACGGACAGGTGCGGATCGGATCGACGGGCGCGGGCTCGACGCTTGGCGTCATTCTCGGGAGCACGACTGTCGCCAACTCCTCGGCGATGGCGGCGAAGGCGATCAAGGGAATCTTCCAAAGCACACTGGCGTTCACGCAGGCGGCGATTGACAGTGGCGCGATTGCCGAGTTGAAGGTGGCCTCGACGACGGCCGATGTCATGCCGGGCGATTGGGTGAATTGGTATGCCGCGTGGTCCACGACGCCCGGAGCCGTGGTTCTCGGCGGACATCGCTTGAGCACAGCCGACGCTTCACGACTGACGCTGCTCCTGGCGAATCCCGGCTCGACGGCGACGGCCACGCTGTCAGGTGTGGCGGTAATCAGTTGGATCGACCTGACGTAAGGAGATTCCATGTCTGAGACAGTAGCCTGTCGGAAGAAGTGGACCTTTACGTCAACGGGTGTGGGCGAGGGGTACCAGACGAACGGGTGGGCTCGTCAGTACACGTGGTACGCCGAGACCATCGGTTCGTCGCGGTCCACCTGTAACTTTGTCATTCAGACGGCGCGGTCCACGGAAGGATCGACGATTGCGCGGTACGTGACGCTGGGGTCCACGACGGCGTTGACCTCGGCCACGCTGACCGTGATCCAGTTCGAGGGACCGTTCCTGGCGGTGCGTCCGTATGTGACGGATCTCGGCTCGACTGGAGCCGCTGGGTCTACGGGTGTCCATGTCATCTTTGAACTGGTGGCGAACTGATGGGCGCGCATGACGAGCGGATCAAGGGGTATCAGGAGCGCCGGCTGGTGCTCCTGATGCAGCGTGAGCAGGCCGAACAGGCGCTGCAACAAATTGAGCGCGGGATCTTTGCGTGCGAGGGCGCGATGGAAGCGCTATCGGCGCTGAACGTCGAGACTCCAGCGGAGTCGCCGCCACCGCTGCAGGCCGTGGAGTAAGCCATGTATTTTCCCATCTGGAAGAACGGCATTCCGATCTTCGACTTCCCGGTGTTACTGGCTGATGGCACCGTCGCCGCGCCGAGTCTGGCGTTTGCGGGCGATCCGGATACAGGGTGGTACTGGTCTAGCGCGAATGTGCTCGGGATTGCCGTTTCGGGCACACGATCGGTGACCATATCAGGCAACACACTGGATCTGTGGTCCGATACCCATAAGATCCGATTTGGACTCAATCAAGACGTTGTTCTCGATCGCCTCGGCGCCAACAGTCTCGCCCTTCGGAACTCGACCAACGCGCAGACGTTCACGGTAGGGCCGAGTGGGAATGCGATCGCACTGGTGGGCACGGCGGCCGGAGCGGCGCCGTATGTGGAAAGCCTAGAAGGCACAGCCCCGGCGGCGCCGGCCGCGAATGGCTGGCGATTGTTTGCCCAGGACAACGGGAGCGGCAAGACGCAATTGATGGTGATTTTTGCCTCCGGAGCCGCGCAACAGATTGCGATTCAACCGTAAGTCCGACATCGCCCGCGAAAGGGAATCACGGTGGCTGAACAGCTTACGCTCACGACCCCGATCACCCATGCGCCCGTTCATGCCTTTTCGATTGTGGCGGTGGAGGGCCCCCTCGACTAATGGCACAATTCAGCGAACTGTACGGCAACGCCCTTGATGTCCAACTGAATTCGGCCGACCGGACGCAGCTGTTCACCACTGCACGCCGGAAGCATGAAATCAACGAGGGCGAGCGCGAATTCATCAAGCAGACCGAGTGCCTGATGAAGCAATCCACGCTGGCGTTGTCCACGGCCGTGGTCTCCGGTTCATCGGGCGTGACCGAAATTGATCTGTCCTCACAGATTACAGACTTTCTGTGGTTGTCGAAGCAACCCGTGGAAGTCCGCTACTCCGACAGCAACGGCGTGATCACGTACTACTCGCGAGACGACCTGCCCCGGCGAGACATTCCGTATCTGGACCGCTACCAGTCGGGCTGGCGCACCGCGTCTCCGTCGGTGCCCACCGCGTACTACCTGCGGAACGATGGCGGCAGTCTCCTCCTGGGCCTGACGCCGCCCCCCGCGTTCAGCACGACAACGTCCTCAGAGACGTGGAGCGCGGTGGTCAACTATGTGGCCTGGCCGTCGTCGATGACGAGCGATACGAACGTGCCGTTTACGGCGCAGGCGCATCTGAGGCCGTGGCACCAGGCGCCCGTCCATTTTGCCGCGTTTCGGCTAGAGAAGTTGCGGGGCGATGAAGAGGCCAGCCAGCGGCAGGCGGGGATGTTCGCCGGCTGTATTGCGGACTATCTGCGGCGGCAGCGGCCGAAGGGTGGGTCACAGGTGACGTACGACCGGATGTATCGGCGGGAGCGCGTGGGCACGGCGCGGCGCGATCCAAAGGTGGATTGGTAGATGCCGCAGACAGGATGGGCGGGCGCGCAGCGAATGTCGGCGGGCCAGCCGGCGCCCTTAGAAGAACTGGGGGCGATGCAGCCCGATCCGTTCGATGTCAAAAGCCCTAGCGTGCTGGATTCGCCACTGAAACAGGCGATTCAGATGCTGGCGCAGTTGTTGGGAGCGGGCGGCGATCCGAACCTGATGCCGTTGGGGATGGTGACGCCATTTGTGCCGAAAGATCCCAAGCGTCTGTCGAACGTGGCCAATCAGATCTTGCGCGAGGCTGACATCTTGGGCTTTGACACGTTGCCGCAAGCCCGCAGTGCGATTTTGTCCCATCCGGACTGGGCGTCACGCTGGGAAGTCCCCAGCGAAGCCCGGCCAATTCTTGAGGCGTGGCGGAAACAATACAAGCTTGACAATCCACAGGTTCCCGGCATGTGGGAAGAGCTTCAGCAACAAGTGCGGCGCAAGGTCTTCGAAGAGAAAGCCACGGCTGAGTCTAGAGTCAAATTGGCACGTCAACAACTGCATCGGGTGAAATAGATGCGCCTGGATTTTGCGTGCGGCCATAGCGTGACGGCCCCGGACGGCACAGACATCACGGCCCCGGAATGTCCGACGTGCCACAACCGGCAAGTGACACACGTGACGGTGCGCCCGCCTCGGTTTACCGGAACGTGTTGCGGGCCGTGCGCGACGTTCGATCCGACCGTGACGGCGACGAAGGTGAACTTGGCCCCTGGAGGGCCGTTGACGTTGAAGGAACGCCATGCCGATGAATGACGGGTCGCTCGGGATCAGTTTTGCGCCGACTTCGCAGGAGCAGCGCAGCAAAGTGGTGGGGTCGCCGTTGCAGCAGGCGATTCAAATTCTGAGCCTGCGCCTGCCGCAGTTTGTGGGGTCGCGGTCGCCCATTCCTCAGGGATTGCTGGCGGCGGGGCCGGGCGGGGGGGGCGGTCTCGGCAATAGCGTTGTGCAGTCGATTCTGGCGTCGCTTCTCGGGCCACAGGGCGGACAGCCGGGTGGGGGTGGAGCGGCGACGGCGGCGGCGCTGGCGGGACCGCAGGCCGGGGCCGCGCCGAATCCGCTGCAGCAGGCCGTCTCTGG
>Ga0180007_10005085_pt1 | contig 13551 bp, 19 predicted proteins | sample MM_PC_MetaG_FD_121122 | JGI IMG/M metagenome (GOLD analysis project Ga0180007, IMG submission 121122) | Groundwater microbial communities from the Aspo Hard Rock Laboratory (HRL) deep subsurface site, Sweden - MM_PC_MetaG | ecosystem: Environmental > Aquatic > Deep subsurface > Groundwater... | reverse complement strand
TTTTTAATCTCTTGCTAATTTAATGAATTTTATCTACTCTAACTATATGTATAATAACCACTTACAATGTATCATCCCTAATGACCGTCATTAGAAATTTATTCCTATCGACGGATTTGGGTTAAACTAAAAGTTTATGACTTATTAGGAAAAGAAGTTGCTATACTTGTAAATAATGTTCAATCTGCAGGAAAATATGAAGTTATATTTGATGCAACTAATTTAAACTCCGGTATTTATTTCTGCACACTTGAAACAAGACAAGGTCTTCAAACAAAAAAAATGTTATTAATCAAATAGATTTAAGGTAAGGAATAAGAAAATGAGCCTTTTTAACAAAATATTATTATCTCTAATGATTCTATCGATATTTTATCAACATATTTTCGCACAAAAAATCAATAAAGATTTCAACACTGATAATTGGAATATAATTCAAGGAAATATTGTTGAACATTTAGGGAGAAATAGTTTTCAGGGAATTGCGACATTAAAAAATGTCGAGTTTGAAAACGGAATAATTGAAGTAGATATTGCTTCAATAAAGGGACGAAAATCCTATCCCGGTGTTCTTTTTAGAATGAAAAACATGAATGAATACGAAAGAGTGTATATTCGCCCACATCGTTCAATCTTTTATGATGACGCAATTCAATATCTTGCTTCGTTCAATGGAGTTGATAGTTGGCAATTGTATAATGGTACCGGAAACACTTCGTCAGCAGAAATTCCGTCTGATACGTGGAATCATTTAAAAATAGAAGTAAGTGGTTCTCAAGCTAAAGTATATTTGAATGATATGGAGAGATACATACTTCACATAACAAATTTACAACATGGTTTTTCGAAAGGAGAATTAGGATTGTTCGGTTCAACTGACGGCTCAACATTCTTTTCTAATTTTTCATTTATTAAAGCTAATGAATTAAATTCTGCAGAAATAAATAATCCAGAACAAATAATCGGAATTATTGATGAATGGGAAATTTCTTCCCCGATGTCAGTAATAAACTGTGATTTTGAAAAATATCCTCATGCAACTTATCTTGATTCGGTAAAATGGCAGTCAATAAAAAGTGATACCAAAGGTTTAGTTGACATTTCAAAATATTACCCCAGAAAAAATAGACTTGGTGATTGCGTTTATGCACGAACTATAATCAATTCAGAAAAAGATACAACTATTCTACTAAATTTTGGATACAGCGATTATATCTCGATATTTCTTAATTCGAAACCTGCCTTTTTTGGTAATTCTGTGTATCAATCAAGAGATAAATCTTTTTTGGGCATTGCGGGATATTTTGATAATGTTTTCTTTCCATTGAAAAAAGGTAAAAACGAATTACTAATTTTACTCGCTGAAACTTCTGGTGGATGGGGATTTATGTTTCGCGATGCAAATAGAATATTTCTGGCTGAATCACTGAAAACGAATTGGGAAATCAATCGTGAATTACAAATTCCAGAAACAATAGTATTTGATAAAAATAACAATGTTTGCTATGTATCAAGCTACTTTAATGAAGGAAATGAGTATATCTCGAAAATTTCTCTTGATGGGAAAATAGTCCAAAAAGAATGGATTACAGATTTAAATATGCCCACAGGAATGTGTATTTCCGACGAAATGCTCTACGTGCTAGAAAGAAAGTCTCTTAGTGTTTTTGACATTGCTTCCGGTGTAAGAAAAGATAGAATTTCACTAAATGAAATAGTATTTCCTAATGATATTCAAACAGATGGCAGCGGTACTTTCTATATTTCTGATTCAAGAAGCAATGCCATTTTTAAGTATTCAAAATTAGGATTGGAAAAATGGTTGAGTTCGGATGAAATAACCAATATAAATGGTTTACATTTCCATGATAATTTTCTGTTTTGTGGAATTGGAAAAGACGCTACATTGAAAAAAATTAATTTAGCTACAAAAGAGATTTCTACTGTTTGCAATTTCAATTCTGGAAGTATTATTGATGGAATTACCAATTTTGATAAAAATAATTTTTTAGTCTCGGATTTTAACGGAATTTTGTATAAAGTATCGATGAATGGAGAGAAACAAGTTTTAATTAATTCTAAAACACCTCAACAATCGATTGCAAATTTCGAATATATTTCAGAAAAGAATCAGATTATAATTCCAACATTACTTAATAACAAAATTATTTCCTATACTTTTAAGTATTAACTCTAACAAGTTATCCACTTATATTTATCAATTCATAAAAAAATTCGGGGTTAAAAACAATGAAAACAATAATTACATCAATTATTACAACTATGTTGACTGCCGCTCTATTTGGGCAATCACAATTGAATTTTGTAGAAAAAGTTATACAAGCGAACTTTGGTGGTGCATGTACAATTGCATCAGCCGATTTTGACGGGGACAGTGATTTGGACATTGTAGCCACTAGTTTTAATGATGGTTACATTTCATGGCTCGAAAATGACGGGCAACAAAATTTTACTGAACATAAAATTGTAACTAATTTCAACGAAGCGACAGTTGTTGATGTTGCAAAAATTGACGATGACGAAGATTTCGATTTAATTGCCACAGCACAAGCGGATAATAAAATATCCTGGTTTGAAAATGACGGCTCTGGCAATTTCCTCGAACATATAATTACTAATAGTTTTCAAAGCGCAGGTTTTGTATATGCCAGAGACCAACATAGAGGAATCGATCTTGATATTAATGGTGATGGTCATACTGATTTTATTGCCACAGGAACAGAACCTGGGGATAAAATAAGTTGGTTCGAGAATGACGGTAATCAAAATTTTACTGAACATTTATTAAAAGAAAATTGGTATTGGGTTCGCAGAGCATCAGCCTTTGATATTGATAAAGATGGCGACATGGATATTTTCGCCGGTGGAAAAGCTGGTGATTTAATTTGGTTTGAAAATGATGGTTCAAACAATTTTACTGAAAATGTTATTATTTCAGATTGGGGTTGGCTAAATGCTGTTCTTGCTGAAGATATTGATAAAGATGGATTTATTGATTTGGTGGCAACAACTGTGGTCGTAAATGAAGTAGCATGGTTTAAAAATGATGGTAATCAAAATTTTACGAAATACGTTATAAAAGATAATTATGATGGAGCATTTGGCTTATTGGTCGAAGATATTGATATTGATAACGATTTAGATATTATTGCTACCGCTTGGATTGGTGGATTTGGTTCAATTTTTGAAAATGATGGTAATCAAAATTTTAGTGAATATGTATTTTGTGATACCGGAAATGAGCTTCTTCATTTATTTACAACAGATATCGATAAGGATGGCGATTTGGATATTCTTGGCGCTTGTTACGATGAAAGTTTACCTGAATTAAGATTATGGGAAATCCATTTAATCCAAGCACCATGATTAAATACGGAATACCAGAGCAAAGTAATGTTAAAATAGAAATATTTAATCTGCTTGGACAAAGTGTTGGTGTGTTAGTTAACTAAGATAAAGCTACTGGATTTTATGAAACAACTTGGAATGCAGCGAATTTGCCAAGTGGAATTTATCTTATTAGTATAAAAGCAAATGGATTAAGTTCAAGTAATAATTTTACACAAGTTAAGAAAGCACTTCTTTTGAAATAGAATAAGATAGCCTATCAGAAATGGTAGGCTCTATTCTCCTTCCATTCCAATTACTCTTCTAAGTTTACTTAGTTAGGTCTATCATTATTTCCTCGTCATTTGAAGCTTTTGTTTTTGAAAGTTTTTAGAAAAATTAAAATTTTTTAGACCATTTTTACTCTGGAATTTGAAAGATTCTTAAGTGAGTTTGACTTTAGCGTGGTTGTAATTTAGATTTCTTTGACCGCATACCCTAGGTACTTAAATTGCGGGATATGGAGCCTAAATCCGCAAGACTGAGTTTGGACTTCGAGGGGGGATGTCCTTTTTTTGTTAATTTTGATGCTGTTGTTGAAACATCTTTATTGCAGATATTGTGTGTTTATGGATTGTATTCAAACTATTTGTGTCACGAGAAAAGAGGCCAAAAATCTGGATTCGTGGAAAAGATTTTTAGCTAACATCTTTTTAAGGCGTTGGGGTAAAGCTAGAGCAGCTTTACTGGAAACTGGAATGTAAGTTATTCTTAATTCTCCTCATTTTTGAACTTCCTCAATTCTTAATATTGCCAACGTTACTAATACGGTACTAATTTGTCAACATGGGAAATTATAGGGGTTGGTTGTTCTGGTGCTTCTTAAAGGATAGTCTTGTAGTTTTGAGCACTATGAAGAACTCTATGAATATAGACAGTCTTTTCTTCAATTGTGTAAAAAATTATATAATTGCTAACAATCAAATATCTATAGCCAGTTAATTTTATGTCTTCATCTCTTGGAATTCTTCCGAGCAAAGGGTTTTCTGATAGTGCCTCTAGACCTTTTTCAATTTTATCCAGTGTTGAATTTGCAGCCTTAGGATTTTCGGCGGCAATGAAAGAAATAATTTCAGTTAAATCTTCTTCTGCAACTTTGAGTAATCTAATTTGCATTGATTGTTTCCCTAATACTGCCAACAACTTGTTTAAGTGTTCTTCCCTTGTCTCCAGCAGCCTTTTGGTTCTGAGCTACTGAAAGTTTACTTAATAATTCTATCTTCAATTGTAAATCTGAATAATGCGACATTGACATAACAACCAAATCACCTTCACCATTTTTTGTTATAAATACTGGTTGATTTGATTCGTGCGCAAGTTTGGAGATTTCATTGGACTTGTTTCTTAAATCAGAAATTGGTTTTATTATAGGCATATGGATTCTCTTTTTTATTATATCAAAGATATATCACAATTATGATATAAGCAAATTATTTTTAATCGGGGTTGTGGTTGTGCTGGAGTATTGCTTAAAGCACCTAATTGAATATGCCAGCTCTACCAATACTGCTTGGTGGAACACACTTAATCAATTTATCAAATAATTCGGTTTTCGTAATGTAATCATCCGAAAGCCAATCCTTACCTTTTCTTATTTTTATCAATCCAAAGAAAATCAAAAATCTATCGAATGTTCTTACAGAATAACAACGATGTAGGTCTTTTTCGTCTAATCTATAATCATCATATTCTAAATTTTCCTCAAAAATTGGGAAAGCTTGAAAATACTTTTGAGAGTAGAAATTATTTAATCGTTCCTTATTGCCATATTTGCTGAGTAGAATAAGAGAAAAACCAAATCCAGTTTTTCCAATTTGTTCATCTTGATACCCGTCATAATATGCCCAGTTAAACTTCATAGTAAAAGCCTCAAAGATTAACTGGAATAATTGTTGGTTGTTTGCTAACACTTTTTTGCCAACCTTAGTAAGCGAAAGCTTGTTATACCTTTTCTTGGTAAGTCCGGATATTTCCAATAAAATTCTTGTTAAGTTTATCGAAAGATAGTCTGCTTCTCGGTATATTTTAGAGGCAGATGAGCAAAAGGCAATCTCGTCCACAAATTTTTGCTTAAAAATATTTTCAACAACTTTAGTAGGAAGAAAACCTTTTTGAGTTAATTTAAGATCGCCAACGCTATCAATATAGCTTAAAAGGTATTTTATTTGATTGAAGATTGGTATTAACTCATATTCTGAATTCTGCATATCAATGAGCTTTAGCGGGCTAGATTCTCCAAATGGAGCGTATATTATTTGATGCATTTCATATGGTGAGTATCCCTCTAAATCTGGAGCTCCCATGTTGTTTTGCTCAAACATTATTCTATCTAGATATTCTTGAAATTCGTTTAGTTCGTCTTCCACTTGCTACTCATATCTTAACTAGTTTGTAAGTTCTTCTTTATTTTCTTAATTACATAATTGTTCAAACTTGTTCCTTCTTTAAGGGCTGAAATTGCTAGGGCCTTATGAATTTCCGGAGTGGTTCGTAAAACAAATTTTCCAGAATATTTCTTAGAAGTAGGGCTAGGAAGTGGCATGTTGTTTTTGTCATAGACTTCAATCCACTCATCTACGATATCACATAATTCTTTGTATACTTTTGATTCATCTACTCCATGACAACATTGGTCGAGCCAACCCGGGACAGAGCCAATGTAACATTTATCTTCATCTGACCATTCAACAATTTTCAAATATTTATCACTGTTCTTCATTTTTGAGCTTCCTCAATTCTTTGCTTAACCAGTTTCTCTTGATACCTTTTTGCATCATCACCGAGTTTTCCAGATATGGTAATTAAGCCACCTTTAGGATGCATATAATTTCTATGGCTTCCTTTGCCACCTCTATTTATAAAACCGGCTTTTTCTAAATCACTTATTAGTTGTTTGATTTTTTTAGGCATATGCAATGATACTAATATGATACTAATTTGTCAATATGAAAAATGATAGAGCTTGGTTGTTCTGGAGATTATGCATTTATAGCTAACGCGCCGCGAACGATTTGAAATCTGAAGAGTGGTCGTTCCGTTGTGCTGCTCAAATCTCTTAAATGCGGAAAAAGTTTAATGCCGAGATAAATTTAAAAAATCCATGTCACGAAATGGTAAATAAAGGCGGCTTTTCGGCGAAAAGATTTTCTTGGCTTGCATCTGTTTTGTGGTCTACGGGTTGAGCCGGGGTTGGTTGTTTAGGTGCTGTGCAATAATTACTATCGCGTAACAAAACGCCAGAACAACAACTCCGGAACAACAAACCGGCCCCATCCAATCTCTAACTCTTTATTACTTCCACATCAACTTTAATGCTTTTTAATATATCGTAATTTTTCCAATCGTGAACAATCTCATTGAAAAATTTTTGACCATAATTTAGTGAAGATCTATGGTTGATGATTGAGACGACACACCAAGGATTAACCTCAACTATTTCCTCTTTCGGAATTTGAAAGTAGTAATGTGATTTACTCTTTTTGTGATAAGCATTTATCAAAAGATCGCCATCATTACCAAATGCAAACTTTACGCTGCTTTTAGAGAAATTCCCCTTCAAAAAGACTAATAGCATATTGTTTTGCGAAAGTAATAGTTTATTCCAATTGGCTAAATATCCAAATCGTATTTTATCTCTTTTTTTGAATTTCTTCATAGCTACTCATTGGTATTACCAAGTTTGTAATTCTCATTATATTATCTCCATTGTTAAGTGCAAACTAAGTGCACTGGCAGTGCATTTGTAAATTGGCAAATGCACTCTATATTGTTTGTTTTTGGTCTATAATCGCAGATAAGTGCATAAGTGCACATCTTTTCTGAAATTACTATACTTTTTATATTTGTAGTGTACATGCTTTTCTGTACTACTATTTATTCTTCTTTCTTTTTTTCTCCAAAACTAAAAAACATTTGCACTTATGCACTGTTGTTGGAAAACAAGCTGTAATCGCAAGATATGGAGTGCAAATGCAGTGCATATGTGGAAAAACAAGTGCACTTTCAGTGCACATTGATTTCCTATTTATTGATTTTAATATAGTCTGAACTGTTAGATCTTCTTTCAATGCATTCTTTATTATTGAACTTTGCATAAGTTCTTAACCACGTTGTAAAAGTTTTTGCTTTTACTGGACAGCCATTCAAATAATCATTCTCATATCCAATGCTTTTCTTAAATGATTGGAATAAATCATGCTTGAAATATTCAAATCCAAAAACAAACTCTGCCTCTATAAACTCTATAAAATCGCTATCTGTTTCTGCTATAAGTTTTCTTCTATCTAGATTAACTTTCTTGTAAGATATAAGTCCTTCATCCAAATACAACATCAAACATTCTAACATGAAATTATCAAATCTATTCCATTCCTCATCACTCCAGTCATCGAATAAATTGTGACCAAACTCATCTCTTGGAGAAAATGTTTTATTGTAGTAATCTGAAAACTCTATCTCAAACATTCTGTCTTCATAACTGCCTCCACTTCCAGCAATCGTATAATTGGTACTTATCAATATTTTGGGAGACTCAGTAAATGGAATCTTAAGTGGGGTTTTACCTTTGTATTCAATTGCCATATCATCAGTGATAACAGAAAAGAGTTTTTCAAACTTGAAGTTCTTTTCCACATCATTGAACTCAACTATTTCACTACTAATCTCAATTTGTTGGAAAGTAAAGCTTGGCTTAAAATCAAAGTTCTTACCATCTATCCTAACAGACTTTCTCATTCTACCAATAGCATCACCAAATAAACTTTTCCCACTTCTTCCATTTGGTTCATCTGATATTCTTTCATCAACTGCTATTATTGCTTTGGTGGCAGACTTATCTTTATATCCATGCAATAAATATCCAATAGAGGAACACATAGCAAGAAATCTATCTTCGTCATTTCTTACGGTATTCCAGATAAATTGTTCATACTCTGATTGTTCGTATTTTATATCAATCTTCTGGAAATCACGCTTTATAATTCTGCTCTTCCAAATGGGGCCGGTTAGTGTTGCGTAGGAATTAAGCTCCAGATTCATCCCTTTCTTAGCAACCACAAAACCATTATCAAAATAAACATATCCAGTCTCACGATCTCCGCTCTTAATATTTAGATTCTCTGGTTTGACAGATGATAAAAGTTGATCACTGAAATACTTGGTAACTCTGTTTAATATTATTTCTCTTATATCTCCTTTATATAAAGAAGAATCACCATCGATAGAATTGATATATTCTAAAACAAAATCTTTAATATTAGTAGCAATGATCTCTTCAGCTATGTTATCATTTATCCTCACGTAAATAAATGCCTTATCATAATATACCTTAGCAAAACCTTTGCTGGTAAGGAAATCAATAAACTTAGCTGTAAGGATTTCAACTTTACTATTCCGGATCAACCAAAACGGCCCTTCGATATTTCCATAACGACTAATTAAATCACCTACTGTTGAAATTATTACAGACTCTGGTTTTGGTGGATCATTTTGCGCATTCATTGCAAGTGCAATATCAAGAATATCTTCTTGATTCATTCCAAGCTTAATAAATCTTCCAATCGCAGAAGTTAAAGCTCCATGTCTATCACCGGTTGATTGAGGCTTAAGCAAGTTCGAACTTTTAGGCGCAGAAACCTTATTTGCTTTAGGTTCTGTTTTGCTACTTGTTTTTCTTTTGGGGGTGTTTGGTTGTGTCGGCGTTGTGAACTCTTTAACTTCTAACTTCTCAGCTTTTTTGTTCAGATAAAGCTTTGGGTCATAACTAAAGAAACAAGCCCTTGCAGCGTCACTTGTTTTATCTGTTTTTACTTTGAATTGATCTTCAAACCATTCAGCATAAAATTTATAGTTTTCAGTAAATGTTTTGCTATCAGTAATCGCTTCTGAAAACCTTAGCAATACTTTTAGTCCATCACCGCTTGGTGAAACAAAGTAAGAGAAAATACGATGATTTTGGGTTAACTTTAGTTTAGCAATATTAACTCCCTCTCTTTTAATCCATCAATGTCAATAATCATGAACTCCGTTGAAATGAGCTTGTCATTTTTACGTTCATTATTCTCAAAAAGTCTAAGATTAAAATAGGGAAGTTGAAGTTTTAACCGACTTCTTTCGTCTTTGTCCTCAGTTTTACGAACTAATCCTATCTTATCTGCTAAGTTATTGTCAATTTGGATTGTTTCTAATACATCATTTAATGTTGATGTGGACATTTGTGTTTGGTGAATTGAATCACCGTATGAAACTGTAATTTGTTTAGTTGCTGTTCCTTCTGTTGTTAGTAACATTGTTAATTGTTCCTGTTGAATTAGATGTATGTGCTTCTTTCAAAGCGTGTATCATTGACTTGATAGATCTTAGCGCTGAGCCATAAGTTAGTGGATCTACCAAAGCCTTCATTGTGTAGAATTTATCTACCTCTGTTTTAAGTTTGTCATTTTCTTCAAACTCAAACTCTGTTGTTGATCTGCCGATTAGCTTGGTGTTTTTTATTGGATTGGAATTCACAAATAAATACGCTGCCAAATAGAAATCTGTCGTTAAATAAATTTCCATGTTATTGTTCTCCTTCCGTGTTTACGGAAATAATTAGTTTATAATAATTTTGGGATTAAAAAGGTGTATGGGAGAATCAAATAAGAGGGGTAAAACTCATTGAATTATGTTTTGAATCCGCAATCTGTATTTGAATTAGAATAATTATATAAGAAAAACTTACTTATAAATCTTTCTTATATGGATATAATACTCCACAAATATTCAAGAAGCAAATTTTAATGTAAAAAAATTAAAATATTTGTTCTTAATATGAGAACTTATGACTATATTTGAAGAAAAAGATTAGAAAAATGAAGCGAATAATTGCGAAGAAAACACTAAAAGAATTTTGGGAAAAACACTCAGATTGTGAGCAATATTTGAAAACTTGGCATGAAACGACCAAAACAGCCAACTGGAAAAGCCCAAATGATGTTAAAAAGACATATGCAAACGCAAGTATTTTGAGTGACAATAGAGTTGTTTTTAACATAAAAGGAAACACATATAGGTTAATTGTGAAGTTTAATTATGAAAGAGAGTGGGCTTTCGTTAGATTTGTTGGCACTCACGCTGAATATGACAAAGTAAACGCTGAAACTATTTAAAGGTAAATATTATGAACATAAAACCAATAAGAACAGAAAAAGATTACGAAATAGCAATCAAAAGACTTGAAAAAATATTTGATGCGTCTCCAGATTCGAAAGAAGGAGATGAAGCTGAAATATTATCTATATTAATTGATAGCTATGAAAATCAACATTATCCAATAGAAGCACCAGATCCAATTGAAGCCATAAAAATCAGAATGGAAGAGATGAATATTAAGCAAAAAGATTTGGTAGGGATAATTGGTGGAAAGAGTAGAGTATCAGAAGTTTTGAATAGAAAGAAAAAACTTACAGTTGATATGATTAGAGGAATTGAGAAAACCTTAAATCTATCAGCATCTGTTTTGGTGCACAATTATAAGCTTAGAATCAAAACATGAACGAAGCACATAATAGTACAAAGCAAGGGCTAAATGAGGTTATTGAATATCTCGAAAGAGATAAAAAGGAATTATTGCAAGAAATTTTGCTAGCAGAACAGCAAATTCTTGATGGCAAATACCTTTCAGATACCCAAGTAGAAAAACGATTAACTGCAAGATATGGTAATGAAAAAAATCGGATTGAGTCTAAGAGGAGAATCATTTAAGTTCAAATGTTTTTAAGAACTCTTCTACTGTCAAAACGGGTAATTTACTTTTCTTGTAATCCTTTTTGTTTCTTGTCAACAATAACGTAATTCCATTATTAACAGCCGTGAAATACTGAATTGCGTCCTCAAAATCATTGAAGTCTGAGTTTAAAGCTTGTTCAATCACCTTTTCATCTATTGGTAAAACTTTTAATAGAGCCTTTAGCTTTCTTAAGCTTTTCAAAGCAGATGCATTTGAAGTCAACTTTCTCAAAAGATAATGAAGATTGGCAAATATAAGTGGAGAGGTAAAAGCGAGAACCTCATTTTTATCAATTAGAGTAAATAGCCTTGAAGAATAAATATAATGTGGTTCTCTCTTTGCAAGCAGATCCATAATTATGTCTGAATCAATAAATAGTTTATTCATCTAAGTATTTCTCCTCAAGATGCTTCCCATAGGCCTCTTTCAAATCAAAATCAGCATCCAATTTAATAATCCCAGAAAGTTCTAAAACATTTGGGGAGATTTCAAATTCATCGTTATTTTCCTTTTCTGTAATCATGTTGAAATAATTCTCAACAATGGCTGAAAGACTTTTTTTGTTTTTGTGAGCATATCTTTTTGCACGCTCTATAGACCTTTTATTTAGCTTTAACGTTAGTTTCGTATTCATTCAATCCACCTTATTGTTACGTATAATCTCATATGGAAAAATACGTAACCCTAGTATTAAACACAAGAATACTCTCTAGTAAAAATATGCGGCGGTAAAATGTTAAAAAAAGTTGGGCAGTGTTTAGGCAGTGAATTTTCAAAAAGTGCGTTTTAAGGCTATAAACAAGGCGTTTTTGGGATAAGCGAAGAATCCCTAATTCTCCGCCCAAAATTAAAAAAGCCTTTTTTCAACTGGATTAGGGCTTTTTTTGTTTTTTATCATGCCGTTGTAGACGCCTAAAACCACCCTAAATTACCTATGCTGGGCAGTGATTATCTGTTCTAACTAAGTCTTTGAATTCTGCTTGAGTTACTCCAGCAACAACAAATCGTATCCCCATAAGTTGAAGAAACCAACGAACAAATACCGATAATCAAGCAAAGAATAGAAGTTTTGCAAAATGCTGAACCGAATACATCATTATCTGAGCAAATTACAAAGCAGTTAGGACGTGGAGTGGCTGATTATGTTGAAGAACAAGAAACCCCATTAAATCAATGGAAGTTATACAATTACTTAACATTCTACATTTCTCACAATATTGAACATATACTGCAAAACAAACGTGCAGAATATAGGAAACAAATTGTTGCAACACTTTCGCCACAATTAACTGAAAAATATGGTAATAGTTTTAACGAAAAAAATCTAAGAAGAATGATGCAGTTTGCCGATGTATTTGAAGACTTTTAATTCCAATCTAAAACAGACCACTTTTCCAAGTGAAAACTGACCACTAAAAAAATCAATAACTTAAGCCTCAAGAAAAACTTGAGGAGGAACAAGGTGATCAGTATGGAAGATTGGGTAACAATCCAAACATTAAAGAAACGCAATAACTCATTGAGTAACCGCGAGATAGGCAGGCTCTTGGGATTAAGCCATAACACAGTAAAGCGAGCCATAGAAAAGGAAAGTCCTCCAGAATATGAACGAACAAAAAAGACTAGTGACTCATTGGCACCATTTGAAGAAGTAATCTTCAAGATGCTAAATGTGAATAAGTTCAAAGGATCTCGCATATTAGAGGAGATTCTTTCAAAAGGTTATAGTGGAAGTAAGAGCACGTTTTATTATTATTACCAAAGAATAAAACAGATGCCCCAAAAACATTATAAACCATATGAGACTTCACCCGGGGAGCAGTCTCAGTTTGATTGGTCTCCTTATACAGTAACCATAGAAGGTAAATTGACCAAAGTTATCATCTTTTCGTATATCAATAGTTTTAGTAGATATATAGTTCTAGAAGCCTCTGTTTCAGAAAATCAAGGTTCTGTATTTGAAGCTCTTGAAAAAGGGCTCATAGAAAGCGGAGGAGTTCCATCCAGAATACAGACTGATAATGCGAAGGTATTTGTAAAGAATGCATCAAAGAATAATTTTCAGTGGAACGAAAGATATTTGCATTTCTGTGGTCATTATGGTTTTGAGCCAAGCCGTTCATTACCGGCTCATCCATGGAGTAAAGGCAAGGTCGAGAAGCCTTTCCAGTATGTAGAAAACCATTTTATAGCTGGTAGTTCATTTGAGAGTTTTGAAGATTTCTTAAGTAAGTTGAAAGATTTTCAAAAGAAAGTAAATGCAAGAGTCCATTCTTCTACCAAAACAGCACCTCATGAGTTAATATCAAAAGAAGAAGATTCCTTTACTAATTTACCCAACACACGATATGTAGGAATAAAGGAAGAGATAAGAAAAG
>Ga0180007_10005084_pt1 | contig 13552 bp, 17 predicted proteins | sample MM_PC_MetaG_FD_121122 | JGI IMG/M metagenome (GOLD analysis project Ga0180007, IMG submission 121122) | Groundwater microbial communities from the Aspo Hard Rock Laboratory (HRL) deep subsurface site, Sweden - MM_PC_MetaG | ecosystem: Environmental > Aquatic > Deep subsurface > Groundwater... | reverse complement strand
GCAAGTTCTTATACAATCTCCCAAAGATGGAGCTTTGCAGGCCGATTTTTACCAGGATAGGACGGCTTCCGAACTGGCCTGGCAGATCGCCAAAGAATATGTAGATGAAGAAATGGCCAAAAACTGGGAGGTAATTGGAGATGTACGAGATATTTTAGACAAAGTGGATGACAAAATTTTGTTTTATCAAGGATTGGTAGAGTCTTTGCGGAAAATTGGTGGATTGGACCCATTGTGCTATATGGATGCAGAGTTTTTCTGGTGGGTACCGGCAAAACGAGGGGAGTGTTATTTGCCATCTCATCGCCGGAATGAGTATATGGCTATGCATGTTGAAAATTGTTTGCCGTTGGCGCTTGAGCTGCATTTTATGCAGCATCTTGAGGACTGTCGAGAATGCAGAGATTTTTTCTGCATTCTGAGATAAGGATTTTCTTTTTTTCATTCTCGTGGAAGGAATAGAAAGGATAAAGACCAAAGAGGCACTAGAACGAACTAGTGCCTCTTTGGTCTTTGCTATAGATATGTTAGGTAAATTAACCTTGAAATTGGTATTTTGTTATAGATATGCTAGGTAAATTAACCTTAAAAAAAAGAGATAGTGGAGACCAGCTATCTCTTTTAATAATTCTTCAATTAGGAGTATGAGTGTATTTTACTATGAGTTTGGTATTATTTCAAGTTTTATTTTTTCAATATTGTGATTGCTTCTTCTCTTGAGAATCCTTCCTTTGCGAGCATATCTATTTTTATTTTGATTATTTTCGCTTCCAGTTCGGGAATATTTGTTTCCAGTGTTTTTTCGAGCATTAGTTTATTAACTTCGATTTGTTGGTCTACTGCACCTTGCAGTGACATTGTAGGCGATGCTGTTATTATGTTTCTATTCATCATTGGGTTCCTTGACATTTCTTTGTAAGTGGTTTATAGTATTGGTCTCATTAAGTATCCATGCAGTGCGCATATTATTTCGCAATCTTTACTGATTTCGTCTTTGCTTTCGATTTCTACGCAAAAAGATTGTTGTGATTGTATGATGATAAAATCATTTTCTAGTTTAACGGGAAAGAACAAATATAGATCAGGGTATAGATCAGGTAGTTTCTTTTCTAGTTCTTCTATGGGTTTATTTCGATATTCTTTGAATGTAGAATAGATTTTGTTTAAATTTTCAATTGATAGATTATTGAACAATATGAGTTTTAGTGGTATTTGAACGTAGGGCTTACAGGCTATTCTGAGTTCAGCATAACTTTTTTCTAATATTTTCTTATCTTTTTGGGATATGTCGTTGAGTATAGATATGGATATACCTGACAATTTAAATTTTTGTGGGTATGGCAAACATCCATTGCATGTCATGTTGCTTTTGTATTTATCAAGATTCGGACTGACGAAGAAATTCCTTTCTATTTTTTTGTTTGCTTCGATGGTTTGTGTGTCGAATAGCGGTAATAAAATATTTTCATATTGAATTTTAGGTTCATCTTGCATTTTTATCCTCCGTACATGACTTTTCGTTCGATGTCGTATACCCACTCAGGCCCATCGTCATAGATTTTGACTGTGCGTACTTTGTCTATTTTGATAATGCTTTTATTGGTCATTCCATTGAGTACGTTACGTACAATCGCAGTATTTTTTTTGGTTTTTGGGAATTTTATATCTATGAATATATCGTTCCAATTTTCAAGAATGTCGCTCCAATTCATTCTGATGTAGTTTTTGAATATATACATTATTCTTTTTTTGATTCGCCATTTGATAAACATTTATTCTCCTCTACTGTATGTTTCATTATTTTTGTTTTTCTTCTATTTTTGTTTAACGATAGGATTTTTAGTGGGGTTAAACAACGTTTTGCATTTTTTGCATTTGATTTCGATTTTGTTTTCTGCTGTATTGTCTGCGTAGCATTTAGGGCAAGTGAATATCCATATCATGTTCTTAATTCCTTACTGCGAGCATATATTGTTTTTTCTCGGTAGTTTCTATGACAATCTTGACTTTATCAAAGAATGTTTTTGTAATGCCGGTATTGTCGAATACTTCTATGTTTTGGGTGTTGATTGCTTTTTTTACTTTCTCTAGCAGGTGTTCTACGTTCTCGTTGGGGTTTTGTAGTTTTATAACGATGTAGAGTATTTCTTCGCGGAACTCCAAGTTGAGCAGTACTTTGGTGTCTTTGAATACTTCTTGTATTTTTCCGATAGTGCTGTGTATACCTAACTTAATGAGTTCTGGGTTTTTTAGCAGGAACGAAAAGATTTCTGGTTTTTTCGTTATGAATTCGCCTAGTAATTTAATGAATTCTATCATGGTACTTCCTCAAATTTGATTGAGAAATTTTTCTGTGTTATTACATCTATGCCAGGTGTGTTTACCTTGGTGAATCGTTCAGGGTCAGGGTATGGTAGCTTCCCTTCTATTGTTCCAATCGGTGGTATTGTTATCCCTTCCCATCCTTCTATGGTTTTTTGTGGTTCTGGCTCGTTTGGTTGCTTGGTTGATTGGTACATTTCTTCGATGATCTCTAGTCCCATTTTAGCTTGCTGGATGAATTCTACGCCTATTTTATCTATTAACATAGTGAACAGTTGCGAGTCGATTTTGATGTATATTGTTTTCCCTTTTTTTTTGATGTTTAGATATTGTTCTGAGTAGTTCTCTGACATTTTTTCCTTTCCTTTATTCTCTTACGATCTCTGGAGATTTTATATGTCCATGGTAATCATCTAAATATATGTTTAGTGGCACCTTTCGGTATTCCAGAGAGGTGATGTTTTCCCAATATATGAACGATGTTCTTTCTTCGTCTTCTATTTTGAGGATCATAGCATTGTCTGTGTTTGCGCTATTTCCAATAACTATTCCTCCGATGTTGGTTCTTAGCACGAGCTTCTTGTCTTTTTCGTTTTTGTTCAAGCATTCTTCTATGGCAGGTTTCCATACTTCTCTATTTTTTTTGCATTCGTGTTCTTTCCGCTCAAATTGCGATGGTATATTATTTATCAAGTTCATTTTCATTGTTGTTTCTTGTTGGGTTGCTGTTTGCATTACTTCTGTTAGCATTTGTTTGACTGCTTTGACTGCTTCCAGGTCTTTGTTCTTTTCCATATCTTCCCATGACGGATTATCCCATTCATCTTTTTCTTTCATTTTTGGTTACTCCTTTTTATTTTTATTTGCTTTGTATTTCTTTGACAAGCGCCGCGATTTTGGGTGATATTCCTGATATTTGTTGGGCTGCGAAATCGTTTGTTTTTATTAGCGATATGATACCGGGGTAGTTTTGGCGTACTTCGGCTAGTGCAGTGTTCGTGTCCATGTTTTGCACTTTGGTTATGAATTCTTGCAATTCTGGCGGTATTCCGGACATGTCAGGCTGTGCGTTATCGTTTAAGAATGGCGATCCGCTTTGCACAAGTGCGTTATTATGCGTTTGTGGCTGATGGCGTGGCTGCTGCTGTACCGGATTTTGTTTTGTTTCCTGTTGTTTTTGTGCCGGCCTGATCGCGTTCCCCATTGTGCTTATGATTTGCATCAAGTCTGGCGTTATGCTTTTGAACACCATGCTTAATGCGTTGAGTTTTTGGAGTGTGGGGTCGGGCAGTGCTGTCGAGTTCTGGTCGATGATAGATTCTGCCACTTTTTGGGTAATGCCTGTCATCGTCTCGGTAACGGAACCTATAACTGATGGTAGAACCTGGCTCATAAGATCATTATTTTGTTCGCGTGGCGTAAGTGCTTTTTCCAGAAGCGATAACACTTGCGGGATTTCGAGTATTTCTTTCAAATTGAGTTGTGGTTTTGGCTTGATTGCGTCGAGCAGTTGGGGCAATACGGGTATGAGTTGAATGAGCATATTGTCAGTGTCCGGTTTTTGTTGGCTTTGTTGCAATAGGATATTGGTCAAATTCGCTTGCGATTCTGATGACATTTTGTACATTTCCATGTTCGATTGCTGCATTTGCGCGATCATTTGGGCGATAACCAATGTGCTGTCTTGTTTCGGTGCGGCCGCCATTTGTTTGAGCATTTCCATGTTCGATTGCTGCATTTGCGCGATCATTTGAGCGATAACTGGTGTATTATCTTGTTTTGGTGCGGCTATTGTTTGTTTGAGCATTTCCATGTTCGATTGCTGCATTTGCGCGATCATTTGAGCGATAACCAATGTGCCGTCCTGTTTAGGTTCTTCTTTTTTGATGTTATTGATGAGTTCTTTCTGTTCTCGTTTGAAGTTGTCGAGTTCTTGCTTGATCGTTTGGCCGTGCACCATGCCTGCGAACATTTGCATGGTGTTATTTTGTTGATTTGCTTGGCTTTCCGTTATTTTTGCGGCGAAGTTGAGGAGATTATTGCCTTCCTGTTGTGTTTTTTCTGTGCGGTCGTCGTCTGATTCGCGCATACGCCATATTTCGCTTCTCATTTCGTCTCGTATCCGTTCTGTTTCTTCGTGTAGTTTCGATTGTGTTTCTTCTATCTTTTCGTTGATTTCGTCCAGTTTGTCTTTATCTTTTGTGCTTTCTTTTTGTGTTTTTAGGCTATTTAGGACGTTGCTGAGTCGCTCTATTTTGATTTCGTTGACTAATTGCCCTGTAATTTCTTGCATGGGATCTGGTTCATCTAAGTGTTCGTTTGACATCATGTTGATTGATTCTCCTTGTGTTTGTTCCCCTATGATAATAACGAATGGCCTGATCGTTTGATCGCCAATTTTAGTCATTCGCACACCGTTTTGGTAATAGAATGTGCCTTGGTATTTGCCATCGTTCCATTGCGCTTTGATCGCTTCTTTGATGTCTGTGTCTTGGAACATATCTATTTTGCCGACTTCACGCCACGATCTAGTTTGCGGGTTCCATTTTTTAACTTGCAAGTAAATTTGCGTAATGTCAACATTGTCTGAGATATTGGCAAGTATCAATTTCGCTTCGTTTGCGCCTATCTCATTTTGTGGCATTTGTTCTCCTTCCTATGATTTGGTTAGATGTAGAATATACATTGGTATTTTCCATCGCCCCATTGTTCTTTGATTGTTTTTTTTATGTTTATGTTTTGAAAGGTATCTATTTTACCGACTTCTTTCCACGAATTGGTAGAAGTCGCCCATTTTTTAACTTCGCCCAATTCTGTTATATCGTCTTGGCAATAGGAAATGTATTGGTATTTTCCATCGCCCCATTGTTCTTGGATTGTTTTTTCTATGTTTATATTTTGAGGCATATCTATTTTGCCAACTTCGCACCATAGTTCGATGTGTGTATCCCATTTCTTAACTTGTACGTATATTGTTTTTCTTGTCTCATTTTGTGGCATTTGCTTTTCATAATGTTTACTAATTGGTTCTGACATCTTTCTTTTCTTTTTCCAGTAATGGGTTCCCTGTCTGTTCTTCTTTTTTTTCTGTTTCTGTTGTTTCCTCGATTGCTTCCTCTTCGTCTGTGGTAGTGAAATTGTCGAGTAGTGTGACTGCTGCGTGCGTGATGACGCTTATGTTGTAACATACAATATCGCAAGTTAGTGCGAATCGGCAATTGGATATATTCGCTTCTTTGTTCTCTATCCACATGATACATTTCTTTTCGATGCAGTCGTTGACGAGCGTTTGGTTTTTATCTGTTGTAAATCCTGATATAAAAGGACATTTCATTGCGTTGCTCCTTGTTTAAAAATATTTGAAGAAAATCTCGTGCGGTATTTGTTTATTTTCTACTTCGTTATGGTACTGTTCTTGTGCCGATAGTGTATTCATGTACTTTTTATAATGTTTAGTATGTGTGAAGAAAATGAAATTAACGATTTTGGAGAATCCGTATTTTTTTTGCGCTTCTGCGAGTTCTGCGAGCGTTAAAATATTTGCGCCTAGTGTTATTTTCATTTTAAGCCAATCTCCGAACTTTATTTTAGGCACTATTATTTCGATGGTTGAGTTATTGTTATATATCTTAACGCTCGCATCATCATATTCTTTGGATGTTAGTATTTTGATGATTTCTAATTTGTTTACATTTATCATGGTTCCCTTCCATTGATGAATTTATCGTTTTCGTTTTTTCTCAGGGTTTACTTTTAGCTCCGGAGCATATTGTTTTTTATATTTATAAAAACCGAATTCGTTGTCGTTTGTTAGTTGTTTTTTTAACAAACCATAGAACCTTGTTGGGAATATATGGTGTCTTGTTTCTGCTTGTTCTAATCTTTTCAAGAATTCAGCCGCGTCTATTCTCCAATCGTGTTTCGGATGTGTTATTGCTAATGCTGAATATTTGCCTTCTATTGCTTTTAATTTAATGAATTCAGCTAAATTGTTAGCATTGAAATGTTCTTCTAACTTTCTGTAATATGGTGATGGGTGCGTCCCTTTTACCATTTCTGCTTTTTGCAGGTCTTCAAGGTATCGAGTTTCTTCAGTGCCTGCGTGCGTGGTTTTGATCATGATCGGGGTTGGTGTTGGGATTGGTTTTGGTTTGAACGCTTCTCTTACCGCCTGTTCTTCCTCAAAATCTTTTTGCATTGTTTTTAATAATGTTAAGTATTTATCTATTGTACTGAAGAAAGTTGCTCTTTCTTCTGCTTGTATGGCTGCCAGGTATTCTGTTCTGTCTTTTTCCTTTGACTTAAGCGCGGTAAGTTTTAATAGAACAAGTCTGATTTTATTTTCTTCTTCGTTTAAGTCTTTATCTGATTTTTTACTTATTGAGGTTAATGAAGTCGAACTCTGTCTCCACGTTGTAAGAGTATCGAGTGTCTCTTTTATTTCTGCTGTTTCCTTTTTTACTCTTGCTTCTCTCTCTTCTTCCTCTTTCTCTTTCTCTTTCTCTTCCTTTTTTGCTCTTGCTTCTTTCTCTTCTTTCTCTTCTTTCTCTTTCTCTTCCTCTGGTGTTTTTACTGGTTTTGTCTCAATGGTCTTAACTGGTGTTGGTTCTTGTGTTTCCGGTTTCTTTATTAGTGTTTTTATGCGTTCAATTAGTTCTTGTCTGACTGCTATTTGATTTTCTATATATTTCTTTTTTCCTACATTAGTTGTTTGTTTTTTTAAAAGTTCTAATTGGTTTATTTGGTTTGTATATCCTATTGACATATTTTGCAGTATAGCATTATCTGTTATTTCTGCGAGACCTTCTTTGAGTTCTTGTGCATATTCTGGAAAAATGCCTGGCATAGACATGATTGGTATTTCAATTGGTAAGATATCTTCTGTTTTTACAGTGGTTTTTACTGGTTTCTTTTCTAATTCAATTGGGTATGGGATGAAGCATTTTGCTCGTAATTTGGAAATATCTTCGAGATGTTTTTTCATGTAATCTTTGGCCTGTTCTGTTACTATCTTCCCTTTTTCTTCTCCACTTTTTAATTCAAAAGCGGTTCGATAAAAGTGTTTTACTTTGTCAATTAACATAAGATAGCTGATAATTGAGTCTATTAAGCTGTTAATATCTATTGTATATTCGGGTGTTTTTTCTATTGATAGTAATAATGAAGAATACGCGTCAAGTTTTTCCTGAATTTGTATAGTTTCTTTTTCTAATTTTTCGAGTTCAGAAGATTTTTTATCCTGTATTTCTATAGGAAATTTATTTAAATTTAAACTTCGAAGATATTGGTGTATTTCTTGGATTATTTCTCCAGTGCTGAGTTCTGTTTTTAGTGGTTTTTTTTGTGCTACTGGTGGTTTTTTTTGTGCTGGTGGTTTTTTTTGTGCTGGTGGTGTATGTTGTGCTGGTGGTGTATGTTGTTCAAGTGATTTTTTTTCTTTTTCTTCTTGGATTGCTTTTCTACGAGCTACTGCTTCGTATTCTTCTGTTTCTTTGCGGATTATTGCTTCTCGATGAGTTATTGCTTTATTTATAATTTTAATGATTTCTTCTCTGAGTTTTATTTGTGTTTTTAACTGTGCTTTAATTTCTTCGTTTTCAAAGGAACTGATTTTTTCTAGTTGTTCCAAGTATTTTTTTAGTTTTATTGCCTCAATTCTTATTTTTTTTACTAAGTCAGATAGGTTTTCTTTAGTATATGATGTTTCACTTTTCTCTAATGTTCCTTTTATTTCTTCTGGAGTACTTTCTATATCTTGAATATTTTTTATTTTATCTATAATTTTTTTGATTTCACTTGATTTATCTGATTTTGCAGTGGTTTTTGTTGGTTTCTTTTCTAGTGTGGGCGTTGGTTCGGATGTCTTTTCTTTTTTTATCTCTGGTGTTGGTGTTTTAGTTTTTGGCGTTGGTGCAACTGGTTTTTTAACCTTTCTTTCTAGCGCTGATGTGCCGCCTATTATATCTTCTGGTTTTTCGACAGTCGTAGCAGATTCCCATATTTCTGTTTTGTAGAATGTTTTAGGTATTTTCTGTTCTGTGCTATTTTCGATTTTTATTTCTATATCATCGATTTTTGTTTGTAAAGCGACTAATTTTTCTTTCAATTCTTTGATAGGCTTTTTCGCCCTGGATGTTTCCAGTATTTCTGTCTTTATTTTTTTTACCTCTTGCACTACTGAGTCATATTCTTTCATGAGATCTGGTTTAAGTTTTCGCAGATTTTGCATGAGTATGGTATTTTCTATCTTGGAATACTTGGAAATAAATCGAGACGTATGTTGGGCAAAATTCCATAGTTCTTTTGAGCCTTTTTTCACATCGTCGCCCCAGTCATCTGTTTCGTCTATTAATGTCTTATATACCTGCTGTGCGAATCCACCAGAGTCTTCGTATTGGGGGTATAATTCCTTTAACTCTATCTTTTTATGTTTGCTGATATTGGGTAGTCTTCTTTTTAGCCTGGATTCCTTGGTGCTAATTGACCACCAGGGGGGGGGCGGGTTCTCTTCTGCCAAATCATTTACTACGTCGTCTATGATTTTCTCTTTCAAATCAGAAGGGATATTAGGATACAGTTTTTCTATTGTTTTTCTTGATAGTTCTCTTATATTTTTATGTTTTTTCATGGTTTTTTATCCTTATTTTTTCTGCATTGTAGAGTTTAAGCAACATTATCTATTTTCCCTTCTGTTGACATGTGGTTCTTTATTCATTCTTCCTCTTCATAATTTATGAGGAACAGCGCGATTTCTTCTAGTGCTTCGTCGTGGTTTTTGTCGTCGTTCTTGATTTCATCCAGTATATCGAGCGCTTTGTCAATATCGACGTTTTTGGCTATATTGAAAGCGATACAGCGAATAACGTATCCTTTTATTTCTTTGCTATTGATTCTTCGCGCTACTTTCAGAGCTATTTCGTTTATATTTACGTTTTCTTTTTTGTCTATTTTGTTTATAGATTCTTCCATTTTATTTCTTTCTGTTTTTAACGTGATTGGTTTATCTATAGGTTATGTAGTATAAGTCGCCGAGCGAAGTCGGTATCCCAAATTCCGGATATTCTAGTTCTGATCGGTCTTATATATTTATTTTAAATACACTTAACAACATGTCTGACATCATTTGGATTACTGGAAAATATTCTTTTTTGATGAACATTTTAGACATGCAATTTATACACAAGCAGTATAAGAATTCTGTTCTTTTTTTACATTCAACAACTCTTGTATATTTTGAATTGCATACTATGCAAAGATATTTTCCAATTATTGGTTGTTTTATGCTTATTTCTATTTCTGGCAAATCTATTTTTTGTCTTTCATTATAAGCCAATATTAAATTGCCACAAAAACTTTCTTTAAAATTTTTATTAAAAGAAATCATTGTTTTGCATGGTTTACAATAAAATCTAAATGTTTCTAAATTTTTTGTAAGAGCTATTGATCCTTTATTTGATAAGCAAAATGGGCAAATTATATCCCAATTATCCACATTTGTCTCTTTCTGTAAGTGGTTTATTATAAGATGTTTACAAAGTATTTTATAATATTAAAAATTGTCATATATAATATGTATATATGTATAACATATTATATACAATACATTTGACGAGTCAATATAAAAAAATTAAAATGAGAGTGTAAATTTATTTAAAGTACAAGAAAAAAGGAGTTTAATTATGGCTTTTACTGGAGCAGGCACTGTTACATCTTTGGGAACGAGAATTGTCAGGATTACCGATGTTTTATTGGCCGCAGCCGCGACTGGCACAATCACTGCTTTCGGCGGTGGAGGCGACGTTGTATTGCCTGTCGGATTCCCCGCATTGGCTACAAACGATGTAATTGTTAGTTGTAAAGAGGCGGCTGTAAGTATTTTACTTAAACCGCTAGCAGTTGCAAAAGATTCGCCGCTTACAACTATTTCGATCATAAATGGTGACGCCGTGAATGCGAGCAAGACATTGGAAATATACGTGAAAGCGCCTTGTAGCATAGAGAGCTAATTCGTTTCTCGATGGGAATACAACATAAGAAAAAAAGTAAAAAGGAGTTTAATTATGGCATTTACCGGAGTACCAGTTGTTACATCGATGGGAAAGCGGATAGTTAAAATAACAGGCGTCAGTTTGCTTGCCACGGCTAGCGGGACAATTACCGCTTTTGGTGGTGGTGGTGATGCTGTACTGCCCGCAACTTTCCCAACATTAGACACAGACGAAACCATGGTCGATTATAATGAGACGGCGGCGAGTGTTTTAGCGACGCAGTTGGCAGTGACAAAAACGGGAACGCCGCTCGCTACCATAACGTTCATTAATGGGAACGCTCTATTGAATAGCGCAGATTTGGAAATATTCATTCAAGCGCCCCACAGTATCCAAAAGTAAGGGGAAAACAAATTGAGTCAGATGGTTAATGTGCAATTTCAGGATATACCGACTGGCAATGCTGGCACTGGCGTTACTGTAAAAGAAATGATTAACGAATCCATCCAGGGGTCTGTCGATTTGCCAGTGATTACAACTGCAAGAAAGATAGTGCTGGCGAACAATGTCAATCCGCGCAACGAACGCGAAATTGCCGACCATTTATTCTTTTGGGTGAAAGAGCATATCCACTTTGTACGCGATCCAGTCTACGCCGAATTGCTCCAATCGCCCAGAAGAACACTCGAGGCGAAACAGGGCGATTGCGACGATCTGTCTACTTTGCTAGCATCGCTTAACCTTGCTGTTGGGAACATACCTCGATTCGTAACTGTCGCCCATGTCGATCCTGACCAATTCAGTCATGTTTATTTGCAAGTAATGACAGATAAAGGATGGGTATCTTATGACGCAGTTGTTAGAGAATCTGTACCTGGATGGGAAGTAAAGAATTTCGTCAATAAAGCGTTTTGGGCTTTCAATATATCCGATGTCAATGTTGGCATGGGTAATGTGTTCGATAAGATTTACGACGAACTAAAAAGATTTGAACGAAGAGTAAGGAAAGAAGTCAGACGAGCAGCACGCAGGATACGAGACGAGAAACGACGGACATTTAAAAAGATAACCGAAGAGTTTGCCAGGTGGGAGAAAATGGGCATGTTCGGTAAATTCCTAGTTTTGGGAGTTAAAATTCTTATGCCTGGCTTCATTTTCTTCCAATTTACAAAGAATCCATTCAAATTGACTTCTGATGAGTGGATGATGTTTGCTAAACTTGGTATGACGATAACGTCTGCCGTCTTATCTATTGTAAGTGGCGGTGCCGCGATTCCTCTGCTGACTGCATCTGTTTTATCTTTGGCCAATACTGGAATATCTGCTTACGAGCTAAAAGAGAACATAGATGCGCGCAAAGATGTAATAAAGCAGTTGAAAGAGGCATCCGTACAGTTCGCTGTCGAAGAACGAACTCAAAGGGAAGCGATAGAGAAGCTGGAAACTGACAATAAAATATTGGAACTTATCGAGAATAAAGCTAGAGCGTACTTAGAAGAGTCTGAACTGTTCCAAGCAGAGAACAGAAAAAAAACAGAATCAAAAGAAATGCAAATGAAGATTAGAAACATTGACTTGGCCACAGAGTACCGAATCCAGAAAGAACGTGAATTTTCAAATTTCAGGCGAAAAGACGACCAGCGCATATACGTGAAATATAAAGCTAAGATAGACGCTTTTAATTCTCTGGTAAATAGGATCAATATGATAGGCGCAGGATACGAGAAAGCGAAATCTGAGTTTGATTTCAACTTGAAAACGTTCCAAGATACTATGGCTTATACAAAAGTAGGGTAATGTTATGTTTGAACATCTTGAAAGATTATACAAAAAATACGATCGAGTTATAGATCATATTAAGCGCAATTATAAACTTATGAAAGTTAGGTCAAAAAATTTACTAGATTTTTTTCAAAAAGAAGAGTCGGCGAAGGCGAGTCGTAGATTGAGTAGTATGCGAAAAGATATAACGAATTCAATGGGATATTTGCGTAAGAAGGGAAATGAGTTAAATAAAGATAGAACGTTATTGTCTAGTATGAAACTTAGCAAAATAGAATTGGCAGATTGTCAAGAGAATATCAGGTTTTATGCTACTGTGATAGGATTTGCTCTCTATAGCTTACTAGAGATATTAGACCAAATAAAATCTATGTATAAAAAACCAATTAAAAGAGAAGATGTAGAGCACTTAATATATTTAACAAATACTGCTTATTCTACGTTTTACGATTCACTTGGTTATACTGTAGAAGAATAAAAATTAGGTAAGATAAAATGGCATTCATAACACCACCAAATTCCAGTGCTCCTATGTATAATTTGATTGAAACAAATTATAATCAGACAATTGGTCAATTCTTAGCTCTTCCCATAAATGATCTTACAAATAAAATAAATGACCTTGAAACCCAAAAAACTTGGACGTTAAATCCATCAAATAATTATGGAATAAATTTTATTATTAAAAATCCTAATAGTAGAGAAGCGATAATCTACTTTTTTCTTTTAAAACAAATAGATGCTTTAAAAATAGAATTAAATAGAAAAATTGCAGAAACAGCACCACCGAAACCCATATTTGCCCCACTGTGCGATATGAATAAGTTTTCCAACGAAATTTATGCTGTAGCGCGAAGTGTAGAAGATATTTTTTATATTATTGATCTATCTACATTTAAACAAAAATACGGGTTAGTTCCTAAAACCGGCATAAATCCAGACCAACTTGATGAATCCGAAGAGAAAGATATCTTTATTAATTCTTTAAATAAAAGTTTTCCTGCGTTGAAGTTTTTATATGAAAAAGGATGGAGTATAACAGGTGGGTTTTTAGGAACAAGTATACTTGATTTTAACAAGTTGACAGATGAAGAGATTAGATTTCTTTTGGAAGGTTTACCAAATGATATTGTAAAACTAAATGATAATAATAATAGGATAGCAGAAGCACAATGGAAACTAAATAAGAAATTAGATGTTCTTGCTTCTTCTGGTATGGATAACATTAGTAGAGCGCAGAGTAAGAGATATTTTAATGCTATACATGCTTCTTTGATTGGTGGTGGACCTTTTAAAGATTTGAACATAGGTGTTCTTTGGAATATTTACGACGATATAGACGAGATTGAAGAGCAACGCGCAGAGGCAGAACTGCAAAGAGAGAGAGAGGAGCTTGCGCAAGAGGCGGTAGCAAGTAAAAAGTTCTGGGACCAGCAGCTAATTGATATGTCCAACCAAGT